>Ga0228536_1001540_pt1 | contig 20340 bp, 18 predicted proteins | sample SJ1Smetagenome_FD_168611 | JGI IMG/M metagenome (GOLD analysis project Ga0228536, IMG submission 168611) | Enriched culture of PCE-dechlorinating microbial communities from Ithaca, New York, USA - SJ1.S | ecosystem: Engineered > Modeled > Simulated communities (microbial... > Unclassified...
CGTTTGTATGCGGCTCTGTGGCCGCAAGGTTATAACCCGCGTCAGGCAGCCCTGTGCTGCCCTGTCATAAATCTTAGCGATCTATGACATCCTTTACAATCAAAGGCCGGTCGTTCCATATTTTCTAAACTCGATTTTAGACTGGAGGTAAATGACTATGATTCATGTGATTCGAGGACTGGTTATGATGGCTTTGTTTGGCGGCTTTTTTCAGGTGATGGGGGTAGAACCCGAAAAGCAGTATCTCTGGCCCGAGGGCGCTCCCTATGCCAAGGGCACTGAGGAAAAAGATAAGCCATATCTTGATATCTATGTGCCAACCCAATCCAATACCGGGGCTGCGATTGTGGTTTGTCCCGGCGGCGGCTACGGCGGCCTGGCGATGGACCACGAAGGCAAACAGGTGGCCGAGTGGCTCAACGGGCTTGGCGTCACCGCCTTTGTCCTGAATTACCGACACAACGGCAAGGGCTATCAGAACCCGGCCCCGCTGACCGATGTCCAGCGGGCGGTACGCTATGCCCGGTTTTATGCCAAAGAGCGGGCGATTGACCCCAACCGGATAGGCATTATGGGGTTTTCGGCCGGGGGACATCTGGCGTCCAGTGCCGGAACGCATTTCCAGAAATCGGCTTATGAACTCAAAGATAAAATCGATGCGGTATCCTGCCGGCCGGACTTTATGGTGCTGGTGTATCCGGTTATTACGCTGGAGCCGCCGTATTATCATGGCGGGTCGCGGCGGAATCTGCTGGGCGATACCCCTTCGGAGGAATTGGTCAAGAGTTTCTGTAATCATCTGCAGGTCACCGCAGAAACACCGCCGACATTTTTGGTCCATGCCAATGATGACACCGCCGTCCCGCCGGAAAACAGTATTATGTTTTACGAGGCCTGCCGCAAGGCCGGAGTAGCTGCCGAAATGCATATCTATCTGAAAGGCAGTCACGGCTTCGGGATGCGAAAAGGCGTCGGCCCTGCCGAAGGCTGGATCGACCGCTGTGCGGAGTGGATGAAGCTGTCGGGATTTCTTACTCCAGCGAGCAAATAATTGCATAACCAGGAGCTTTGGGCCTCTGCCCATCGGCCGCACCAGAAAGAATGAAAAGGATGGTAAAATATGCCCAAAATAGTACCTGTCCCTACTATTCGGTGCAGAACCAGTAAAAGTATGAAATCCCTTTACTACCACAAAGTAACAATAATTCGAGAATTGAAATGAAAAACAATGTAGTAAAATGGAATGAATCGTCTTTTCTTGATGATATTGAAAAACGTTTCAATAGTCAGTATCGACGGTTGGCTGTAGACTTGATCGAATGGGCAAAGAGATGGGCAAATGAGATTAGATTTGGTGAAACGCAAAAAGCAAATGTATTCCCATATCTGAATTATTCTGACAAAAATACTTGCCCTTTTTCGATATACACAACCGGGTCAGTTCAGATTCAATTTAAGAGACTGCACAAGCTTAAGGCATTTATGGATAGATCCAAGCGTTTGCAGCTACTTGGAATGCTTAATCAGATCGATGGTGTCAAGATTTCGGAAGACGTTATAGATTCAGGCAAAACGCCTATTCGATTGGAATTACTACTGAAGCCCGAGAGTCTTAGCAAATTCAAACATGCCATTGAATGGGTGATTGAAACTATCAAGGAAACCCCTATCTCCGCCGATGTTCTGAAAGAGCAGTACGAAGCAGAACAAAAAGAAGCTAAAATTTTATCAGAATCTGAACTGTTGAAAAAAATACGTAACATCAATCCAATTCCTTTATTTCGTGAAGTTCTCTCAAGACAAGCGAAAAGAAGTGGTTATATTTCTGAATATGCAAAAAGACGAGCGAATGGTATCTGTCAATTATGCGAAAACAATGCACCATTTTTTAATCAGGATGGTAAACCTTATTTAGAGACACATCATATCGAATGGCTTTCAAGAGGTGGCACAGATTCTATCGATAATGTTGTCGCTCTGTGTCCCAATTGTCATAGCAAAATCCACATTTTAGATTTAGACGATGACAAGGAGTATTTAAGACGGAAAGTATCTGTTAAATAGGGACAGTGGGGCTGTTATGAGCACAAGATGCAAAACAAATGGTAACTGTGGGGCTGTTGAAAAACTATGAAAATAAAAACTTCAGCCTTATTTCTGGGTGAAAATCAGCACTTTGTTTTTTTGATGCCGACTTTTTCAACAGTCCCACTGTCCCTATTATTCCCTATTATTCCAAGAGGTCAAATAGGGACAATGCCATTCGTAACCAGCCCTGTTATAGGGAACGGTCATATTCTTCCGAAGACATAAAAAAATAGAGGGGTTTATTATGGAAAAGTTAAGACAAAGCATTGCAATACTATACAAGAAGAAAACCGGTGAAGAGATTTGTCCATTATATTTGGATGAAGTGGTGGATGATGTTTTGTGTTGGATCATCACTCCGTCCGTGTTGCAGCAGGCCGTGATGCAGTCGCCTTTGTGGCTGTCATTAACCGGCGATGATGCAAGGACGGTGTAATGTGAAGCCGCTATTTGGAAACACAACCCCTCTGTCCTTATTATTCCTATTTATACCCAATGGGTATGATTATTCTGCGACGGCCCGTGGCCGTTCTATGCCGCGCGTAGTCACGGGGTAACGTTGCCCTACGCAGCCGCGGTGATAATGCGGTTGCCGGAAGCTGGCAGCTGAAAGCTTTTTAGCCGCGCCGAAACGGAAAATTTCAAGTACGATCAGTATCTTCTCTGTTCAAAGAAATACAAACCGAAAAACAAGGCAGGTTAAGCTATGGTGAAAAATAGGATGTTGACAGCAAGGATAAAGTTCTATGTCACAGTTGGCTTAGTCTGTGCTGTGTCTGCACCGATTGCTGCGGCGCCCCTTCCGGCGGGCTGGGGGGACTGGCAGGTTTGGGGCGACATGGGCGATGGAACCTATCGCAATCCTGTCTTGCCGTCGGATTACAGCGACCTGGACTGTATCCGGGTGGGTCAGGATTATTATGCAATCTCCTCCACCATGCAGTTTTGTCCGGGCATGATCGTCCTGCATTCCAGGGATTTGGTCAACTGGCGCATCCTGGGACACGTCGCTGACGATGTGACACAAATCGGGCCGGAGATGAGTTGGAATCGCATGAACCGTTACGGGCGGGGCGTCTGGGCCGGTGCGATTCGCTTTCATAAGGGACTGTTTTGGGTGTATTTCGGCACGCCGGACGAAGGGTATTTCATGAGCACGGCGGCAAATCCCGCCGGACCGTGGGAACCGCTGCACTGTGTGATGAATCAGGCCGGGTGGGATGATTGCTGTCCATTCTGGGATGATGACGGGCAGGGATATTTCGTCGGCACACACTTCGCCGACAATTACAAAACCTATATCTGGAAAATGAGCCCCGATGGCCGCAGGCTGATCGAGGAGTCGCGCACGCTGATCAATGAAGGGGCCGGCCGCGAAGCCAGCAAACTCTACAAAATCAACGGCTGGTACTATCATTTCTTCAGCGAAGTCATGCATGGAACGCGGGTGGTGATGATGCAGCGCTCGCGTGCCGTCATGGGGCCGTATCAGGAACGACGGCAGTTGACCGATGCTAATCGGGAATGGAAGGAGCCTAACCAGGGCGGTCTTGTCCAGGCCGAATCCGGCGACTGGTATTTTCTCACGCATCACGGTTCCGGCGACTGGGAAGGCCGCTGCATGAGTCTGCTGCCGGTGACCTGGGTCGATGGCTGGCCGATTATGGGCGAGACCACTCCCGACGGAAAGCCCGGGAAAATGACGCTGGCCGGCACAAAACCCGTACAGGGACAGGAGGTGACGACTCCGCAAAGCAGTGATGATTTCGACAAGCCGGCCCTGGGGCCGCAATGGGAATGGAACCATCAGCCTCTCATGGACAAATGGTCGCTGAGTGAACGGCCTGGATTTTTGCGTCTGAAGGCCTTCAAGCCGCTGCGGCCGGATGATCTGATGACGGCCGGAAATACGCTGACCCAGCGTTGCTTTCGGTCGCGCGAGAATTGTGTTATTGCAAAGCTGGATTTATCCGGCATGGTGGATGGTCAGAAAGCGGGACTCTGTCATTTTGCACAAAACCACTCGGCCCTCGGTGTCGTGCAGCATGGTATTGTTCGCAGGATCGAGTTTCGTGAAAACGGCAAATTGACCCAAGGCCCGGAAATCAAGACAAATCATGTCTGGCTCAAGTCATCCTGGGGGCTGGATGGCAAAAGCCAGTATGCCTATAGTCTCAATGGTCAGGATTTCATCCCCTTCGGCAGCGCCTATCAGCTCTCGTGGGGCTATTACAGGGGAGATCGCATCGGACTTTACTGTTTCAATATCGGGCAAGATGCCGGATTTGTGGATGTCGACTTTCTGGGTTATGACTATCAAAAATAGAGATGTGGACACGGTCGCCAATATAAAAATTAAAACAATAGTATGAATAAGGGAAGACAATAGAGATAATATTTTTTATGACGATAATATATAAAAAGGTTAAGAATGTCTGTATAGTGCCTCTGGAGGTTGCAGTGGGACTAATTAAGTTTTAGATTTATTCTGAAATTAAACGGGTAGGTTCATCTCTGTTTCGCATATCATAGTGCCCATTGCCATATAATGGTTGTAGTAGACACAGAAATACTGTATTATTTTCTTATCTTCCGAAAATCGCTTGACATAGGAGATCGTGTCAGGTAATCTATTACCCTCTTGTCTGCCGGCGTTGGCAGGCAGGGAACCTAAAACTTTTTCTAATTTGGAGGTAAAGTTTCTGTGAATAAGGAACTGGCCCGTGAACTCATCAGTGCGGGCGTGCACTTCGGTCATGCCGCAAGCCGCTGGAACCCCAAGATGGCTCCTTATATTTTCGGCAAACGCGGGATGATTCACATCATCAACGTCAAAGAAACCCTCAAAGGTATCCTTATTGCCAAAAAGCTGATTGCCAGCATCGTCGCATCCGGCAAGGATGTGGTGTTTGTCGGCACCAAGCGTCAGGCCCAAAAAGCCGTTCAATCGGCGGCCGAAGCCTGCGGCATGCACTATGTCAGCGAACGCTGGCTGGGCGGCACCCTGACCAACTTCCGTACCATCCGCTCCCGCGTGCAGCGTCTGGAAGAGCTGGAAAGCATGATGGCCGGCGGTCAGATGGAATCCGAAAGCAAAAAGCAGGGTTCGCGTCTGAAGCGGGAACTCAAGAAAATCACCGAAAACCTCGGCGGTATTCGCAAAATGGGCCGCGTGCCGGGTGTCGTCGTGGCCATTGATGTCCGCAAAGAGTACATCGCCCTGCGTGAAGCCCGCAAGCTGGGCATCGCCACCATCGGCGTTATCGATACCGATGCGGATCCGGATACCGTGGATGTGGCCATCCCCGCCAATGACGACTCGCTCAAGGCCATCGAAATCATCATGAACGAACTGGCCCAGGCCGTCGCCGAAGGCAAGACCATGGTCAAGCCCGAAGAGATGTCCGCACAGGCTCGTCAGCCGCGGCAGCGTTCGCGTCGCCGGGTTCTGGCCAGCGCCGGTGAAGGCGGCGAAGGCGAAGAACAGGCGGCTGAGGCTGCGGATGCAGCACAGGCCGAAACAGCCCAGTAATGGTTTACACCGTTAAACGATAAATAAATTGTTTTGCAGGCCGGGATTTCCATAGTCCCGGCCCGCATCCAAATAGGGAGAACAATACCAATGACAGAAATATCCGCTTCCGTTGTTATGAAGTTGCGCAAGCTCAGCGGTCAGGGAATGATGGACTGCAAGAAGGCGCTGGAAGAAACCAACGGCGACATGGACAAGGCGCTGGACCTGCTTCGCAAGAAAGGTCTTGCCACCCTGGCCAAACGCGCCGACAAAGAAACCTCCGAAGGCCGTGTTGTCCGCGCTGTCAGCGCCGACGGCAAAACCGTGGCCCTGGCAACGCTGTGCTGCGAGACGGACTTTGTGGCCAATAACGACGACTTCAAAGCCGCCTGCGAAACGCTGTCGAAATGTGCTCTGACGGTGTCGGCGGACCAGGGCGCCGAAGCCCTGATGGACTGTGTCTGTGACGGCAAGAAATTCAGCGACCTGATGACCGAACTGGTCAGCAAGACCGGTGAAAAGACCCAGGTCGGCAACTATATCCGGTATCGTCTGACCGGCCCCGGCGTCATCGGCAGCTATGTTCACTTTAACAGCAAAGTCGCCACGATGCTCGAAATCGAGGCCTCCAGTGATGCCGTTGGCCAGTCGCTCAAGACCATCGCCAGCGATATCGCCATGCACATCACCGCGATTAACCCTGTCGCCCTGGATCGCAGTTCCGTGGATCCTGCGGTCGTGGCCCGCGAGCGGGAAATCGCCGCCGAACAGGTCAAAGACAAACCCGCCAATATGGTGGACAAGATTGTCGATGGCAAGATGGCCAAATTCTTCAAGGACAACTGCCTGGTCGATCAGCCCTTTGTCAAGGACGATACCAAGACCGTGACTCAGGCCCTCAATGATGTGGCCAAGGCCGCCGGGGGGACCGCTAAGATAAAGCGGTTTGTCCGGTTTGAAATCGGCTAAAACCTGTGGTAAAATAAGGCAACGGAAACGTTGCCTTTTTTGTTGGAATGTGGTAATATAGCCGACGTAAAAGGTCTGTTGAATTGAGATTGTACCCGGCAAGTATCATGATTCCGCAAGCAAAGCAAGTGTTTGTTGTCGCGGTGCTTAGTCTCGCCGACACAGATCATGGCAAATAGAATTTTTAGAAATACCCTGGAACCCTTCTTTATGGATAAAAAAATACAGTATAAGCGAGTCCTTTTAAAATTGTCCGGCGAAAGTTTCTGCAAGCCCGGGGGATTCGGCATCGAAGGTGATGCCGTCGAATCCATTGCCGAGCGGATTACCCGCATCTGCAAACTCGGGCCGCAGGTGGCCATCGTCGTTGGCGGCGGCAATTTCCTCCGCGGCGCCACGTTCTCCCAGAACAGCCACATCCCCCGCACGACCGCCGATTATATGGGCATGCTGGCCACCGTCATCAACGCCTGTGCCCTGCAGGAGACGCTGGAAAAACTGGGCCAGCCGACCCGTGTGTGCAGCGCCATCGAAGTCTCGCAGATTTGCGAGCCGTTCATTCGCCGCCGGGCCATCCGCCATCTCGAAAAAGGGCGTGTGACCATCCTGGCCGGCGGGACGGGCAATCCGTTTTTCTCAACCGATACCTGTGCGGCCCTGCGTGCCTCGGAAATCGGCGCCGACCTGATGATTAAAGCCACCAAGGTCGATGGCGTTTACACCGATGACCCCAGGAAAAACCCCGATGCCCAGATGATCGAGAAGCTGACCTATCACGAGGTCCTGCAGAAAAATCTCAAGGTCATGGACCCGGCCGCCGTCAGCCTCTGCTGGGAAAACAAAATTCCGATTGTGGTTCTCAATATCTTCGTGGACGGCAATATCACCCGCGCCTTTCGCGGCGAAAAAGTCGGCACGATTATAACCGAATAATAGACAAAGTGTCCCCGCGTGGACAGCAACTGATTTTTGGAGTACAGATTATGTCTGCCAAAGCGATTTTAGCACAGCACGAGAAAAGCATGGAAAAAACCATCGAAGTTATGAAAAACGAACTTCGGCAGATTCGTACCGGACGGGCCTCGCCGGGACTGGTGGAAAACCTCATGGTCGATTATTACGGCACCCCGACCCCGCTCAAGCAGCTTGCTGCGATTGCCTGTCCGGAGCCGGCGATGCTGGTCATCAAGCCCTTTGATATCGGCTGCCTGAAGGATATCGAAAAATCCATCAAGGCCAGCGAACTGAGCCTGGCCCCGATTATGGACGGCAAGATGATTCGCCTGAATATCCCGCCGCTGAGCGAAGAACGCCGCAAGCAGATCGTCAACCAGGTCAAACAGCTCGGCGAACGGCACAAAGTCAGCGTGCGCAACATCCGCCGCGACGCCATCAAGCAGCTTGAAGATGCCGAAAAAGCCAAGCAAATCACCGAAGATGAACGCGACAAAGGCAAGAAAGAAGCCGATGATTTAACCAAAAAATACGTCGATCAGCTCGATCAGTTGGTCAAATCCAAATCCGAAGAAATCATGAACAGCTAAAACAATCCGGCGGCGCGGCGGTCTTTCCTCCGCGCCCCTTTTCCGTACCGGCGGTGCTGTTGGCCAAATGTGTGGGAGTTCTATCATGGAAGAAAAGAAGAATCAATCCGAAACTGTTACGCCAAAGAAACGTTCACTTCTGAAAAAAATCATCTGGGCCGTCTGCATCCTGATTGCCGTCCTGATTCTGCTGGTGGCCCTGCTGCCGACGCTGATTTCCACCTCGCTGGGCAGGCAGATTGTCGTCAGCCAGATTAATAATGCCACCGATGGCGACGTTCAAATCAAAGACCTGTCGCTGAGCTGGTTTTCCGGCCTGAAGCTGTCCGGCGTCACCTTCAAAGACAGCACCGGCGACACCTCCGTCAGCGTCAATGAAGTACGTCTGAATCCGAAATTATCGTCCCTGCTCCGCGGCCAGATCAATCTGATCGACGGCCTGATCGATAAGCCCCAGGTGGATATTCTGGTTAAAGAGCTGCCGCAGAAGACCGCACCGACCGAACCTGAAAAACCATCCGGCCCATCCGCACCTGCTCAGCCGGTTGCGCTGCCGCTGGAAAAGCTGGCCCTTCAGTTGCGTGAAGGAACCGTGGCGATTCGCACGGACAATCCCCCGCAGCGGCTCGAATTCAAAAACATCTCCTCGCAGGTGGATATCAATCCCCTGGGCCAGGCCTCGAAGCTGTCCTTTGCGATGGCCGTGGGAGGCATGGGCCAGCAGGGCGACGTCAAGGCCCAAGGCACCGTAACGCCCTCCAAAGAGTTGACCCTCAAGGGTACCAGCGGCGATGTGCAGGTGGAACTGGTCAACCTCAAGCTCGAAGATTTCAAGCCGCTGCTGGCGCTGGCCGGACAGAAAGTTGATATCGCCGGCCTGCTGAACGCCAAGGCCGATGTCAAGCTCAACGACGGCCAGTTCGAAAAGATTGCCGCCGACGCTACCATCGAGAATTTCAAGCAGACCCTTGACGGCAAGACCACCACGCTGGAAAAGCCCGTGAAAATCAAGGCCCTGGCCGCCATGATTGACAACAAAATTCGCATCGACAACGTCAATGTCGATTCGTCGTTCTGCACTGCCAATTGCAAAGGCGATCTGGAGCAGTTGACCTATCAGGCCAAGGCGGACCTGGCCGGCGTCCAGTCCTTCGCGGTCCAGTTTACCGACATGGCCGGCTACAAGCTGGCCGGCTCGCTCAATGCCGCAGGCTCGGTCGCGCTCAAAGGCGATACGATTGCCGCAGCGGGCTCTGCCGATTTTCAGAATTTAGCCGTGGCCAAAGGTACCAATAAGATGCCGCCTTCGGCAGTCAAGATTAATTATGATGTCGTTCACGACGGTGCCGCCAAGCTGTTGAAGGCCAACTCCGTCGATGCCACACTTGATGCGGGCAAGGTTGTCGTTAAATCCCTGTCGATGCCGCTGGATCCTGAAAAGATGACCCAGCTTTCCGCTCAGGCGGATGTAAAGCTGGATTTGAAAAAAGCCCTCGATTTGGCCAAAGTCTTCGCCGCCGACAGTCTTCCGGCGGATTTGACGCTGGCCGGCAATCTCAATTCGGTCATCGATGTCAAGCCGCAGGGGTCCGATATCGTCTTCCGTACCGATAAGACCGAGATTCAGAAGCTCTCCATCGGGCAGGGCACTGAAGCCCCGTTTACCCAGGATACCCTGACGCTGGTGGCCAATGGAACCGTCAACCCCACAACGAAGGCGTTTGCGACTCAATTTGATCTCGAAGGGAAAAAGGCCCAGTCGCTGATGATCTTCAAAGGTACGGTCTCGCAAAAGCCTGACCAGGCAAAGACGGCGCTGGCCGGGGATATTGAAGCCGACTATGACTGGAAAGAGGTCACCGCGATGGCCAAGCCTTTCCTGCCGGAAGGGCTGGCGATGGAAGGCAAACGCAGTGACAAAATCACCTTCGCTTCGACCTATCCATCCAATGACCCCAATGCGATACTGGCCAATCTCAATGCCAATGCCGCTCTCGGTTTCCAGAAGGCCGACTTCAAAGGCCTCAAATTCGGCGCCACCGAACTGAAACTCAACGTCAAACAGGGACAGGCGGCGATTGACCTGCCCGATGCCGACGTTAACGGCGGCAAGGTGCGGTTTGCCGGCGATGTCAACCTCGCCCAAAAGCCCATGGTGCTCAAGCTGCGTCAGCCCGCCGCCGTGGTCGAAAATGTCAAGATCGACGATGTCCTCAGCGCCAACCTGCTGCAATATCTCAACCCGATATTTGCCAAAAGCTCCAACGTCAGCGGCACGGCCAATCTGTCTTGCAATACATTGGTCATTCCGCTGGGCGGCGGCACGCCCAAAGATATCAATATCGAAGGCACCGTCGGCATGACCGATGTCAAGCTGACCAGCAAACTTCTGGCGGTCATCAAAGAAGCCTTGCGGGATGACGGTTTGAATCTGTTTTCAATCCCCGCCTCGCCCTTTACCGTCAAAAACGGCCTGGTGAAGTATGACGATATGCCGCTGATGTTCGGGCGGACCTGGGGAATCCATTTCGGCGGGACCATTGACCTGATGAGTAAAGTATTGAGTATGAATGTCAAGGCCCCGACCAGCAAGGCTGCCGATGCAAAGATGGTGGTGGTGCCGCTGGCCGGTACGGTTGAAAATCCTCAACTGGATGCCGGCAAATTCCTGATGGGCAATATCACCGAACAGATCAAAGAGCAGATTCCCGTCAAGGATGAGAAAACCAAAGAAGCGATTGAAAAAGGTCTGGATGCACTCGATGGGCTTTTTAATAAAGGAAAGAAATAATGAGCGAACAGGCACCCCAATCGCAGGCTAAGCCCCGAATCAGGCACAAGTGGCTCGGCTGGCTGTCATTCTGGTCCGCCGACTCGGCCCATGAGAAAAACAGGCTCGTATTGCTGCTGCATGTCCTGCGGCAGTGTGTCCGCCTGCTGACGCTCAACCGCTGCGGCACCCAGGCCGCGGCATTAGCCTACCATACCATCTTCGGTGTGGTGCCGCTGGCGATTGTGATGCTCATGGTCTTTCAGATGTTCCCGGCCTATAAGAATATGGGTGACAAAGTCAAGCATCTGGTCTATGAGCAGATGAACCTGACCCAGATTACTTATCCTTCGGATATTCCCGGCCATGCCCCGATTACCCTGGCCGCAAAAATTGACGAAATCACGGGCCAGGCCATGTCGAATCTCAACACCGGCGCGATTACCTTTATCGGCGGCGTGCTGGTCATCTGGGCGGCCATTGGCCTGTTGACGACCATCGAAAAAGCCTTCAACAGCATCTGGGGCGTGCCCCGCAGCCGGGATTATCTGCATCGTGTGATCAACTACTGGACGATGCTGACGCTGGGGCCGCTGCTGCTGGGCCTGGGCATCTATCTGAGCACACATCCGACGATTACCAAAGTGCTCGAGTTCAGCGCCCTCCATTTTGTCCGACCGCTGTTCAGCTTCATTATCAGTGTGGTCCTGATTTTCTGCCTGTATGCCTTTATTCCCAACGCCCGGGTCAAAACCCTCCCCGCGTTATTCGGGGCATTCATCGCCGCGGTCTTGTGGACGGCGGCCAAATTCGGTTTTGGCATCTATGTCACCAAGCTGATTCCCTATCAATCCATTTACGGCATCATGGGATTGATTCCCCTGACGGTCTTCTGGATTTATATCATCTGGTGGATCGTGCTGATTGGGCTTCAACTGACCTATGCCTCCCAGCATGTCCATTCGCTGGACCGGGCCGAGCAGCTGGCCTATCTCCGCCAGCGGCAGGCCAGCTTTGTCGCCACCGAGCAGGCCGTCATCCAGATTATGCAGGAGGTGCTGGCGGCCTTCGAGGACAAAAACCGAAAACCCATTACGGCCGTTGAAATCGCTGAAGTGACCACACTCGATGCCGAATTTATCGAGCGGATTCTGGACAATATGACCCGCGCCGGACTGCTGTGCAAGACTGCCGATCCGATTGTCGGCTATGTCCCCTCCACCGATGGAACCCATATTACACTGGCCGATATCAGCCTGGCCGTCGAACAGTCGTCCTTCAAAACACAAAACCCCAAACTGCAGGAAATTCTTACCCAGTTGCGTACGGAATTATCCAGGCATCACCTGAAAGATATCCTGTAGCAGCGGCAAAAGCGGTGCCAGTTGTCATGCAGCGATGCGGCAGATGGCGTCAAAGATGAATTTGACGCCGAAGCCTGCCATTACAACGCCGCAAAAGGCAAGAATGACCTGTTGTTTTTTGGCACCCAGCAGCGTGGTTCCGTGAAAGGCTCCAAACGACAAAATCGTCAGCCAGATCAGGTCGCAGGACCAGTGAACCAGCGTAAAAGCACTGAGCACGACAATCCCGGAATTATTGGCCTGCATCGCCAGGTTCAATCCCACCGTCGCCCACCACAACAGAAAATACGGATTCGTTGCCGACAGGGCCATCCCGGTCAAAACCGGTTTGGATAGTCTGGCAGCAGACGCACTTTGCGGCGACCCGAATATCTCCCGAATCGTTATCACCCCCAGATAAATCAAAAACAGCCCGCCAATCAAACCAATGGCGATCGCAGCGGTATTGGTTTTCAAGAGTGTCCCCAGCCCCAGTATCAGCAGGAAGATCAGCGGCACTTCCACAATCCCGTGCCCGATGGCAATCCATGTTCCCGCCCAGCGGTCCTTGCCGCCCTGGGCCAGCGTCGCCGCTGTCACCGCCCCCGGCGCCATCACGCCGGATAACGAAACCAGAACCGTTTGTAGCAAAAAAGACATCATCAATGCAGCATTTCCATATTTATACGGAATCCTGTGTCTGTTCCTGATTCGATTTTTTTCTGATTTTTGTGGACAACGGACCCAAAATCCGTACAATCCGCCGCCGATGATTATACCGATAAGAACTGTTTTGACCAACGCCAAAATAAAGAGCTGATAGAATATGCAGGATATCCAGAAACTCATCAGCGGATTTCGACGTTTCCAGCGGCAATTTTTCCACTCGGACGATACCCTTTTTGACCAGCTCCGCCGCAAACAAACCCCCAAAGTCCTCGTCATCGGCTGCAGCGACTCCCGCGTGGACCCGGCCATTGTCACCGACTGTCGTCCCGGAGACCTGTTTGTCATCCGGAATGTCGCCAATCTGGTCCCGCCCTATGAACCCGACACCCACTTTCACGGCGTCAGTTCCGCCCTCGAATACGCCGTGCGGTTTCTGGAAGTCGAGCATATTATCATCCTGGGCCATTCCCACTGCGGCGGCATCGATGCCCTGATGCGCAGCAGCGAGCAAACCCCGATTGGTGAATTTATCGACCACTGGGTCGATATCGCTCGCCCGGCCAAGCACGCCGTCCTCAAAGACCTGTCCGACAAAACCCCCCAACTGCAATGCCGTGCCTGTGAACAGGCCGCGATGCTGATTTCCCTTGAAAATCTGCTGACATTCCCCTGGATTACCGACCGCGTCGAACAGGGCAAACTCGCCATCCACGGCTGGTATTTCGACCTCGAAGCCGGCGAAATGCTGACTTATAACCCGGAAAAAGGCCTGTTTGAAAAGCTGGTCGGCAATATCCGGTAATGCCGTTTATTCCCCGATAATCTTGACCAGCACCCGTTTTCGCCGCATCCCGTCGAATTCCCCGTAGAAAATCTGTTCCCACGGCCCCAGGTCCAGCTTGCCCTCGGTCACCGCCGCCACCACCTCCCGGCCCATCACCTGCCGCTTCAAATGGGCATCGGCGTTATCCTCATATCCGTTGTGCTGATACTGAGAATGCGGTTTTTCCGGCGCCAGCTTTTCCAGCCACACCTCAAAATCCTCATGCAGCCCGCTCTCGTCATCGTTAATGAACACACTGGCCGTGATATGCATCGCGTTGACCAGCACCAGCCCCTCCCGAATCCCCGACTCGGCCAGGCATTCCTCGACAGTTGGAGTGATATTGATATAATCCCGCCGGTGCGGAGTGTTAAACCACAGTTCTTTGCGATACGATTTCATGGTTATCAGCCTTAAGAAAAGAAATTCTCAGTCTCTTGCCTTTGTCCCCAAGGTAAAACAAAACTGACAAAATACAAGAAAAATCATAACTCTTTTATTTTAAATCCTTTACAGGATTGCGTAAAAATATTAATTCAAAAAACAAATTGACTGCAATAAAACAAATCTTTAAAATGTCTATTTTAAATAGTTATTTGAATTATAAAGAGCAGAATGACGTCCGATAATAAAAAGAAGACCAATTCTACACGAGAAAGCCTGCTGAGGGTTGCCTGCGAAGTGTTTGCAGCCAAAGGTTTTCGTTACGCAACCGTTGCCGAGATTTGCGAGCGGGCCGGGGCCAATATTGCCGCCGTTAATTATCATTTCGGCGACAAGGAGACCTTATACAGGCAGGCCTGGCAGATGTCGTTTCAGGAATCGATGGAAAAGTACCCGCCCGACGGTGGTGTTGGGCGGGATGCTCCGCTGGAACAGCAGTTTCGTGCTCATGTCCTGGCCATGCTGCAGCGCGGCGTCGATCCGGACAGCTTCGAGTTTGAAATCATGCTCAAGGAGTTCGCCAACCCCACCGGCCTGCTGTTCGAGGTGGTGCATCAATCCATCGAACCCCTGCGGCAGCGGTTTGTGACCCTCATCCGCGGACTGCTTGGCCCGCAGGCCACAGATCAGCAGGTCGAGATGTGCATGATGAGTGTTCGCTCCCAGTGTTTCGATGTTCGCCATCTTGCTCGTCATCGCCGGATGACGCCCAAGCCGGAGCTGGCGCCGCCGTCCTTAGTCGATGCAGTGGGCCTGGAAGCGATTGCCGACCATATTGTTCGATTCTCACTGGCCGGCATTCAAGATATTCGCAGTCAGATTCAAACGGGAAACTCGAATCAGAGTAGATAAACAAGGAATTGATTATGTCAGGTGGAATCAAAAAAACGGGATTGCTTTTGCTGGTCGTGGCTGTGGTGGGAATCTCCATTGCATGGTATTCCAGCCGCTCCAGCGCATCAACCCTGTCGTTTCGTACCGTGGAAGTCAAACGCGGCGATCTGCAGGCAACCATCACTGCCACCGGCACCATTGAGCCGGTGGAGTCGATTGACGTCGGTGCTCGTGTCTCCGGCGAAATCAAGGCCTTCGGCAAGGACAAAGACGGCAAGGAAGTTGATCACTGTTCCATCGTCGAAGAAGGCGCCATCCTGGCCCAGATTGACGATGCCGTCTATGTTGCCCAGTTGGATCAGGCCAATGCCACTCTCAAACAGGCCGAGGCCAGCCTCGAAAAAAGCCGGGCCGAATTAAAACAACTGGAAGCCAAGTCCTATCAGGCCGAACGCGACTGGCAGCGTGCTCAGAAGCTGGGCCCCTCCGAAGCCCTGGCCCAGAGCACCTTTGACGCCTATCAATCTGCCTATGAAATCGCCAAAGCCAATCTCGATGTCGGCAAGGCGGCAATCCAGCAGGCCCAGGCCGCTGTCGCCCAGGCTCAGGCCAATCTGGTTGTGGCCAAACGCAATCTCGGCTATTGTACGATCGTCTCCCCGGCCAACGGCGTGATTATCGACCGGCGCGTCAACATCGGCCAGACCGTTGCCGCCAGCCTCAACACTCCCAGCCTGTTTCTGATTGCCAAGGACCTCACCCGCATGGAAATCTGGGTCTCGGTCAGCGAAGCCTCCATCGGCAGCATTCGTCCCGGCCAGCCTGTTACGTTCAAAGTCAATGCCTTCCCCGATCGCGTCTTTAAAGGCCAGGTCAACAAGGTTCGCCTCAATGCCTCGATGACCCAGAACGTCGTCAATTACGTCGTGGAAGTCAACACCGACAACAGCGACGGCACACTCCTGCCGTATCTGACCGCCGACGTCACCTTTGAAACAGAGTGCCGCAAGGATGTCCTGAAAGTCCAGAACGCCGCAATCCGATGGTCTCCCATGCTTGAGCAGGTTGCCCCCGAGTATCGCGATTCCGAACTGGTCAAGCTGATCCTGCAAACAGAAACCGCTGCCCCCGACGCTCCCGGGGCTGCCGCTGCGGCAGCAGCCAAAGCTGCGGTGCAAAAGCAGGATATCCCCAACGTGATCTGGATTGCCGAAGGCGAATTCGTCAAGCCCCTGGTGGTCAAAACCGGCCTGACTGACGGCATCGCCACGGAAATCCATCCCCAGCCCGGCGGCGTCGATCCGGGCCTGTGCAAGGAAGGGCTGCTGGTCGTCACCGGCGAACAGGTGGTCACTGTCGACGATGGCAACAGCAATACGACCAATCCGTTTACGCCGCAATTCAGACGCAGACGCTAAGCATCGGAAAACACTATGGCATTAATCGAACTCAACAACATCTGCAAGACCTACCATATCGGCGATATGTCGCTGCCGGTACTCAAGGGCGTGTCCCTGAAAGTCGAACGCGGGGAATTCGTCGCTCTGATGGGTGCCTCCGGCTCGGGCAAGAGCACGCTGATGAATATTCTCGGCTGCCTGGACCATCCCACTTCCGGCCAGTACCTGCTGGACGGTCAGGATATCTCTCGCCTGACATCCGATGGCCGCGCCGTTATTCGCAACAAAAAAGTCGGCTTCGTATTTCAGAACTTCAATCTTCTGGCCCGTACCAGCGCCGTCGATAATGTTGTGATGCCGCTGACCTATACGTCGGAGAATCTGACCGACCGCCAGTGCCGCCGGCGAGCCGAGGAATTATTAACGCGGCTCGGCCTGGGCGACCGCCTGGACCACGAACCGTCGCAGCTTTCCGGCGGCCAGCAGCAGCGCGTGGCCATCGCCCGTGCCCTGGTCAATCGCCCCCCAATCGTCTTTGCCGATGAACCCACCGGCAACCTTGATTCCCATACCAGCAAAGATGTGCTCAACATCCTTCGCCAGCTCAATGAGGAAGAAGGCATTACGATGATCCTGGTCACCCATGATGCCGGCGTCGCCCAGCACGCCAAGCGGACCATTCGCATTCATGACGGCATGATTGTCGATGGGGCCTATGGCGGTCGCGTATCCGTGGGAGGTAACGCATGAAGACCTATCGTACAATGCGAACAGCCCTGCGTGCCCTGCGGCGCAACCCCATGCGGGCGGCCCTGACCACCCTGGGCATCATCATCGGCGTCGGCGCCGTCATCGCCATGATGGAAATCGGTGCCGGCTCCTCGGCGGCCATCCAGAAAACCATCGCCAGCATGGGAGCCAACAGCCTGATGATTCATCCCGGCACCGCCTCCAGCAGCGGTGTCAGTTTCGGCTCCGGAAGCATTATGACCCTGACTCCCGACGACTGCGAAGCGGTTATCAAGGAATGCACCGCCGTCAAAACCGCCGCACCCGTCGTTCGCACCCGCACCCAGATTGTCTGCGGCGACCGCAACTGGGTCCCGACCTTTATCTATGGTTCCTCGCCGGCCTATTTCGATGTCCGGGAATGGAATGTACCCACCGACGGCGAGCTTTTCACCGATCTGGATGTGCTCAACAGCAGCAAGGTCTGCGTCGTCGGCCAGACTATCGTTCGGGAATTGTTCGACGGACGATCTCCCATCGGCAAGGAAGTCCGACTCAATAATGTCTCCCTGCGAATTGTCGGCGTCCTCAAACAGAAGGGCGCCAACATGATGGGTATGGATCAGGATGATGTCGTCGTCGCTCCCTGGACGACCATCAAATACAACATCGCCGGCTCGTCGGTGACCAATGCAATCCAAAGCCGGTCTTCCACGTCGTCTTCAACCTCCTCGGCGGTCAACACCATCAGCGATTTATATCCAAGCAGCACCGTCAGCCTGTACCCCGAAAAATCCAGCACACAGGCGGCCAACAACCCCATGCTCGTGCGGTTTACCAACGTCGATGAAATCCAGGTTCTGGCTAATTCGGCCAATGAAATCCCGCTGGCCATCCGCCAGATTACCTCGCTGCTGCGGGATCGCCATCGCATCCGTCCCGGCCAGCCCGAGGATTTTGTCATCCGCAATATGGCCGAACTGTCATCGGTGATGACCTCGACAACACGAATGATGACCAACCTGCTCTTGTGTGTGGCCCTGATTTCACTGCTCGTCGGCGGCGTCGGGATTATGAATATCATGCTGGTCTCCGTCACCGAACGGACCCACGAAATCGGCCTTCGCATGGCCGTCGGCGCCCAGAGCCGCGACATCCTGATCCAGTTTCTGGTCGAGGCGGTCGTGCTGTGCCTGCTCGGCGGGGCCCTGGGTATTCTCCTGGGCCACGGTGGTTCGCTGCTGGTGCGATACTTCCTGAAATGGCCGGTGATGACCTCACCGGCGGCCATTATCGCCGCGGTGGTCGTCTCGGCGACGGTGGGCATTGTGTTCGGGTATTACCCCGCCTGGAAGGCCTCCCGGCTGGACCCGATTGAAGCCCTGCGATATGAATAATCATCCTATGAATTTGACCAATACAGGATACATTATGCAACCTTACCCAATTCATCGTGTGATAGGAAGCGGTATAGTACTGAGTTTAGGCCTCCTTCTGGCTGGCTGCAAGGTCGGTCCGGATTTCACAAGTCCCGAAGTGGCGACCCCCGCCAACTGGACCAGTCCAGCGGCTGTGACTGAGTCCGAGCCAAACCTCATCCAGTGGTGGACCCGCTTCGGTGATGAGCAGCTGACTTCGCTGGTCGAGCGTGCCATGGAGTCCAGCCTTGACCTCAAGCAGGCCCGCTCCCGCATCCGTCAGGCCCGTGCCTCCCGTGCAGTGGCCTCATCCTGGCTGTGGCCCAGTGCCGATGTCTCCGGCTCTGCGACCCGTGGACGCACGGCCGCAGGAAATACCGACAACCTCTACCAGACCGGCCTCGATGCAGGCTGGGAACTGGATATCTTCGGCGGCACCCGCCGGGATATTGAAGCCGCCGAAGCCCAGATTGCCGCCGCCGAAGAAGACCTGCGGGATGTCTGGGTGACGCTGGCCGCCGAGGTCGCATTAAACTATATTGACCTGCGAGGCTATCAGCAGGAAATCGAAATCCTCAAACGCAATTTAGAAACCCAGCAGAAGACCGCCGACCTGACCCGTCAGCGGGCTAATGCCGGGCTGGTCAGCGCATTGGATGTAGTGACGGCCGAATCGCAGGTCGCCACGACCGCCGCCCAGCTTCCGACGCTCGAGTCGGCGGTTCGCCAGACCATCTATATCCTCAGCGTGCTGCTGGGCAGTGAGCCGTCGGCCCTGCTTGCCGAACTGAACCCGGTCGGGACCATCCCCACCGCCATGTCGCAGCCGCCGCTGGGTGTGCCTTCGGAACTGCTTCGCCGCCGGCCGGACATCCGCCGGGCCGAGGCCCAGGTCCATGCCGCCACCGCCGCCATCGGTGTCGCCACTGCCGACCTGTTCCCGAAATTTACCCTCACCGGCTCAGCGGGCTTCAGCAATATCCATTCCAACGATTTATTCGACTGGGACCGCCGCATTTGGTCTGCCGGCCCTTCGGTAAGCTGGTCCATTTTCAATGCCGGGCGGATTCAGGCCAATATCGAAATCCAGAAAGCCCTGCAGGAACAGTACCTGCTGGCCTATCAGCAGACCGTGCTGGCGGCCCTGCGGGATGTCGAAAGTGCACTGACCGCCGCGACCAAGGAACAGGAACACCGTGACGCCCTGCAGCGCGTCGTCGATGCCAACCGCAGAGCGGTGGAGCTTTCCACGCAGCTTTATACCGAAGGCGAGACCGACTTCCTGAACGTCCTGACAACCCAGCGGGCCTTGTTTTCTGCTGAAGACGCCCTCGTCAACAGCAACCGCACCATCTCGACCAATATCGTCGCCCTCTATAAAGCCCTCGGCGGCGGCTGGGAACAAAGCCTCTAAGCGCATATCGCATTGTCATTCCCGCGAAAAGCCTGCCCCCGCGAATGCGTGGGGCGGGAATCCAGAGCATGGAAGTAAAAGCTGATTTTCATCCCTGCTTACGCGAAGGGATGCTTTGTGCGGGCCTGACAAACCAAATCGCTCAGGGTAAGATTTTGAAATCTTTGATGCCGTTTTTTTTAAAAATTTATGCATTGTCATTTTAATTTTTACTATTTGATTTTTTATTTGTGTCTTCAGAAGTTGTTTTGCACTGTAAATCCTATAGCTATATGAGAATAGGTCCGCTTGGGCGGGATTGGCGGGGTTTATGCGGAAAAAGGCGGGATTGCGTGCTAAAAAATGGGTTTGGATGGGCTGTTTCGGGTTGATATTACCCAT
>Ga0228536_1001542_pt1 | contig 20313 bp, 20 predicted proteins | sample SJ1Smetagenome_FD_168611 | JGI IMG/M metagenome (GOLD analysis project Ga0228536, IMG submission 168611) | Enriched culture of PCE-dechlorinating microbial communities from Ithaca, New York, USA - SJ1.S | ecosystem: Engineered > Modeled > Simulated communities (microbial... > Unclassified...
TTATCACCCACCTGTTTAGATTCAGCCAACGAATTTCTTCGGACACGGTTTGAAATGAAAACTTGTTCTTCGTCGTAAACTACGGTATTGTTCTATCGTTCATCCTTCTTTATCAGTTTTGCTTTGATCTCATCAAACAATTCCTGCTGTTCTGGTGATTCTATTATTAACTGAGGAACCGGGGTAGGTATTCCGTTGTCATCCAAAGCGACCATAACCCAATATCCATGCACAACGTGTTTAATTTCTCCCGTATCTAGGTTTTCTTTTCTCAGCTTCACTAGAACAACCATGGATGTTCGGCCCGTGTAGACCAATTCCCCATAACACAGTATCACGTCTCCGATCTGTATCTGTTCCTTAAACACTATTTTTCCGACAGAAACCGTGGCAGTATTATGCCGGCAATGCCGATGAGCCACAATTCCGGCAGCATTATCCATCATTTTCATAAGATCGCCTCCATGCACAATACCCAGTTGAGTGATGTGCTCGGGTAGCACTACCGCAGCTGTATCGATTCGAGAATGGTCAGCTGATTTTGACTTCATATTGGAAATCTCCTTAATAAACTTAACTGTTTTATAGATGTGTAGATAAACCATTGAATATATTTAAATAAAACTAAGTGTTGTCTATGCATACAAGCTTATTAAGCAATAATAGTTACAGTTAGTTTGCTTTCCATTGGATTTTACTCTACTATCTGTAAAGTGAAATAACTGAAAGCGACTGAAATATTATTTTGATCCATTACATCAGCCTCTGCAAAACAAATGCCATCCTCTAATTTTATAATCCGAGAATTAATATGAACTTCACCTATATTTATCGGTATTGTCATAGAAGTATCGATTGAAATTATAAGTGGAACTGCTTCTTTGGGTATCATAGTATAAAGGGCAATATATATGGCCATTTCACTGGCAGTTGTAAGAACTCCACTAGAAATGTTCCCCCCCGAATTAAAAGCATTATCTTGTACTGGGAAACATAACTCACAAATCCCCTGTCCACATGAAAGGATATGAATATTTAACAGTTTGTAATAAAATGATCTTTGAATTTCCCGGATCTTCGTTTTAATATACTTGTACTCCATAGCTCTACACCCTTTTCTTGGATGATTATCATTGGAAATATTGGTTCAATACACGTCAACATGTGTTCCAATCGGATTAGTTGTCGATTTAACTGTCCATTTCATGCTTAATGCTTTATGAATCAAGGTCAACCTATCTAAATCACGCTCAAGTTTCTGCTCGCATTTTTGTATTTCGCCGAATTCCAGCAGTAGATATGGTTGATTAATTGAATCTAAAATAAATGAATGTATTTTGGCGATTGCAGATGATAAGGCCTTTTCTGCATAAACAATATCATTCAGATTTAATGTTAAACACGCTTTTGAGTAAGACTCATGGGCAGCTTTGGCAAGTCCAATAACTTCATGTACAGGGCCGGAATCGCTATAAGTAATCTGCTTAATGTCATCTACAGTCATTTCTGCACCTCTTTCTTTTCACGTTTTCCACCAAAGAATACTTTTTTACTTTCTCAAGCCGCTATATATAAGCAACTAGAATCATATTAAAATACAATATTGGGTTATAGGGCACGGGCTAACTCTGACAACCTCTCCCCCATTTGCGCTAATTCCATAACGGAGGCAGCTACTTGTTGAGTTGCTGCAGCCTGCTCTTGGCTTTGTGTACTGGTTGCATTCGCAATTTGATTAATCTGACTTATTTTAGTATTAATTACTCTTATCAATTCTCTTATTTCAGAAGCAGTCTCTTTAGATTGATCACTTAATTTTCGAATTTCTTCCGATACAACTCCAAATCCGCGGCCATGTTCACCCGAGCGTGCAGCTTCAATAGCGGCATTCAATCCTAATATTTTTGTCTGATCAGCCACATCTTTAATAAAATTTAAAATGTTGTTTACTTCTTCAGTTATTTCCGAAATTTCACGGATTCTATCATTTAAATGTAGTCCATTGGTACTTATTTCCTCGGCAGATGCAGCTACTTCCTGCATTGTTGAAGCAATCTCCTGCGTATTGGCACTTAATGATGAAGCAGCATCTTGTAATCTACCCGCCAGTGTCTTGGGCAAATAAAACCCGGTCACTCCAACTATAGAGCCATCATCTTGATCTATGGCAGGAACACAGATAACTCGTACCGGTACTCCGAACTGTTTGGAATCTAATTCGCGAGTAACCGGTTTTCCTGTTTTTACGCATTCAACAAATGGGCCGTCTTGCTCATATAATGTTCCGATTTGATAACCTGGAATATCGAATTTGATAGATGCTTGCCTAACGAGCAGTTTTTCATGGTCACCTCCGCATATGAAAGCGCCTTCGGGAAAAGCATCGGCTAATTGTTCTGCAATCAATGGTATGGCTTTTGCTACTGGGTGCAATACCTCTACTATCACACCATAAGTTCCTTCTATAAGGCCCGTCTCATTAATTATCGGCCAGGCAAAAACTCGAAGGCGTTTACCATAAACATTTCTCGGAATTACTCCTTGCTCTGGTTTTCTGCTATTAATACATTTATATACAACACCCTCATCTGAAAATCGGTTGCCCACCTGGAACGCAGAAATATTAATACCGTTATCTTCAATAAAGGCAATAGAATTTAATTCGGTTATAAAGAATAGACAATTATTCTCGTATGTTTTCGTTAATTGTTGTGCATATAATTGAAATACTTCTAAAGATGTTTTGCTCACTAATATACATCCTCCGCAATTTCTCATTGATTTCATTACTCAAAATAACTATCATTATTTACTCCGTAAAAACTATGCCTTAAATGCATAGTTTCCACGGAGTATTTAGGGAAGAAGGGGACTCGGCACATTCAACATTACTCTTGTTATAGGCAGCAAATATTTACCGGCTTGAAACAGCCGACACTAGTCCCAATGTGCAATACTTTTCCCTCAGGCGCGGTTTTTCGATTTTACCGGTAGGATTGCGGGGTACAGTATCAAAAATTACCTTTCGGGGACGTTTATACCGAGGCAGCCCAGCGCAAAATTCATTGATATCTTCTTCGGTACAATCAGCTCCCGGTTTGAGTTCTATGATCGCGGCTACTATTTCCCCAACACGCTTATCGGGTAATCCGATCACGGCTACATCCTTAATTGCATCATGGGCACGGAGGAAGTCTTCAATTTGTACCGGATATATGTTTTCTCCTCCAGTAATAATCACATCTTTTTTTCGATCAACCAGATAAATAAACCCGTCTTCATCCATTCGTGCCATGTCACCCGTAAACAACCAGCCATTCTTGAGTGTTGCCGCAGTCGCTTCCGGGTCGTTATAGTAGCATTTCATTACGCCCGGTCCCTTTACAGCCAGTTCCCCAACCTGCCCCTGTTGTACGGAAACTCCGCTTTCATCGCTTATCTTGGCTTTCCATTTGTAACCCGGCAATCCTATCGCACCAACCTTGTGAATATTCTCAACACCTAAATGGACACATCCCGGACCTATAGATTCGCTTAAACCGTAGTTGGTATCATAAAGCTGGTTTGGAAAGTACTTTTTCCAGCGATTAATCAAGCTTCGTGGTACTGGCTGCGCACCTATATGCATTAGCCTCCACTGGGATAGTTCGTAATCCTCCAGATCTACGTCTCCACTTTCGATAGCATCCAAAATATCCTGTGCCCAGGGAACTAAGAGCCAAACAATGGTGATTTTTTCTTCAGAAACGGTTTTAAGTATCCATTCAGGTTTTACACCACGCAGCAATACGGCCTTGCTTCCCGACAACAAACTGCCAAACCAATGCATTTTGGCTCCAGTATGGTAAAGCGGCGGAATACACAAAAAATTATCGTCACGTTTTTGACCATGATGAATAACTTCCGTACAACAAGCCGACATCAGGCTTTGGTGGATATGTAAGATTGCTTTGGGAAATCCCGTGGTCCCCGACGAGAAATATATGACCGCATCATCTTCGTCGGTTAGTCTAACTTTTGGATCCTCAGAACAACAATTAGCGGTCAGGCGATCATAACTTTCGGCGAAAGAAGGGCGGTTTTCACCGGCAAAAAGAAGAAGCTTTACTTGGGGCATCTGTCTATAAATAGTCTCTACCCGTTCAACAAACTCGGGCCCGAAAATCAACGCAATACTTTCAGATAATTCCAGACAATATTTAATTTCCTCGGCTGTGTAACGAAAGTTCAAGGGTACTGCGACAGCTCCTGCTTTTATTATTCCGAAATAAATGGGCAGCCACTCCAGACAGTTCATTAAAAGGATTGCCACCTTATCCCCTTTTTTTATCCCCCTCTTGAGTAGTAAATTGGCCATACGATTGGCTTTTTCGTCAAAAACGAGCCAGGTCATTTCCCGTCGGTATTCGCCTGCCGGGTTGTTTTCAATCAGTTCATATTCAAGCCAGGAAACATGGTGGCTTTCTTGGAGATCCATATTAATCTCGGTCAGGCATACCTCCGGTCCGAACATTTCTGCATTTCGTACTAATATTTCCGTTATGGGCATTTTTTCTTTCCTCCCGTTCTACTGATGGACATTCCTCGCTTTTTAAGCATAGAAAGGAAACAACATGCCAATGGTCGTATTTCAGCTTTAAAACTGTAATGTTATGCTTCCAGTACGACTAAATCCCCTTATATAAATTCTCTATTCAGTATTAAAACCACAATGCAAAAGGGCAACGGTGACTGGCCGTTGCCCTGTATGCTAGTTCATTAACAATAAGTGCAAATATCCAGTCATACGGTAAAGCATTGATATTAAAAAAGGATTTATTAGCCAAGCCTTTCAGTTGTGGGGGCTTTTAGGAACTTTACCAATACAGCTGCTACTACCAAAATGACTGCCGCCGCTATATATGCATAGTTGTAAGTTCCAGTAGCATCGACGATTTTTCCGGCGGCTAGCGGCCCGATTACGCCCGCTACTCCAAAGGCTGTAAATACCAGGCCATAATTCGTCCCACTGTTTTTCATACCAAAATAGTCATAGGTCAGGGCCGGGAAAATAGCCAGGAGTGCTCCGTACGCTATTCCTGTCACACAGACGCCAATCGTCAAGGAGGTCATGCTGGTATAATTTCTAAATATCAACATATTGACCGCTTGGATGCAAAACATTATGGCAAGAGTTTTATTGCGTCCAATCCTGTCTGATAGAAATCCTCCTATAACTCTACCGCCCGAATTGAATACGGCAAGGATAGCCACCAGTGCAAAGCCCCACGCAATATGAGCTTGCACGTTGGCGATTATGGCTATATGTCCAATTACCATAAGACCGGCTATAGCACCGAAACAGTACATAAACCAAATTGCCCAGAATTGGGGAGTGCGAGCCATTTCTGAAGGTGCAAATTCTTTTTTCCCAGATGCCCCTGCTCCAGCGACTGGTTCCGGAGTTCCGGGAGGAATATAGCCTTTCGGCGGTAAGGCCAGAAATTGGCCAAAGAGGATAACTAAAGTCCCAAAAACGATTCCATAAATCATGAAGGTTTGTTTAACTCCAACCGCATTGATAATAGCCTGGGCGAGAGGGGCTGCATAAGATGCTGCCAGACCGAGCCCGGCCACCACCAGACCAGCAACCAAACCGCGTTTGGCCGGTGGGAACCACTGGACTGAAGAGGGAATAGTTACGCCATACGGTATACCGGCTCCTGTTCCAACAACAATTCCAAACCAGGCTACCAATCCTACTATCGTGGTTTGCATGGAAGTCATGATCATTCCGACAATTATGAGTATCCCCCCTGCGGTTGCCACAACACGGGGCCCGTATTTATCAAACAACTTGCCACCAGGTACCATCATTACAGCGAGCATGAACAGACCTACGGTGTAGGGAAGCATGGCTTCAGTCTTAGTGAAATGAAGCTCCTTAATAAGAGCTGCCGCCCATACGCTCCAGGCATAGATGAATCCGCTGGCCAGGTTTACCAAAATTGCAAACACCGTTACTCGCCAACCAATGTTTTTTACCGTTTGCTCCATTTTTTCCCTCCTCAAAAATTGCCAGTCTGCCTGGTTACGTTAATGGTAGTTATCTTGCTCTATCGCGGAATAAACCGCGATGAGCAAGAGACTACAAATCATGAAAACCCTACGAACTAGCGTTACTTGTCTTTATCACGTCATCAAAGCTCTTGTTTTTAGCCCAGTTGTTCCGGCGTAACATCGGCTGCCGAGAAGTCACCGGATTGCAACATCCGTTGAATGGCGAAAATATTGGGAACTTCGTTTAATAAATAAAATCTTGCACTGGCAATTTTGCCTTTGTAGAAGTTGGCATCATAGTGGCCGTCACCCAGTTCAGCAAGCTTCTTATTCGCAAGGAGACCCTGATCCAGAAGCAGCATGCCGCAATATACCATAGCCGTGGCATGCATAATCCGAGTAGCCCATAATCCCTGGTAGCTTACCTGGCCTTCAGCCAGCTTTTCAGACAGCATTTTCAGAATGTCTGAATAGGCACTGAAGGCATCTGAGAGCATTTGTATTTCCTTTTTAAAATCAGCATTATCTTTGTTGTCATTAATAAATGAACTGATATCATCTAACCACTTTTTGAAAGGGCCGCCCTTTTTCATGCTGAACTTACGGCCTGTCAAATCCATGGACTGGATAAAGTTGGTTCCTTCCCAGATAGAATAAATCTTGCTATCGCGCGCCAGCTGAGCCGCAGGGTACTCTTCAATAAAGCCGTAGCCGCCGTAGCATTGGATAGCTTCTCCGCATAATGGCCATGCCATGTCGCTGATATAAGCCTTAACCAGTGGATTGTTTATCATGAACATGTCATCCGCCCATTCCCTCTCGGCAGGATCGTTTGCAGCCAGGGCAAAATCGGTATACCAGTAGGTCTTATAAAGCATGGCTCTCATGGCCTCAGTACAAGCCTTCTGATGGAGCAGCATGCGCTTCACATCTTCATGTTCAATAATGGCCACCCGGGGGCCTTTGGGATCAGTCATTTTATTGCCTTGAACACGTATTTTGGCATATTCACGCGCATTATAATAGGCTTGTTCAGTTACCGATAAGGCCATCAGTCCAGTGCTGAGACGGGATTCATTCATCAGCATAAACATCTGGGACAGCCCCGAGGCAATACCCTTTTCGTTGGGTGGAGCACCAAGCAGGTAGCCATAGCAGTCGTTATTCTCACCATAGGCCAGGGAACAGGTAGCTGATCCATGAAGCCCCATTTTGTGTTCAATTCCCACTGTGGTAACATCGTTCCATTCAGTTATATTCCCGTCTTTGTCGAAACGGTGTTTGGGTACTGCAAAGAGAGAAATACCGGCCGTGCCTTCACGAGCACCTTCAATTCTGGCCAAAGCCAGGTGGATAATGTTCTCCCATAAATCGCCGTCACCGGAAGTAATAAAGATCTTGTTTCCCTTTATCTTGTACACTCCCGGGGTATCGGTCGGAAAAGCCTTGCTGGCCGTAGCTGCCAGATCGGACCCGGCGCCGGCTTCGGTAAGATTCATCGAACCTCCCCACTCGCCGGAAAACATTTTGGGAAGTACCAAGTGTTTTAATTCCTCGTCACCGAATTGTTCGATAACATCAGCTGCCGATCCGCCCAGAATCCATAACATAATCATGGCGGCGGATGCTGAAGTAAGGATTTCATTTTGGCATACACTAAACAGACGGGGAACATGTCCTTCTTCCGCATAATTAAACGCTGCCGCTCCCATGCCCGCCTCACAGACGGTTGCATATGCTTTCTTCATGGACTCAGGGATATAGACTTTGCCATCTTCGAACTTTACGCCAATAGTATCAGCATCGCCATTGGCCGGTGCCACAACGTCTTTGGCAATTTTATAGGCAACATCGATGAAAGCGTCGATATCATCTACCCCGTAATAATCCTTATATTCATCGCATGACAGCAGTCTCTCTGTATCGAGCCATTCCTTGACAATAAACTTCAATTCACGGGTGTCGAATAAATAATTAGTTGCTGGCATATTACCCTCCCTTTCTTTAGAATTCTCGCTGTTAACCTCATAGGCATTGGAGCATGTCCAGTAAACCGATAGCAAAACCAGTGTTTATGCCAAGAAAGCCCTTCTTTATGGCAAGTCTTAGACAATCTTGTTGCTCCTGCGCCAAATGTTCATTTTTTGAGCTTCCTTAACCAATTCGTCTCTGAAATCCGGATGAGCTATAGATATCATTTTTTCTGCTACCTGCCAGGTTGAGTATCCTTTAATACCTACCTTGCCGTATTCAGTTACTAAATACTGAACCTGATAGCGAGGGATAGTTACTATGGTTCCCGGAGGAAGCGTCGGGACTATGCTCGAGAAAACATTTCCTGCTTTGTCCTTTTTGGTGGAGGTCATGCATAAATAGGATTTTCCGCCTTCAGAATCATAAGCGCCCCTGACAAAATCAGCTGCCCCGCCAGTTCCTGATATGTGCTTAAATCCCCATGATTCAGAAGCTACCTGGGCGTAAAGATCAACGCCTACGCAATTGTTGACTGACCGCACCTTGGGATTGGATGCGATTATATCCGGTCGATTGCACCACGATACATCATAAATGGCCAGGCCTGGATTGAAATGAATATAGTCATAGGTGCTCTGTTTTCCTAGAGCAAAAGCATATACGGATTTATTACGCATAAATGTCTTGTTGCTGTTATCGACCATACCGCTATCGATCAGGTGGGGATAACAATCCGCAAACATTTCCGAATGTATCCCCAGATGTTTAAAATCGCCTTCGCAGATTACGGTGCCTATATAATTGGGAAAGGCTCCAATCCCCAGTTGAATACAACATCCGTCTTCTATTTCGTCGAGAATATATTCCGCAATTTTACGTTCTTCCGGACTGGCTTCGGGACTTTCCTCGGGTAAGGTGACCGGGGCAAGATTTTTGCCTTCTATGATATAGTCCACCTTGGAGATATGAACACATTCCCCATAACCGCCGCAGGCGTGAGGAAGCTTGTCATTGGTTTCGATAATCACGATATCGGCTTTCTCAATTTCATCAATGGCAAAACAGGCCTGGATGCTGAGATTGAAATAACCATGCTCATCCATAGGCCTGGCCTGGGTAACGTAAATATTGATGATAAATGATTCCATCACATACCGGTGCGCATCGTGAAAGTTCCAGGGAATATAATAAGCGTTTCCCAGCGCTTGGAATTTACGGTCTATTGCTGAGAAATTACTGGCGTTCCATGTCCAATGCTCTTGTTTAAGATCAGCCAAAACAGTTTTCGGCTCGGGGGCAATGGTGACCGCACCCTTCAGATTCACATCATATAGCTCATTGACACGTTTTGCCAAGGCCTCGTCAAACTCCACTGGTTTGCCGCTGAGATGGCAGTAATGAACCCAATCGCCATTCTTAACCAACGCAGCCGCTTGATCAGCTGTTATTAGCTTGCTTCTATATTCTTCTTGATAAGATTTTCCCATAATAAACTCCTCCAATGTTTCTAAATCATCTCAATAACTGTGGCACCAGCCGGCCCCATACCGGCGCACAGCGATGCTACGCCAACTTTGCCATTTCTTCTCTTTAATTCGTTGGCCAGGGACACGACTAAGCGAACTCCGGTCATGCCTACCGGATGGCCTAATGAGATTCCGGAACCGTTGGCATTAAGCCGGTCATCGTCTATTTTTAGCTGTTGCTTTACAGCCAAACACTGGGCCGCGAAAGCTTCATTGATCTCAAAATAATCAACATCTTTAAGCGCATATCCGGCTAAATTTAGTGCCTTGGGAACGGCATAAACAGGTCCAATTCCCATAAATGCGGGCTCTACGCCATACGATGTAGCTGCTAAAATTTTGCATATAGGTTTTATGCCAAGTTTATCGGCCTTTTCTCTGCTCATAATAACGGCAGCTGCCGCCCCGTCATTAAGACCTGACGCGTTGCCGGCAGTAACCGTCCCGCCCTTTTTAAAGGCCGGCTTTAGCGCAGCCAATCCTTCAAGGGATATATCATCTCTTACGTGCTCATCATAATCAATTACCTTCGGACCTTTTTTTGTTTTGACTTCTATGGGCACGATTTCTTGTTTCCAGATTCCATTCTTGGTAGCTTCACTGGCCCGTTTTTGGCTTAAATAGGCCAACTCGTCCTGAGCCTCGCGGGTTATACCATATTTCTCGCCAACGTTTTCGGCAGTAACTCCCATGTGATACCCATAAATGGGACAAATCAGAGTGCCGCTGGTTAATTCATCGGCTACAGCTTCCCCGTCACCCATCCGGTATCCGCGTCTGGCTTTTTTCAAAACGTAGGGGGAATTGGACATGCTTTCCGTGCCAATTATCAATGCCGCATCGGACCTGCCCAGCATTATATCTGCAGCAGCTATTTCCAAAGCCCGCATGGAAGAAGCGCACGCTTGATGAAGAGTCATGGCCGGCGCTTCCCAGGGAATACCAATCTTTCCCTGAATCTGTCTGGCGGCATTACCGCCGGTACCAGCGGATATACAGTGGCCTCCGGTAACATTATCTATCTCTTTAGGGTCAATACCAGCTCTCTTAAGTGCTTCAGCCGCAGCGAAAGTTCCTAATTCAATGGCTGTAAAATTGGAGAGGGTTCCCAAAAAATCACCTATCGCGGTACGCGCTCCACTTACCAGTACTACTTCTCTCATATATTTATCTCCTCTCTAATGCTAGTTGTGTTTAAACTCCGGGGCTCTTTTTTCAATGAAGGCTTTCATGCCTTCTTTTTGATCATGGGTGGAAAAAGCCATGGCAAATTTAGCCTTCTCTACACCTTTACCGGTAATCAAATCCTTATTAATCCCTGTATTGATTGCTTCCTTGGCAAAACGCAAGGCTACGGCTGGTTTAGCCATTAATTTAGCTGCCATGGCTTTGGCTTCATCGAACACTATGTCATCAGCAACTATTTGATTGACCAGTCCCATCTCCAAGGCCTGAATAGCATTTATATTGGCACCCAGGAAGATCATTTCCTTGGCCCGAGAAACACCTATCAATTTGGCCAGCCTCTGCGTACCTCCGGCACCGGGCATAATGCCCAGCGATATTTCCGGCTGTCCAAATACGGAACATTCCCCGGCTATCCTGAAGTCACAGCACATGGCTATCTCGCATCCGCCTCCCAGGGCGGGGCCATTGATGGCTGCAATAGTTGGGAAAGGCAGGTCTTCCAGTCGGTCGAATGCCTTGTGGATCTTATTGCCATAGTAATAGATATCCAGGGTATTGGCTTCAACCATACCGCTTACATCGCCCCCGGCCGCAAACACCTTTCTACTTCCGGTAAGAATCAGGGCTCTTACATCTGCATCTTCTTCCAAAAGTGTTAGCACCTGATTAAGTTCGTCAATTAACGCTTCGCTGAGCGCATTAAACGCTTTCGGGCGATTTAATATGACAACGGCTAAACCATTTTCTTTTTTATAGATCAAATTGTTAAATTCCATAGCCGTTCACCGCTGACTACTTTTTGTAGTCGTAAAACCCTTTCCCAGTTTTCATTCCAAATTCCCCCGCTCTTACCATTTGACGGAGGACATGGGGCGGACGATATTTTTGATCGCCAAATTCTCTCACAAAGGTTTCAGCACCGGCCAATAGTGTATCAAGTCCAATCATATCAGCCAAGGCCAGTGGTCCTATTGGCCAATTGCACCCCAGTTTCATGGCAATATCAATATCCCCGGCGCTGGCGACGCCATCACCATATGCGGTCATTGCTTCTATAATAGGAGGAGTTAAAACCCGGTTTACTATGAAACCTGGCGTATCCTTGGCTATAACCGCCGTTTTCTTAATATTTTCGGCAAAGTCTGTTACTGCTGCTAATGTCTCATTCGATGTCCCCGAAGGGCGAACGATCTCAACCAGTTTCATCATGGGAACCGGATTGAAGAAATGCATTCCCACTACCCGATCAGGCCTGTTCGTTGCGCCTGCAATTTCCGTGACCGGAAGGGTGGAGGTATTGGTGGCCAATATCGTTTTTTCTCCGCAGATTTTATCGAGTTGAGCCAATATGGATTTTTTTAATTCCATATTTTCTGCTACGGCTTCTATCACTAAATCCACATCGTTAAGCTCATCAACGCTATTAACACAAGTGACTGCAGCTACTTGTTTATCCATATCCTCCTGGGTGCTTTTTCCCTTTTCTACTGCCTTCTGCCAATTTTTCTGCATGGTTTTTACTGCTTTATCCATCATACTTGCAGCTACATCGTAGATTTTAACAGTGTAACCGTTTTCTGCAGCAACCTGAGCTATGCCCGCACCCATGATTCCGGCGCCAATTACTCCGATTATTTTCATTTATTACTACTCCTTTCTCTATGGTTGTTGAAAACGTTAACGCTTAAATTTCACCTCCAATTCGTTATTATTAAAAAACTACTTTTACAATCTGGTTAATAACGCAAGACTTATGCCAACTAGTAAAAACCCTAAATTTGGCGTTTCTCATGTTTTGACCATTCCAAATCTATCTCTTACTTGAGACCATTCCCCCACTATTTTTTGCCCTAGGCCCTTTTTGATGAAGTATCCAAACTCATCGTCTGAAATAGATATTGTCTAAAAACGGAGATAGAATTATAAATGAAGCTTTTAAGGGCGAAAAATGATCAAGGAAAGGTCCATATCAATCTGACATGGACCTTTTGGGGAGAATTTTCGACAAAAATTTCGACTATTTGTTACAATGATACTAATGCTTCTCTGTTAGAATTTCATATTTGTGGCATATGAAGAACTCCGATTCAGATGGCTTCAAAGAACCAATATTTTTATGATGGTCCTTGTGGCAACTTATAGATATATGGTTTTTTATGGCAATTATCATCTATATCAACATAGTCTTTTTATTCAATAATGCAAATATTGCTGGAACGATTATTGCATTTTAATTTTTGAGGAGAACGAACTGGAATTTAACTTTCTATTTCTTTTTTCCAAATATTATGTTGGTAGGGGGGATTACTGTTGTCATTTCTTCAGGAACTAGAATTTAGTTGCGTAGCAGAATACCTATCTGAAGATCCCTATAATACTGTAGTTGCTATTGATTCCAAAGGTAGAATCATTCATTGCAACGATTTGTATTTGCGGATGGTAGGTGTAAGCAGAGAGCAAGCCATAGGGGAGTACATCTTAAATGTAGCTCCCCATTCCAGAATGATTAAAGTCCTTAAAACAGGCACACCGGAACAGGGTTATGTTTTTGTTGGAAACGGTAAAGACACTATCGCTCAGGCTTTCCCTGTTAAAAAAGATGGTCGTATAATCGGAGTTGTTGGACGTAGTCTTTTTATCGATATAAATGATGCAATAGAATTCGCCAATATGGTTAAAACACTAAACCATGCGTTTGAACATGCACGTAATGAAGCTCGTACGATATTTGATTTTGATCACATAATAAGTAAAAGTCCAGAAATCCAAAAACTCAAAGCTTTCGCCCAAATTGTCGCCCAAAATGATTGTACCGTTTTAATAACCGGTGAAAGCGGAACAGGAAAGGACTTGTTTGCTAAAGCCATTCATTCCGCAAGCCCCCGTAGTAATAACTCATTTATCCGGATAAATTGTGCGGCTATACCCGAACAATTATTGGAATCGGAATTGTTTGGATATGAGCCCGGTACATTTACCGGAGCACGTAAAGGCGGGAAAAAGGGGAAATTTGAATTAGCACATAAAGGAACTATTTTCTTGGATGAAATAGGTGAAATGCCGATTTCTATGCAAGCCAAGTTGCTTACTGTATTACAAGAGAAGGAAATTGAACGATTGGGTAGTGAGCATGCTCCAATAAGTCTAGATGTCAGGATTATTGCCGCTACTAATCAAAACTTAAATCAGAAAGTGCAGGATGGTTCATTCCGCGAAGATCTTTATTATCGCCTTAAAGTAATTGAAGTAGACGTACCTCCCCTTCGGCTAAGGGGAAATGATATTAATTTATTGATTGATTATTTTCTTAAAAAATTAAGTGAGCGATTAGAATTGAATGTTAAGTCTATAACTCCCGATGCACGTAGTATTTTAAATCAATACAAATGGCCTGGCAACATACGGGAGTTAGAACATACTATAGAAAAAGCCATGCTATTAGCAAGTATGGAAAATAATAAATCAGTTAAATCAGCATATGTTGACAAATTAATGACAGAATCCAGTTTTGGGCTTACTATTGAGTCAAATAATAATTCATTAGATTTAAAAAATTATTTAGAACAATGTGAAAAGAATCGGATTATTGAGGTTCTTACGAGGACTCATGGGAAAAAGTATCTAGCAGCAAAAATACTCCATATTCATCCATCCGCTCTATATAAAAAAGTTGAGAAATACGGAATCTAAAACTACTATTCTTCATTATTTCCGAAAAAATATGTCTCCATTTGGAGACATATTTTGTTCCCCCTAAATCCCATTCATTAGGCATTTGCGTTTATATCTCAATATTTCTGCCTCAAAATGGAGATAAATTATAAACGCTATACTAAAACTGAGTCAAGGAGGTCAAAACGCTCATAAAAAAGCAGACCACTCCGCCAACCAAATCCCCTATCATTGGGAAGGCGTAGTTTTAACCGGGTAGTATAGAGTCGGGGAGCCGTCCCATTATAACAACCATAGGCAAACACGTTTTTGTTCTGTAATAAGCGAAAAAAAGCCAGCCGTACCTGGCAGGCTTTTTTTCGCTTATTAATCAACCAGTTTTGTCACTAAAAATAATTCCAGCCACATTACAGCATGGGCAAGGATAAGGGCGCTGGATATGCCATTAATCCAAAACCAAGCCGGGGCAGCCTTTCTCTTTCTGGCCAGCAAAAATAATATAAGCATGCCGACGATAAAAGCCGCCGCCAGAATATATAGGGAAAAAAGCGGATAATTTACGCCAACCACCCTCATGGGAACCTCATATCCATTGTTTAGCGGCTGGCTTGCATAGTCAAGCAGCGTAAAAAGCAGCGGGCTCCAGGTGATCAGTATGGATAAAAGAGCGGCTATGACCAATACAGCGGATATTAAGTATTTAGAACGTTTAGTCATTATTTTTGGTCCTTCCTTCAATTCTATAAATTGGCAACTTTTCACATCTATAGATTACCATAAATGGAGTATTGCTGGATACGCAAATTGTTGAAATCTAAGCCGCTACCTTCTAGAGGGAATTTCGGTTTAACAGCTCGGATCCTCTTGGTTTATTTATGTAATGAATGCAAAAATCCACCAACTGGACTTGAATAGTGATAGACTATCTGATAGTACAGCGGGATGTGAATCCAAAATAGTTGAAAAACCCCGCATTATAGAAAGAATTTGAAGGGAGTAAAAATGCTAGGCACAATCGTAAACACTATAGCCATTATTCTGGGTGGAGCTTTAGGTCTTCTGTTCGGACACGCCCTGTCGGAAAAAATGAAGTTGACATTGATCCAGGGAATAGGTCTGGCTGTGCTTCTTATTGGAGTCAGTATGGCTTTAAAAACCAATAATGCGCTGGTTGTTATCGCTTCCCTGGTAATCGGAGGAATTATTGGCGAACTCATAGATATAGAATTAAGATTAAAGAATTTGGGCACCTGGATAGAAAGTAAAATCGGGCGCGGGGAGGATGGACGCTTCACCCAAGCCTTTGTCAGCACCAGTTTAATCTACTGCGTCGGCGCCATGGCAATTATGGGTTCCATCGAGAGCGGCCTGCGAGGTAATCACAGCATTCTGATGGCCAAATCGATGCTGGACGGCATAACCGCGATCGTTTTTGCGTCATCGATGGGACTGGGGGTATTGGCTTCGGCAATTCCAGTATTATTGTACCAGGGAGCGATCACCCTGGGGGCCGGTTTATTACAGGGGGTGCTTTCCCAGCCCATCATTACCGAAATGAGCGCAACCGGCGGTTTGTTAATTCTAGGCATTGGCTTAAACATACTTGAAATCAAAGAAATTAAAGTCGGCAACCTGCTGCCGGGAATTTTTGTGGCGATCCCGCTGACTATTCTTTTTGCGAAGTTAAACCTGGGCGGATAGAAATCCAGTTTGAACCTTGAAAATCCGCTTCAGGAATTCGCCCGGCTTCGGCCAATTTATGACGGATTGATGGGGGTTTTCGAACCATCTCGCTTTTATTGCATATCCTGGAATATATAAGCATTCCAGGGGGAAGCGTCCCGTGAACTACCGAATCTGTTTTAACGCCTACCTGCGCCGCCAGGCCTACCGCCCGGCTACTATAAAGAGCTACGACTATGCCTTAAACGATTATATGGCTTATTTCCGCCTCGGCAGGAAACGGGCAAGCCTCCTGAAAAATTTTAATCCCCCGCGCCTGGAAGCCTATAAGGAATACCTGCTTGACACCTGCGGGCTGCGTCCTTCCACGGTAAACCGCCGTTTAAGCGCATTATCCGCCTTTGCCAGGTTCCTTCGGGGCCGGGGGCTTCTGGAATACAATCCCCTGGAGACAGTGGCCCGGGTAAAAAGCGACGGAACCAGTAAAATAAGACCCCGGGCTTCCTGGGAAGAGGTGCAAAAGTTCCGCCGCGAGGTAAACCTGGATGCTCTGGAACTCCCGGGCCGCTTGATTGTCGAACTTCTCTACACCGGCCTGAGCGTAAGGGAAACGCGCGAATTGCGCTACGATGAGAAAGCGGGACCGGGCAGCATAAAGGCGGGAGAACGCGTAATAACCCTGCACCCCGAAGCCCGGCTGGCTCTGAGCCACTACCTGATCCTGCGCCCCATTTTGCGGGGAGCATACCTTATCGCGGGAGAGGAAGCGGACTGGTCGCTTAAACCGGCCGCGGTCTACTACTTGATGCGCAAATTTTCCCAAAAGATTGCCGCCCGGGTAACGGTTCGCGATCTGCGCCTGGCCCGGTTTGTGGCAGCGCAAACCGGCGAGAAGGATATAGCCGCCTAAAACGCAAAAGCCTTAAGCGTCTTTTTTCCAGGCGGGAAGCTTGGCCATCATCCTTTCGGCCGCGGAGCGGGCCGCTTCTTCATCCAGCCCCTGGGTTTTAACGATAAAGGCCGTCATCCCTTTCAGCTTTTCCTCATAGGACTGCATGGAACCGTCGGTATTGCAGCAATACCGGCAATAATCCTTGCTCTCATCGTTCATGGCAAAGTCGGACGGCTTGTTCATCGGCATTCCACAGGCAATACATGTTTTCACACCAATCATCTCCCTTTATAAATATTTATTCCCAGCCCGGTCAACTGCTTCCGGCCCTCTTCGGTAAGCGCATAAACCGTGGCCTTCTCTCCATCCCGCTCCAGCCAGCCGAGTTCAATAAATCTCTGCAAGATCCTTTCACCTAGCGTTCCTCCCAGATGCCCGTAGCAAACCCGGGCTTTGAGCGGTGTCAACTCGTTATTCTTCATAGCCTCCTCCTTCATTGGCGGGTCCTTGCCAAACTCATGAAATGTTCCAGCAATACCGGGCCATAGCGTTTAATTACCGAACCTCCCCCGGCGAATAAATCGCTGTTGTTCAGATAATAGTGAACCAGCCCCACCCAGGTGTTAAAGAAAAGGTGCAGCGGCATTTTGATAAGGCGGCCCTGGTCCATTTCCGCTTGGGCCGACTGGCTGATATGGAAAGATACCGCGGACTGGATCATGATAAAAGTATCTCTGGCGACTTGGGGCAAAAACCGGGCTTCATTTACCAATCTGGTGTAAAAGGCCTCCGATTCCTCAATGCACAGCAAATGCACCGCCAGCAGCTCTTGAACTCCTTTGCACTGGCTGGCCAGTTCATGGGTGCGCAAGGCGATTTTTTCCCCGAACGCTTCAATTACCGCGCTTATCAAGGCCTCCTGGTTTTCAAAATGGGCAAACACGGTTCCGTGAGAGACCCCGGCGGCTACCGCAATGTCCGACATCCTGGTCGCCATAATCCCCCGGCGGCCGAATTCCGAAAAAGCCGCTTCCAGCAAAATCTTGCGGGTCTGTTCTTTCTGTTGTTTTCTCTGGTTCCGGCTCATTACATTGACTCCATAATCATTGACTTTATAGTCATTATATTAGTTTGTTATATGCCTGTCAATAGTACCGCGTTGTACAACTATATTTCGTACCCCGCCTTACTCTGAAAATGAAGCCCTCCAATTGCCTGAAAGGCAAATATCACTTCAGCTGCAATTTTTAACCAAAACTTTGCGTATCGTTTTAGAGGCCTTTATCAGGCCCATGCAGCCCAACTATGCACGGCTGCAAATCCTTAAGATCGAGGTGCAATTCTCATGAAAAAGTATTGGTTTTGCCTGGCTTTGATGCTTCTCCTCACCGGCGCCTGGGGGCGGGCGGCACAGGCAGCAGCCCCCCCGCCGGCCATCACCATCACCGTGGATGGCAGAGTTCTCAATCCGGAAGTGGCACCGGTTATCGTCAATAACCGAACCCTGGCGCCCATACAAACGGTTGCCGAATCTTTGAATGTTAAGGTAAGCTGGAATGCCGCCACCCAGGAAGTGACGCTGGAAGGAAAAGACCTGCTGATCAAAATGCAGATCGGAAACAAGCAGGCTTTTAAAAACGGTTCTATGATGACCCTGGATGCTCCGCCCCTCATCGTAAGCGGCCGGACTATGCTGCCCATCGGCTTTATAAGCGAAGCGCTGGGATGCCAGGTAAGCTGGGACAACGCCGCCCGAAGGATCGACATTAGCAGCACGCCGGTTGCCAGCGGCACGCCGGTTGAGTTAAAGCTTTTGGGATATTATGCCCTGGGCAACGCGGTCAACAGCAGCTGGACGGATTTGTTCACCGTGCCCTACCCGCAAACCCGGAGCGGCCATACCGATCTGGTCGATGAGCTGGCCTTGGGCTGGTACAGCATGGACGAGCAGGGCAAGCTGTCAAGCGACAGCGCCGGGGGCTGGCAGCGCCCGGAGGGTTGGAACGATGTGCTGAAGGCCGCCCAGAAATACCGCTTTAAAACCCAGATGTGCGTGCAGATGACCGACCAAAACGCCCGGATAAGGGAAATGCTCAATGACCCCGCCGCCAGATCCCTGGCCATCCGGAGCATAACCGGCGAGGTGGGCGGATATGACGGGGTTAATTTGGATTTCGAGGGTCTGGGGTGGAATGATACGCCCGAGGAACTTAGCCAGGTGCGTGCGGATTTTGCCGCGTTTGTTAAGGATTTGGCGGCTTCCCTGCACGCTTCCGGCAAGACCCTGACCCTGTCCTTGCATCCCCTGAACAGCAGCTATCCGGGCTATGATTATGCCAGCCTGGGCCAGTCAGCGGACAGCATCGTCATCATGGCCTACGATTACGGCCCCCGGCCGGAGCCCCTGGATAAGGTGGAACAGGCTGTAACGCTGGCCCTTGCGCAAGTTCCCGCGTCCAAGCTGTATTTAGGGATATCCGCCGTCAATGAATCCGCCTCCAGCATGAACGGCAAAATAGATCTGGCCCAAAAATACCGTTTGGGCGGGGCCGCCCTGTGGCGCATCGGAATTGTCTCGGATGATCAATGGGCGGTGCTGAGAAACCGGCTGGCACCAGCGCCATAAGCTGCGCAATAAGCCCGGTGACGTGAGAGGATTCCGGCACCACGATACCGGAATCCTCTCGACGTATTTGTGTTTATAAAAAATCATCCTGACTTGTTCAAAAATTTGGCCTTTCGGGTTGCCTTGCTCCATGTTTGTAAGTCAGATCAAGTTGCCTGTTGAACGGTAACCGTCCGGTCTGCTCCGTTCCAGGTGCAGGTTGCTCCGAAGATTTGGGATATAAGCCCAACCGGCAGGCAGGTGCGCCCATGGGAAATCTCAGGAGCTACTTCTAAAGGCATGGTTGTGCTGTTTATCGATATCTGCTGGCTTCCGATAGTCATTTCTACCACTTTAGCCCCATCAACAACGGTTACGGTCCGGCTGGCCCCATCCCAGCTTATGTCTGAAGGACTGATGCCCAGGGCGTTAGCTGCAGTATACAGTGGCAGGAAGGTGCGGTTTTGCTCGATATAAGGAGCTACATCGCTGGTAACGCTAATGCCATTCATGCTGTAAGTGCTTGAGCCTATGGTGAAGACACAAACCGGGCCGGAAGACGATTCCTGCTCGGTAGTTGTTGTCGTTGGGGTCGTTGTGGTAACGTCACCTTCCGCTACAAAGCTCAGGACGCTTCCATATGAAGTGCCTTCACTGTTGGTGGCATAGGCCATTACATAATAGGTAGTACCGTCAGTCAAACCGCTCAGGGTGTAGCTAAACGTATCATAGGC
>Ga0228536_1001543_pt1 | contig 20302 bp, 19 predicted proteins | sample SJ1Smetagenome_FD_168611 | JGI IMG/M metagenome (GOLD analysis project Ga0228536, IMG submission 168611) | Enriched culture of PCE-dechlorinating microbial communities from Ithaca, New York, USA - SJ1.S | ecosystem: Engineered > Modeled > Simulated communities (microbial... > Unclassified...
CTCTTTTGTGCCAGCCCTCGACTAATACTTTCTCGTTCTTTGTTCGTTAACCTTTTGTATCTATTTTTTGGCATACGAATGATTTTATCTCCTCATCCGTTGCACTAAATCCTTGATTCAACAATTATATATCAACAGCATTATCAAGTAAATTAATTTCTAATATTAGGAATACCTCTTTCTAGGCAAATAAAAATTAACCGGTCAAGAATGATAAATAAAAACACTAAAACAACAATTCCTATTGGGAATGCTATTTATCATTGTGCTGAAAGGTACGTGGTAGCTATTGTATCTTCTGAAAGTGCTCGTAAAATATTTCAAGTGTTTTTCAGTTCTGACGGAAGTCTACATGTAACTTTTCCTTATTTCTCTTTCAAAGAAGGTTTATTAAGCATTGCAACCATTCCTGCGAATAGTAAGTACCCGATGGATTTGGAACTTGAGCCGGGTGGTAAAGTTACTAAACATTTAGTGAAATATTCACATCACCCTGATGGGCAAGCCCATTTCTCACAAGATGGCAAAATATACACAACTATAAAGAAGAAATCAGTACCACTTACTCAATGCTCTGGTCATATTTTCACTGTCACTATATGGAATATTGATTTTTTTGATCGAATTGAAAGAGAAGAATTTTTAAAATCAACTAATAAACGAAAAATCATCTCGTTTGAAATCTCACATAAGCCAAATGCAATAAAATTTGTTGGTATGTGGTATTCCATCAAGGAAATCAATTCAAGGATTACTGGAAAAATGACCTCGGAGGTCTGTAACCTTACGAGCCCTGAGGGTAAACTCTATCAAGGCTACCTCCTTTCTAATCCATTTCTCGCAAACGGAAATCGATTTGTATTGGCAATATTTGCGGAAGAATTAAACAGTGAAGATAAAGATCCAGCTTTAACATTCATTGGCGGTTTTGATCCTATTGAAGTTACACATAAAAATTCTATTGATACAACATTTTTATCTCTTGTCTATCCCGTATTGAATGTAGAAGAGCTAGCAAAAAAGATCGGAAGTGTTGATTTTATCCAAGAAAAATATTGAAATCTCTTTTCAGCGTTCTTCTCACCTTCTGTCACCTCGAGCGAACGTCCCAAAGGGATGTTACGAGAGGTCTTTTCGTCAATGACCAAGATGTCTCACATTCGTTCGACATGACAGAGTTGGTAAAAAACCTTTGCGCCCTTGGCGATTTTGCGTTAAATAATCATCCGGCTGCTTCGTGCACTGCCCGGCCGGCGGCGGCGAAATCGACGCCGGTGGGCTGCTGGAACACACGCAGGTCAAAATTGGGCGCGGCGGCCAGCAGCTGGTCGAAGATGGCAGCCTGGATCAGTTCGTACTTCAGCCATTCGGTGGTTTTGGCAAACACGTAAATCTCCAGCGGCAGGCCGGACGGGGTGGGTGCCAGGGTGCGCACCAGGAAGGGCATCTCGCAGTCCTGGATGATGTCGGGGCGCGAACGCAGGTAGCGCAGGGCGTAGCGCCGGAAGACCTCCACGTTGGTGATCTGCGGACCGTCGAGGGGCGAGTCGTAATGGTCGGCGTGGGCCTGCTGATAAGCCTGGATGGCGCCGACCTTCTCTTCGATGTAATCATGGATCAGGTCGATCTTGCCCAGGCGTTCCAGCAGGGCGGGGTCGCAGAACTTGATGGTGTTCATATCGATGTACAGCGAGCGCTCAATGCGGCGCGCGCCGGCTTCTTGCATGCCGCGCCAGTTCTTGTAGGGCACTTCGGTGATGCGCGCGGTGGGGATGATGGAATAGGTCATGTCGAAGTTGCGCACTTTGATGGTGTGCAGGTTGATGTTGACCACGTCGCCGTCGGCGTCGTAGCTGGGTACTTCGATCCAGTCGCCTTCTTTAATCAGGTCGTTGGTCACAATTTGAATGCTGGCAACCATGGAAAGCAGCGTGCCCTGGAAGATGAGCAGCAGCACGGCGGTCAGGGCGCCCAGCCCGGTCAGCAGCACCCACGGCGACTCATCCGTGATCAGCGTGACGCTGAGGATGATGGCCACCAGCACCACCAAAATCTTGGCAATGTCGAGGTAACCCTGGATGCTGACCCCGTTGTAGGTTTTGCTCTTTTCGTAAAAGTCATTGGCGGCGTTGAGCAGTGAATTGAGCGTGAGGGCGGCGATCCACAGCACCAGGATGAGCGAGACTTTTTCAGCCGCGGTTTGATGCGCCGGGAAAAACTGGGCAAAGGTGTAGATCAGCAGCAGGGGCGCCAGCCAGGCGAGGCGAAAAGGGTTGAGGTGCTTGACGAAGATATCGTCATTCAATGAGGAAGTGCGAGCTGCCAGTCTGACCAGCCCGCGGGCGATCACAAAACGGGCAAACAGATACGCCGCCAGGCTGATGCCCAGCGCGGCGGCTGCTGCCAGGGCGGTGTTGGCAGTCACCCATGCTTGCAGGCTGCTGGTGTCCATATGCATCACTCCTTGAATATATACTAATTATATCTAATATATCGTATATTTCAATAAGGAGTTTTTGAACGTGACGCATTGAAGAGTGCACCGAAGCATTGGCGGGAAGATGGTAATGGTGCGCTGAAGTACACCCTACACTACTGGAGTTTTCGGAAGAAGTGCAAAGGAAGAAACGCGACGCGAAGGGCGCAAAGGATTTTAAAAACAGGTGTTCCTTGCGTCTATGCAGTGAAAATTCAAGCTGCTCGCAAGCCCCTCCCTATTTTTCGCAGAAAAATGGGGAGGGTGGCCGCAGGCCGGGTGGGGTGGTCAAGCCGATCGGCATTTTGCGGTAAAAAAAAGCGGGGCGCAAGGTTTGCGCCCCTGCAAATCGAAATCGATTTCTGTGTTCCTGCGTGGTTCCACACCCACGTCACAGCTTTTATCCCGCCTTTGCTTCCAGCAATTCCTTCAAACGGGGATGACCGGCATAGAAGCCCCAATATTTTGGGGGCATCATAGCGGCAATGCGGCACATGATTTCGTCGGTGTACCGCTGCAATGCAGCCTCGCGCTGGTCGCGTTCGAACGGCTCGATGATGATGGGGGCTCCAAAACTGGCTTTCAGGCGCGGGCGGCGCAGCAAAAGGATATCGCGTACACTGTGCTCGGTTCCGGTGATGGCGATGGGCACCACCGGTGCACCGGTGCGGTACGCCAGCAGGGCGGTGCCGGCTTTGCCCTCCAGCAGTTGCCCAATGTTGCTGCGCGTGCCTTCGGGGGCAATGCCCAGCGGGCGCCCCTCTTTGAGGATGCGGGCGGCTTCGCGAAAAGCGCCAAAATCGGCTTTGGAACGGTCGAGCCATACCCCGCCGCCGGTGTTGACAATGAATTTAAACAGCCAGTGGCGCTGATATTTATCTGCCACCAGGGCGGTCAAATCAGTGCGGCGCGGGTTGATCAGCAGCAGGGGAATATCCAGGCGGCTCATGTGGTTGGTGGCAAAGATCACGCCGCCTTCTGCCGGTATGTTCTCCAATCCCTCAAATTCCACGCGCGTCAGAACGCGCATGAGGAATTTGATGATCTTAAGTAAAGTCTCGCGTTTCACGACAGGATGAAAGCCCCAATTTTAGGCGGTAGTTGTCTGTCGGCGCTGGCGCAGTTTGTAAACAAAGAAACCTACAACTGCCAGAACACCCAGGACAATGATCACATTCTGGTAATAGTCAATCCACTCAGCCACCACGCGCCAGTTTTGTCCCAGCAGGCGGCCGGCGTAACCCAGCACCACATTCCACAGGGTGGTGCCCAGCACGGTATAGAAGGTGAAGGAGAGCAGGTTCATCGATGCCATGCCGGCGGGGATGGAGATGAGCGTGCGCACAATGGGTACCATGCGGCCGAAGAAGATGACCAGTTCGCCGTAGCGGTTGAACCAGGCGATGGATTTATCGAAATCATCGGTGGTGACCATCAGATATTTTCCCACTTTGTTGATGATCCAACGTACGCGCTCTTCACCGAGCAGTTTGCCCAGACCGTAGAAGAAGTAGGCGCCTGTCAGCGCGCCCACCAGCGCCCACAGAATCACGCCCGGCATGCTGAAACGCCCGGTGAGGGTGAGGCTGCCTGCCAGCGGCAGCACAATTTCAGATGGAATGGGGGGGAAAAGATTTTCAAGGAACATGATGATCGTCAAACCGGGATAACCCATGGTGCTGACAACCGATTCTGCCCAGATTTTTATTGTATCAAGAAGTTGACCTAAACCCATTAGAATCTCCAATTTTTTTAATAACGCTGCCACTCCCACCAAACAGGAGTAAAACAACAAAAAGCAATTATACATCATCATAATTCGTTCTGATTTCTACCGAATTGGAATGTACCATCATTTCAACGATTTTATGGTCGTTTTGGATAAAAATTTTACTTTATAGCCTCCCCACAGTTCCTTTTTTGCGTATAATACATATCGAACGCTCGTTATCTATAAATACAGGTCGATTTATTCCATGCCACGTTCCTCGCGAGAAAAAAGCATCGAAACCCGCGCCAATATCGTTGAAGCCGCTTACCGCTTGTTTGTCGACCAGGGCTACAATGCCACCTCCATGCGTGAAATCAGCCAGCATGCCGGTGTGACCATTGGGGCCATCTACAATCACTTTGAGACCAAAGAAGCCATCTGGGTTGAGGTCATTCAACAAAAGCATCCCTATCACGAGGTTATCCCGGTGCTGCTTTCAGCCGAGGGGGAAACCATTGCCGAAGTTGTGCGTTCGGCGGCCGGCTTGTTTATCGGCGAATTGAACAAACGCCCCGATCTATTCAATTTGTTGTTTATCGAGATCGTGGAATTTAAAGCGGCGCACGTGCCGATCTTGCTTCATTCCATTCTGCCCAACCTGGCTCCCTTGCAGCGCTTGCTCCAGGAAAAAAGCGGCCAGTTGCGCGATGTTCCCGATTACCTGATTTTTCGCTCATTCATTGGATATTTCTTGTTTTTCCATATAAGTGGGAAATTGATTAACGATTTGCCGGAATTATCCAACAATGAAGCCATGTTGGACCAATTTGTCGATCTCTATCTGAAGGGCATCCTGGATGATTCGGACCCTTCACGGAAGGATCAAGCATGATCCAGCGCCTGCGATCTCTAATTCGCAAAGAATTCATCCAGATTGTTCGCGATCCGCGCACCCTGGTGCTGACCCTGATTTACCCGGTGGCCATGCTTTTTCTACTGGGATTTGCCATCACCAATGATGTGCGCAACATCCCGCTGGTGGTGGTAGATCACGACCACACCAGCCAATCGCGCGCGCTGTTGGACGCTTACCGCAACTCGGATTATTTCGTGCTGGATTTTTATGCCAACAGCGAAGATGAGATGGAATACCTGGTGGAAAGCAATCAGGCCAGGGCGGCCATCATCATCCCGCCCGACTACGGCAAAGAGATTGCTGCCGGCAGGGTTGGCACGGTGGCTTTCATCATCGACGGTTCCGACCCCAATGTTTCGGGCACGGCTCTCACCGCCGCGGTGCAGGTGGGGCAGGCGCAGGCCACCAAAATCACCGCCAGCCGCACCAAACGCCCCACCCAGGCTCAATTGCCGGTCGATGTGCGCACTCAAATCTGGTACAACCCCGAAATGGTCACGGCTTATTATATGATACCGGCTTTGATCGGGCTGATTCTGCAATTCCTGACCACCATGCTGACGTCCACCTCCATTGTGCGTGAACGCGAGCGCGGCACCATCGAGCAGCTAATCGTCACACCCATTCGCGCCTGGGAACTGGTGGTGGGCAAAATGACGCCCTATGTGCTGATTGCTTTTCTGGATACCATCGAAATCCTGGTCGTGGGCATCCTGATTTTTCATGTGCCCATTAACGGGAGCCTGGTGCTGCTGCTGGTTTTGTGCAGTTTGTTCCTGGTCACCACCCTGGGAATTGGTTTGCTCATTTCCACCATGGCCAATACCCAGCAGGAAGCCACCCTGACCACCATGTTCACGCTGCTGCCGTCCATTTTCCTGTCTGGATTTTTGTTTCCACTGGCAGCCATGCCCGGGTTTTTGCAGGCAGCCAGCTATTTAATTCCCCTGCGCTATTTTCTAATCATCACGCGCGGTATTGTGTTAAAAGGCTCCAACATACAGGTGCTGGCGCCTGAGATCTTCATCCTTAGCATTTTCGCCCTGTTGGTGATGGTGATAACCGCGTTTCGCTTCAGAAAGCAACTGGATTGATGATGGCGGAACCCTTTCTGGTTGTCTCACATATTTCCCGTAAATTTGGAGAAATCGCGGCTGTGGATGACATCAGCCTGGCGGTGGCTCCCGGCCAGATTTTTGGGCTGGTGGGGCCTGACGGCGCTGGCAAAACCACCACACTGCGTTTGATCTGCGGGGCATTCAAACCCGATGCCGGCTCGGTAACCATCGGTGGGTTTTCCATTGACCGCCAGGCCGAGCAGGCGCGCGAGTTGATCGGCTATCTCTCCCAGCAGTTTTCGTTGTATGAAGACCTGACAGTTTTGGAAAATATTCGCTTTCTGGCAGAAGTGCGCGGCCTTTCGAAGGACGACTGGCTGCCGCGCTCGCAGGAAAACCTGGCGTTTGTAGGATTGGATGCTTTTCAAGACCGCCTGGCAGGGCAACTCTCCGGCGGCATGAAGCAAAAATTGGCGTTGGCCTGCGCCCTGGTCAACCGTCCCAGGCTGCTGCTGTTGGATGAACCCACCACCGGTGTGGACCCGGTTACCCGGCAGGATTTCTGGCAGTTGGTCATTCGACTGGCCGGCAATCAAGGAATGGCTGTGCTGGTTTGCACTCCCTACATGGATGAAGCTACGCGCTGTTCGCGGGTGTGTTTCATGCGCAAAGGCAAAATCATCCAGGAAGGGTCGCCCAGCCAGCTGCGCAATTTGTTGCAAGGACGCATTGTAAAACTCACCGGCAGCCCTTTGGAACTGCTGATTCGGATGGCGCGCTCAGACGCGGCTGTGCAAGACGTGCAGCGCTTTGGCGATGGATTGCACCTGCGGGTTGAGCCTGATTCAACCTCTGCTGTGATGGATCGTTTGACAGAACAAATTCAGCAAAGCGGCGGTCTGCTGGACCTGATGGTGAATACGCCCCCTACGCTGGAAGATGTGTTTATTGAGTTCTCGGAAGAGACGGCGTCCGATTTTGCAGTTGCAGGCAGCCGGGAGAATTAGCCCAAATGACCGCGATTATCTCTGTCGATAATCTCACCCGCCGCTTTGGCGACTTTTTGGCCGTCGATCACATTTCATTTGAACTGGATCCCGGCCAGGTGGTGGGCTACCTGGGCCCCAACGGATCGGGAAAAACCACCACCATCCGCATGCTGCTGGGACTGATCCGTCCCAGTGAAGGTTCGGCAAGAGTGCTGGGTTTTGATTCGGCCGCGCAATCTGAAAGGGTGCGCGCGCATACCGGCTATATGTCTCAAAAATTTGCGCTGTACAATGAGTTGACCGTGCTCGAGAACCTACAGTTCTATGCCGGCGTGTACGGAATTCGGGACAGGCAGCGCATCGATGAACTGCTTGGTCAACTGGAACTGGCTTCATTTGCCGGGCAGACGGTGGGCACACTGTCTGCCGGGTGGCGTCAGCGCCTGGCACTGGCCACTGCCATTGTGCACCGCCCTGATTTGCTGCTGCTGGATGAACCAACTTCTGGAGTGGACCCCACGGCGCGGCGCGCGTTTTGGGAATTAATTTACGGCCTGGTTGCTGAAGGAATCACCGTTCTGGTGACCACCCATTATATGGATGAAGCCGAATATTGCAACCGGGTGGGCATTTTGAATAACGGGAAATTGCTGGCGTTTGATACGCCCTTGCGTTTAAAAGAATCGCTGCCCGGCCAGATGTGGGAAATTTTTATGAACGGAGAGTCTGCCGAGCGTATGGATTTGCTGCTGCCCATGCTGGACTTGATGAGCACGTCGACGGGCGTGCTGCGCGCCAGCCTGGCAGGCGACCATTTGCGCCTGCTGACCCAACCAGATGTAACCAGCGAAGATTTGATGCAAGCCCTGTCGGCCGGCGGCATGCCGCAAACCCGGGTTGAACGCTCGCAGCCTTTGATGGAAGATATGTTTATGTCTTTAATATCCAGATGACGAGCCTGATGAATCAGGCCGGATGAATTTTGAGGATGAAAATATGCCCGAAAAATATAAACGTTTCATACCGGTTGTTGTCATTTTTCTTGGCGCCTTGATTTATGGTATTTATGTCTTGCTGCAAAATTCGGTTTTTAATAACGAGCTGGTCGTCTCCGGCACGATTGAGGCCAGAGAAGTTCATCTGGGAGTGGTAACCGGGGGAACTGTGGATCGTATTTTTGTGGAAGAGGGCGATGCGGTGAAAAAAGACCAGTTGCTGGCGGTGGTGAAAGATGTCACCGGGGGGGCGTCCGGTAATATTCGTTCTCCCCTGAACGGTATTGTACTCATGCGCTCTGCAGAACCCGGCGAAATGACCACTGCTGGAGGATCGATCTTGATTGTGGCTGATTTGCAAACCGTGACCTTGACAGTGTATGTGCCGGAAGACCGCTATGGAAAAGTGTACCTGGGCGAGCTGTATGAGGTTCATGTCGATTCATTTCCCGACAACCCGTTTATCGGCACGGTGACGTATATTTCGGATCGGGCTGAGTTCACCCCGCGCAACGCACAGAGTGTGCAAAACCGTAAAAATACCGTGTATGCGGTCAAATTGACCATTTCGAATCCCAACCTGGATTTGAAACCCGGCATGCCGGCTGATGTGAAGATGAACTTGAGATGAAGGATTATTCGTGCTGCACGGATGTGTTGAATGATCATTCGAGAACGAAACCGTTATAATTAGGCAAGCGGGATTTCTTGATCAACATCCCAGGAGGATAAGCCCATGAAAATCGGGATCATGCTGTATTCCAGGACCGGTAACACACGCCAGGTGGCGTCTCGTCTGCAGGAAAAACTGGCTGCCAGCGGGCATGAAGTGACGCTGGAAGAACTGGAGCCGCGCCATTCAGCCCCGCCTTCGGCTGAAAGCGTCGAATTGAAGTCCTACCCGCCCATTGATGCCTATGACGCGCTGGTCTTTGCCGCGCCGGTGTGGGGCGGGCAGCCCGCCGGAGCCCTGACCGGCTACCTGGAGCACCTCGCTTCGCTGCAGGGCAAAAAGATTGCCTGCCTGGTCACCGGCTTCTTCCCGGCAAAATGGGGCGGCAATCAGGCGTTGGAAAAAATGACGGACATTTGCCGCTCAAAGGGCGTTGATGTGGCCGGTTCGGGCAGCGTGACCTGGTTCAGCCTGTCGCGCGGGCGGCAGATTTCAGAGACGGTGGAACATTTAAGCCAGCTGTTCAAGTGATGAAATCGAAACGCAAAGCCGCAAAGACCGCAAAGAAGTTTATAAAAAACTTTGCGTTCTTGGCGTCTTAGCGGTAAAAAACATCCAATCCTGAGATGATGTTTCGCGGAGTTCGCAGTGTATTATAAAAAACTCCGCGTTCTCCGCGTCTCGGCGTGAGATTTAAGCTCAACTTTACCCCATTCAAAAATCCCATTCTCTAATCCAACTCTAAAGCAGTTCGAAACGACTGGTGTTAAATTTATGATGTTTCAAACTGAACTCTTTGTTTTACGGAGGAGAGAAGTGATCGAGGTTGAAAATTTATCCAAGAGTTACGGCGCCGTGAAAGCCCTGCGCGGGGTGAGCTTTAACATCGCCCGCGGTGAAATTGTCGGGCTGCTGGGACCAAACGGAGCCGGTAAAACCACCATTATCAAAACCCTTACCGGATATTTGCAGCCCGATTCCGGTGTTGTGCGTGTGGCAAGTCTGGATGTGCTGACCCACACCCGCGAGGTGCAGGCTAAAATCGGCTACCTGCCCGAAAATGCCCCCCTGTACCCCGAATTGAGCGTGCAGAACTATTTGCAAATTATTGCTGATCTGCGCCAGGTGCCCGAAGACAAACAACTGGAGCGCATCTCGGCGGCTGTGCACGCTGTGGCAATTGAAGAGTATCTCACCCGGCCCATTGGCCAACTCAGCAAGGGCTACCGGCAGCGCCTGGGACTGGCGCAGGCCATTTTGCACCAGCCCGAACTGCTCATTCTGGATGAGCCCTCGGTGGGGTTGGACCCGACCCAGATTGTGGAGATGCGCCGATTAATCAAGCGCCTGTCGCAGCACAGCACGGTGCTGTTCTCTACCCACATCCTGTCTGAAGTGGAAGCCCTGTGCGACCGCGCCATCATCCTGATGAACGGCGAAGTCCGCGCTGACGCCCGCCTGGCTGACCTGGCCAGCACCAGCAATGCCATCCTGGTGTTGCAGCAGCCCACCGGCGGCGTCGATGAATCGCTGCGGCGACTGAAGGGCGTCAGCCGGGTGGAAAACTTTCGCACGCCGGAAGATTATCCGGCCTACCGCGTGGTGGGTTCCTCGGCGTCTGATCTCAGCCCGGCGGTGTTTCAACTGGCGGCCGAGCAGCGCTGGCAGGTGCGCGAAATCAAGCACGACGTGCGCACCCTTGAAACCGTGTTCAACGACCTGGCGACGGCCGCCTGAGGTGATGCAATGAAACAAATCCTGTCCATAACCCGCAAGGAACTGGAAGGCTACTTTGGTTCGCTGATGGCAATCATCTTCCTGGGCGCCTTCCTGTTTGCTCTTTTATTTATCTTTTTCAGTGTCGAAACTTTCTTCGCGCGCGGCATTTCTGATGTGCGCCCCATGTTCCAATGGATGCCGGTGCTGCTCATCTTCCTGCTGGCGGCGCTCACCATGCGCCAGTGGAGCGAAGAACAGCGCAGCGGCACACTGGAAGTGCTGCTGACCCTGCCGGTGAGCAACCTGCAACTGGTGCTGGGCAAGTTCCTGGCCGTGATGACCATGATTTTGATTGCCCTGGCCATGACCCTGCCGCTGCCCATCATCGTGGCTGCGCTGGGTAACCTCGACTGGGGCCCCGTGGTGGGCGGCTACCTGGCGGCTGTTTTGATGGCCGCGGCTTACGCCGCCATCGGCCTGTTTGTGTCGTCGCGCACCGACAACCAGATTGTGGCGCTGATCAGCACGGTGCTGTTGGGCGGCGTGTTCTACCTGGTGGGTTCCAGCGGCGTGACCAACTTTGTCAGCGGCCCGGTCAGCGAAATTTTGTGGTCGCTTGGCACCGGCAGCCGCTTTGAAAGCATCGAGCGCGGTGTCATCGATTTGCGCGACCTGGTGTATTACCTTTCGCTGACCGCACTCTTCTTGATGCTGAACACCCTTTCACTGGATGCACTGCGTTGGAGCGCTCATCAGACTGCGTATAAATGGAACCAGACGCGCACTGTTGCTTTGATCGGCGTGAACCTGATTTTGCTCAACGTCTGGCTCTACCCGCTGCAAGGGCTGCGCGCTGACATTACTGCCCAGCGCGAGTTCACCATTTCACAAACCACCAGAGACCTGATCCAAAACCTGGATGAACCTCTGCTCATTCGCGGTTACATCAGTGAACGCACGCATCCGCTGCTGGCGCCGCTGGCGCCGCAGGTGCGCGACATGCTGCGCGAATATGAAATCGCTTCCGGCGGCAAGGTGCAGGCCGAGGTGGTTGACCCCATTCAAAATGAAGAATTGGAACTGGAAGCCAACCAGAGTTACGGCATTAAACCCACGCCGTTCCGCATCACCGGCAGGCAGGAAGCCTCGGTCATCAATTCCTATTTTGATATCCTGGTGCGCTACGGCGACCAGTCGATGGTGTTGTCGCTCAACGATCTGATCGAAGTGGAGCAAAGCGCCCAGGGTGCCAGCCTGCGTTTGAAGAACCTGGAATATGACCTGACGCGCGCCATCAAAAAAGTGGTGTATGGTTTCCAGAGTATGGATGCCGTGTTGTCAACCCTGGATGAACCGGTGACATTGACCCTGTTCATCACACCGTCGACCTTTCCCCAGATGCTTCAGGCCAGCCATGACCTGGTGAGCAAGGTCGCCGGAGAAATTCAGGCTTCATCAAACGGCAAGTTTATTTACAAGGAAGTCGATCCGACCGCCCAGGGCAGCCCGCTTACCGCGCAGCAATTACAAGAAACCTACGGCCTCACCCCCTATCCACTGTCCTTGTTCTCGCAAGAGAGCTTTTTCTTCCATCTTTTGTTGACCAACGGCAAGGAATCACAGGTGATTTACCCGCCCACGGATGAGAATCCAGCCGAGGCTGACGTGCGCACGGCGATTGAATCGGCAGTAAAACGCACTTCGGCTGGCTTTTTGAAAGTGGTGGGTGTGTGGTCGCCCAGCGAACAGCCCACCCAGGACATGTTTGGCAATATGCAGCAGCCGTTAACCACTTTTCAACTGCTGCGCCAGCAGCTCGGCCAGGAATACAGGGTGGTGGATGTGGACCTGTCAGGCGGGCAGGTTGACAACACGGTGGACGCCCTGCTGGTGGTAGCCCCGCAGAATTTCACCGACATGGAACGTTTCGCTATTGACCAGTTCTTGATGCGCGGCAACCCGGTCATCCTGGCTGTCAGTCCCTACAAGTTGGATGTGGATCAGATGAACGGCACGCTCACGCTGGCCAGCGTGGATACGGGTATCACACCCCTGTTGGAAAGCTATGGCGTCACCATTGACAATTCAGTGGTGATGGATTTGCAAAATGCGGCTTTCCCGGTGGCAGTGAACCGCGACCTGGGAGGTATCAAGGTGCAGGAAGTGCAGGCGGTGAATTATCCCTTCTTCCCCGATATTCGCACGGGCGGCATGAATAACAAGAGTATGATTACAGCCAACCTGGCTGCTTTGAGCCTGAACTGGGCTTCGCCGGTGAGCGTGGATGCTGAAAAGAACGCTGAACGCGAAGTGGTGGAATTATTCCATTCCAGCGACAAATCCTGGGTAACCAACAGCCTGGATATTCAACCCGATTTTGAAAAATATCCCGAAACAGGCTTTGCTGTCGGGCAAGACCTGAAGTCTTATGCGCTGGGTTACTCGCTGCAGGGCGTCTTTGAGAGCGCCTTCAAAGGCAAAGCTGCCCCTGAACCAAAAACCAACGCAGCAGCAGGGCAGGCCGAAACGCAGCCGCTATCCGTGCTGGAAAAATCGCCCGACAACGCCCGCCTGGTGGTGATTGGCAGCGTGGAATTTTTGGAGGATTTTGCCCTGCAGCTTTCGGCCAACCTGTCGCAAGACTATTATCTGAACAACATGCGCCTGGCGCAAAACGCCGTCAACTGGGCGGTGGAAGATGAAGACCTGCTGGCCATCCGCTCGCGCGGTTCGGCTACGCACATTTTACGGCCGCTTACCGAACAGCAGAGCACCTTCTGGGAAGTGCTCAGCTACGTGGTCACGCTGGCGCTGCTGGCGGTGGTTTATTCCATGTGGCAAATTCGCAGGCAGCAGCAGCCCATCAAACTTCTGCCGGTGAAAAAGGACTGAGGAGGGCGCCATGAATAAATTGCAAAAAATACTACTGGGTGTGCTGGCGGTTCAGGCGGCCCTGGCGCTGTGGCTGTATTTGCCGCATCAAAAGGCTGCCGGCGGCAGCGAAGCCCTGTTTGGTGCTTTGAAAGCCGAAGAGATCACCGCTGTAACCATCCAGGACAACGAGAATCAATCCATTGAATTCAAAAAATCAGGCGAAAGCTGGGTCATCCCGGCTGCTGATGACTATCCCTGTGATACTGATCGGGTTACCAAAGCGCTCGAAGCCATCCCGCAGGTGCTCACCACGCGGCTGGTGACGCGCACGACGGAAAGCCACAGGCAATTGCAGGTGGCCGATGACGCTTTCTTGCGCCGGGTTGACCTGACCCTGAAAGACGGCAGCCAGGTGCGCTTCTATGTGGGTACGGCTCCGGCAACGGGCGCCACCCATATCCGCAAAGACGGTTCTGACCAAGTGTATTTGACCAACAAGGTTTCCAGTTTCGACCTGGCGGCTCAATTCAGCAAGTGGATCGATACGCAGTATGTTGCGCTGAACCAGCAAAATATCACCGCAGTTTCCATTCAAAACGCCAACGGCAGCCTCGATTTTGCCAAAGACGAAGCGGGTAACTGGACGCTGAAGCAGCTCAAGGAAGGCGACCTGCTTTCGACCTCCTACCTGGATTCGGCGCTGGCCAGCCTCACCTCGCTGCGCATGACCGCGCCGCTGGGAAAACAGGAAAAACCCGCCTACGGCCTGTCGCAGCCGGCAGCCACAATTGTGAAGTTAACGGTGACTGACCCGGCGACCGGACAGGGTGAAAAGCACACCTTGCTGATTGGCGCCGAAGAGTCTGAAAGCGGCGATTATTACGCCAAATATGACGGCTCTGCTTACTATGTACGCATTTCCGGTTATAACGCTGAAAACTTCACCACGCGAAAATATGAAGACTTTGTGGCAGCACCACCTGCCGTTGAGCAGGAATAGATTATTAGAAAAAAACACACCCGCCAGCCGTTACAGGAAATAGCCATTTTTCCTAATTTACGGCTGGCGGGTGTATAATAGCGCCCTTGTACGCAGGACTCGCCGAGGCACCGCCGAAAATGGCGGTGTTTGTCTTGCCAGGATACATTTTATTGTTGTTACTGTTATGAGGAGAAGAAGCTGTTATGTCGCATGCAATCACTGTATTGCTTGAATTTGTTTACCTGTTGGCTTTACTGGGCCTGGCAATTTATGGGTTCAATAATTTGCTGACCACCATCCTGTACCTGGTTGCGCGCAAACGCGGGCAGGTTGCCTCACCAGAGGTACCGCAACCCAAAACCTGGCAGCGCGTCACTGTGCAACTCCCCGTTTACAATGAGTATTACACCGTTGAACGCCTGATTGGCGCCGTGGCGCAGTTCGACTATCCGCGCGACCGCCTGCAGGTGCAGGTGCTGGATGATTCGACTGACGATACCACCCTTTCACTGCGCCGCCTGGTCGATCAGTACCGCGCCCAGGGATTGGATATCGAATTGATTCACCGCACCGACCGCGCAGGTTTCAAAGCCGGGGCGCTCGATAACGGCCTGAAAACCGCCACCGGCGACCTGATTGCCGTGTTCGACGCCGATTTCTTCCCCGCGCCCGACTGGTTGAAGCGCACCGTGCCCCAGTTTGCCGATTTGAACCTGGGCTGCCTGCAAACCCGCTGGGGACACCTCAATCAAAAGTACAGCCTGTTCACCCGGGCGGTGGCGCTGGGCATTGACGGTCACTTTATGATTGAGCAAACCGCCCGCTCACGCAGCAATTTGTTCCTCAACTTCAACGGCACGGCCGGCCTGTGGCGGCGCGCCTGCATTGAAGACGCCGGCGGCTGGAAGGCCGACACCCTTACCGAAGATCTGGACCTTAGCTACCGCGCGCAGATGCGCGGCTGGCGCGTGGGCTACATGCCCGATGTGGTCGTCCCGGCTGAAATTCCGGCGCAGATTGAAGCCTTTAAACGCCAGCAGTTTCGCTGGGCAAAGGGCAGCATCCAAACCGCGCGCAAGCTGGTGCCTGCTCTGTTCAATGCGGATATTCCCGAGCATGTGCGTTTGCTGGGTGTCATCCACATCACCGGCTACCTGGTGGCGCCGCTGATGCTGCTGATTTTGCTGCTGATGCTGCCCATCGGCTTGCTGGCGCCGCAATATATGCGCCTGTTCTCCTGGTCTATGGTGGCATCCTTTGGCCCCCCGCTGCTCTACCTGGTGACCAACACTGAATATGTTCCGCGTTTGGTGGACCGCCTGCGCCTGCTGCCCATGCTGGTCATCCTCGGCTTTGGCCTGTCTTTGAACAACAGCCTGGCGGTGTTGGAAGGTTTGTTCAGCAGTGAAACTGGTGTCTTTGTGCGCACACCCAAAATGAACCTGACCAACCAGTCGGGCGAATTGACCCGCAATTCCTACACCATGACCCTCAGCCCCATGGTGCTGGGCGAGCTGGGCCTGGCGCTGTATGCGCTGGTGGCGCTGTTCTTCCTGACGCCGCGCTTTGGATTGGGCATCATGCCCTGGGTGTTGGTGTATGTGGGAGGGTTCTCCTACGTGGCGTTTGCCAACCTGCTGCAGAACTGGCAGCTCAACCGGGCGCCGCTCAAAGCCACCCGCCTGGCCAGCTCGAAATAAGACCATTTTTTTTCATAAACATCACCACCCCCCATTTTCTCAAAGAGAGATTGGGGGGTGGTTTTATTCTGCCAAACAAAAATGTATTTCTAAGAGATAATATAGTTATGAACGCTAATCATTTGATCGATGACAAGAAAACAGCTCCCGACCGGGAAAAAACTCCGCTTGCCATCACCTGGCAGGCTTCGCTTCGCCTTTTGACCAACGCAGTCATCATCAGGCAGTTGTTCTTTGTCCTGGTTCTTTCGGTTTTGTGCGTTTTGGTGTTTGCCCTCTCGCTGGATGCCTTTGAAGGTCATTTGAGCCTGGAATCAGCCTGGCGCTATCTGCTGATCGCCTTACTGATCCTGGGCGGGCTTTCTTTCGTGGCAGCGCTGGTAATGTTGGTGATATATGGCAATCAATATGATTACCAGTTTATGGTGGATGAGGTGGGTGTGAAAGCAGAGACGGTGGGCGGTACCCGCCGGAAAAACGCGGTCATCAATTTTCTCCTGCTGCTGTCGGGACGTCCCGGGCCAGCCGGGGCTGGCTTGCTGGCGGCGTCGCGCCAGAGCGAACTGGTGAAATGGAAAGACGTGGATCGGCTGGATTTTAACGCCGAAAAGAAGGAAATCGTTTTACGGCGCGGGAAGCGCGCAGTGATGCTGGTTCAATGTACCACTGAAAATTTTGACCAGGTGTTGCGGTTTGCGCAGCAGGCGACGGGCGATAAGCATAACTAACGCCCGATACGAGCGGGGAAAATTTACGCTTGCCAGCCAGGTTGTGTCCGTTTAAAATGTGGCCATGCTGCTCGACAAAGCCAACCATTTTCCTTTTTCCAACATCCTGCATCCATCCGACGTGGGCTTGATTCTTTCCTACCAGTGCCAGAGCCAGTGCGCGCACTGCATCTATAATTGCGGCCTTGCCTGGAAAGACTGGATGGAACCGCAGCAGGTGGAGCAGGCGCTGACGAAAATGGCGGCCTGGCAGCCCGCCCCGCAGGTGCATATCAGCGGCGGCGAGGCTTTCTTGAATTATCCGCTGCTGCTGCATGCCGTGTGCACAGCCTCAAAGCTGGGGTTGGCCTGCTACCTGGAGACCAACGCCGGCTGGTGCGTGAACGATGAAGTTGTGGAGCGCCGCTTTGCCGAATTGAAAGATGCCGGCCTGCTGGCGGTACTGATCAGCATTTCACCTTTCCATGCCGTTTCCATCCCACCCAAACGCACGCTGCTGGCCATTCGCTGCGCGGTTGAGGTGTTTGGCGTGCAGCGTGTGCTGGCCTACCAGGCGCAATATTTGGACGAAATCACCCGTTGGGGTGTGGAGCAGCCTGTGCCGCTGGAAGCCTATGCGGCGCAACACGGCGTGCGCCGGGCGGGCAGGTTATTCTGGCAGGATTACGGCCTGATCGCCGGCGGGCGCGCCGGTTACCGCCTGGGCGATTATATATCAACACAGCCAGCGGCAGCGTTTGAGGGCTTGCGCTGCCGCGCCGAACTGCTTGCGGCGCCGCATTCGCACTTTGACCTGTACGGCAATTTTCTGCCCGGTTTTTGCGGCGGGCTGTCGCTGGGAGACTGGCACAACCTGCCCGCCCTGGTTGAGCGTTATTTACACAATGATTACCCGCCGTTGATCGCCGTGTTGATCGAGGGCGGGCCGTTTGCGTTGTTCAAACTGGCGCAGCGCGAGGCAGGCTATGTGGAGCGTGAAGAAGGTTATGCGGGCAAATGCCACCTGTGCGTGGACGTGCGCCGCAGCCTGCTGAAAAGCGGCGGGTATGCTGAGTTGCAGCCTGCGCAGTTTTATGAACGCCTGGAATGAGATGAAATTTTTTCATACCGGCTTCAACTGTTTGGGCAACTGAAGTCACCATTATGGTTGGATCAATCGTGTAATAACGGCTTTAGCCGTTTGGGCATATAATACGAATATGGGCAGGGGTCTTCGCTGCAAGCTAATGAGTCAATCACATTTGCCGATAATGCTATTGACCATCCTGCCGGATTTGGTTTATGAGGGCATTGGATTTTGAATACCGACCAGTGGATTGAAAAACTCACGCAGCAGTTGACCCCGCAGTTAGTTAACAATGCATTTAAGCAACTGTTGGCGCAGGGCGAAGACCCCGGCGGCGGCATTGGCGGTTTTCGATTTTTAAAACATCTCATAGCTGATCCATCATTGACAGATGATGATGTGGTTCAAATTTATTTGAACATTAAAAATACGCTGAAAAGAGTGCTGGCAGATATCCCGACAATTTATTATTTTGAGGCGGATTGATGAGCGGGCGACACACTCTTTCCGGTGGAAAGAAAAAAGTAACAGCAGTGAAACGGCTCATTGTTTGCCAGAATCGTATCGATTGTTCAAATTTTTCGTCTTATTAAGTGACAACTGAATGGAATTGCCTTCCGAAAAGGACTTGCTTCGAGGTGCGCGTGCGTTTGATATGGAAACGCTCGCCTATATTTACGACAGTTACAGTCCTGCCATATTTCGGTACGCTGCCCGCATGCTTGATTCCACCCAGCTAGGCGAAGATTGCGTTTCTGAAACTTTCAGCCGCTTTTTATCAGCCTTACGCCAGGGTAAAGGCCCCGAAGATTATTTACGGGCCTACCTGTTTCGGACAGCGCACAACTGGATTACCGATTATTACCGCAGCAGACCCCACTTAATCCAGACTTTGGAAGGTGATCTAACGGATAAAGATCACGTTCCCCTGCCACAGGATGTGGAAAAGAAGTTACAGGGACGTGCGGTAATGAACGCTCTGGCCCAACTGACTTCGGACCAACGCCAGGTAATTGATTTGCGATTTTTGGAAGGTTGGGAGATTGAGGAAGTAGCCCGGGCAATGGAAAAACCTCCTGGGGCCATCAAGGCACTGCAGCACCGCGCGCTGGCAAGACTGCGCCAGTTGATGCAGGGAAAGGAGGAGCATGCAGACGATGAATGATTCACCTGAAGAAATGGATGCCTGTTTGGAAAGTCAACTGGAAGTCTTACGCGGTTTCACCTATGAACGTCAGCCGGCTGTTGCCGAAGCTACCCGCGCCAGGTTCTTAAAAGAAGCAGAGAAAGCACGGCAGCTATTTTATCAGGATGCTGATTCGAAAAAAGTACATGACAATTCGACAGTCAAATGGTGGTCGGGATTGGGCGTCGGCCTGTTCTCCTCTTTTGCCAGGGCAGCCCTGGCCTTTGGAATCGCCCTGGTAGTGGTGATTGGCGGGGCGGCGGGGGCGGTGTTTGCATCGCAGTCCAGCCTGCCAGGAGATGTAATGTACCCTGTGAAGCTGTGGGGCGACGAACTGCGCATTAACTTTTCCGCCGACCCGGCCGAGCAGTTGGATTTGGAAATTCAAATTGCCGCGGAACGCCTGCAGGAGATGCAGCAAGTGCAGCAATTGGAACACGCCCGCAATCAAGCAGCGGATGGCAAGGAAGTTCCTGTTGCCGAGCAGGCATTTGCAGGTATTTATAAACACCTGGACGAAGCCCTGCTGTTGGCACAGCAGCTTTATGCCGATGACCCCGAAATGCTGGCACAAATCACAACCCAAATTGAACAGCAATTGCAATTGCTGGAAGACCTGAATCCTTCAGCTATCATCAGGGAATTGCAGGAATTGCGCAAAGACCTGCGCGAACAACAGAAAGAATTGAAGAAAGCCGAAACCGAGCCCGAGCCCACCGCTGAAAATACCAGCGTTCCACTGTCAACGGCAGCCCCTGCCACGGTTGAATCGTCCGAAGTAGAAGTGACCACCGAGGAAGATGTTTCCGATACCGAGGACGACACTAAAGACAAAGACAAAGATAAAGACAAAGACAAAGATAAAGACAAAGATAAAGATAAAGACAAAGAAACTGGCAAGGATAAAGAAAAACAAAACAATAACAACTCGAGCAACAATTCGAGTAACAACTCGAATAGTAATAATTCCGGCAATAATTCGAGTAATAGTTCCAATAACAACAGTTCGAATAATTCCAATAGTTCCAACAACTCCAACAACAACGCTAACAATAATTCGAACGACAATAAGGGCGGCAAAAAGAAATAACGTGCTTCTTTATAACTTGAGTTTAGAAATGCGAAACAACGCCCCGAAAGGCGTCTGAACCTTAAGAACCTAAAACAGTAGACCAAAACCAGGCTTAAGGGCTTTGCGAAGCCCGATCTGAGGCAGTTTTTGCCTTTTT
>Ga0228536_1001545_pt1 | contig 20248 bp, 19 predicted proteins | sample SJ1Smetagenome_FD_168611 | JGI IMG/M metagenome (GOLD analysis project Ga0228536, IMG submission 168611) | Enriched culture of PCE-dechlorinating microbial communities from Ithaca, New York, USA - SJ1.S | ecosystem: Engineered > Modeled > Simulated communities (microbial... > Unclassified...
GTACGCTGAAGGTCAACGAGGCCAAGCCTCGTGAAGAGCGCGGTCCCCGCTGGTAGCAGGGTTCGCCCAATACCTGGTGGAAATGCAAGCCGCCCCGCCTCGCGCGGGGCGGCTTTTTTTCGTCCCGGCGGAGGAGTCAGTTCCTCGGGTTTTCGTTGTCCGGGGCGGAGCGGAACGCCTGGAAGGCCTCCCGTAGGGCTTTGGGCCCGAGATGTTCCTTGCCTGGGAGCAGGACCGTGACGATCACGGTCGGCATGTTCTGGGTCAGACGGAGGAGCTGGGCGGCCACGAGAGCTTGTTCCCGGCCCAGCCCGAACCAAGCGAAGGAGAAGACCATCGCGGCCTCGAAGAGTCACAGTCCGCCCGGCGAGGAGGGGATGAGGAAGCTCAGCGAGGTGGCGGCGTAGATGACAAGCAGGGTGCCCAGACCCGTGTTCAGACCCATGACCGTGTTTGTGTTGAAGATGAACGTGGCTGGAGTAGCACCCGTTTGGACCGGACACCCTGGCAGCGATAGGAGATAGGTCTAGCCCTATGTCCAGACCTAGTGCTATGGGGAAACATTGGTGGAGGTGCTGACCACGGTCCACCGTCGACGGTGGACCGTGGCGGAGAAACTGGAGCTGGTCCAGGAGTCGCTGCATCCGGGCATGAACGTCTCGTACGTGGCCCGCAAGCGCGGCAGCAGCCTGCGCGCGGCCGGGAACACCAGAACTTGCGGCTCTGAGAGCCATATTCCGGCAAGGGTCAGGGCCAAAGGAAGCCAGACGAAGTGCTTGCCCGAGACGAGGTTGGCCAGGGCGGCCAGCGCCAGGATCATGTTCAGGTCCGCTAAACGTTCCCAGAAGACGAAACCGAAGCTCTCCCTTATGGGTATGGAGGTGTGCCGCTTGAGGTAGAGGACCTTGCCCAGCTCGCCGAGTCGGGCCGGGAAGATGTTGTTCAGGCCGTTGCCGAGGATGCAGGCCAGGGTGGCCTGGGTGATGGTCGCCCTGGGACCGGTGATGGCCCGGAAGCGGACGCCCTGGATCAGTGAGAGGCACAGGCCGAGGATCAGGGATAGGAACAGGGGCAGACCACGGAATGCCGCCAGGGTTTCAACCGCGCGCTGGAGGTTCAGATCCCACAGTGCGTAGATGAGACACGCTCCGGCTAGGCAGAACCGGAGCGTGAGCGACAATAGCCATCGCGGCAGGGACGCGGCCGGGGTTTGACTCATGGGGCTGCGGAGGAGGGGATGGGTTTGACCCGGCACAGCCTGCGGTCGAAGATCACCTCGGCTCCGGGAGTGGCGTCCGGAGGCGCCCCGTTGGGGGTCACCAGGTAGACGTTTTCGTCTTGGGGGGTCATGGCCGCATACCGTACGTTGTCGTAATCTCGGGAGTCGCCCAGGAACATGGCGGCCACGCGATCTAGGTTGCGAGCCATGAACAGGGGAACCTGGGTGAGCTTGCGGTCCTTCTGGTTTATTCCGGTGAATATCCAGATGAACGCCTGTTCTATTGCGTTTGGTTGCCAAGCTAGGTAGCGCATGACGAATGGCCGCTTTTCGGCCAGGAGCGGGGTGAGAATTTCGGCGTCCTTGCCGATTTGGACGATGGAGTTGGTCGGGGGGATTTTCAACAGGGTGAATGCCGCGAAGGCACCGAACAGCAGCACGGTGCATACTTTTGCCGCGCGGGGCGAGCCTACCTTCAGTGAACTGAGCCAGAGCAACAGGGTGATCAGGCCGAAGGGCGCCACGGAACACCAGTAGCGGGACCCGATGGGGTGCACGATTTGGGGCCTGGAAATGCTGGAAACCATGTAGGTCATGAGGAACATGAAAATCATGTACATGATGGCCAGGGCGCGGCGGCGTTGGTCCGTGGAGCGCAATTCGGACACGCAGGCGATCAGGCTCAGAATCAGAACAGCCAGGAGGCCGCGCAGCTTGGAGTAATCCAGGATGTTCAGGAGATAATCCTTGAGGGGCAAGGTCAAGAGGGTTTCCCGGTCGTCCATGGCGTGTTTGGCCACTCCCAGCCGGCCCAGGATCGAGCCGGTGTCCAGCCAGAAATAGAGCCATTCGCAGCCGAAAAAAAAGCCAGAGGTGAGGCAGAAGGTGAGCACGCCTTTGAAGCTGCGCGAGGGCAGCCAGATGAGCAGGAGCAGGCCGGGAAAGAAGTAGATTGCCGTCTCGCGCGCGCCCCAGGCGAGAACGAAGGCCACGCCCGCCAGAATGAGCAATGCGGGTGAACGGCGTCGTAGCCACACGAGGATGAGCCAAATAGTGACGGCCAGGAAGGCGAAGATGAAGACGCTGGGCCAGAGCTGGCTGCCAGTCTGGGCCATCTGGGGAAAGAGAATGGTCAGGACGGCGGCCGCGATGCCCAGACGGCGGCTATGCAGTTCCTCGCCGATGAGGTAGACGAACACCGTGCCCAGGGAGGCGGTCAGGATCGGCAGCACGTAGTAGAGCATCGGGTTCGTGCCAAACAGCTTCATCAGGACCCACACGGGGACCGAGATGGTCCAGCGCATGGTCTGGTGGGTCCAGGCCGTCAGGCCGAGTCCATCGAGAACGCGATGGACCTCGATCCAACGAGTGGCGTTGTCACCGCCGATGTCCACGTATTCGGCCGTGAGGATGCGCACCACGACGCTCGCGGCGAAGAGGATTGGAAGAAACGATAATCGTCTGTTAGTATTCCTGTTGCTGACCGTAATTGGTGCGCATTGCATGGGGGACAAGGGCGACTCCAGTTTGGAGGAGAAAGGCGCTTCCTTCACAAATAATTGACCGGTAAGATAGGGCGAGGCCTGAGTTTTGTAAAGACTGAGGGGGCAGGTCAATACAATCGAGCATACAGGTCGCAACGCCCCAGCAGTTCCTCATGCCGCCCCTGGTTTTGAACCAGCTGGCACGTCTCAGTTCGTAAGATCTTCCAGGCTCACCACGCGAACTCTCAAGGCCGCAGCCTGCGCCCGGATCTCCTCGAGATAGTTATGATTCATGGCCACGGCCGTGGCTCCGGCAAAGCCGGCCAGCGACTCCGGAGGCAAGATGGGATGGGCGGTGTGGGCGATGTAGCGGAGCTGTTTCCGAGGATTAATGTCGATGACCGCAGCCACCAAACCAGCACCGGGGTCCACGAGATTGAGCAGGGACGCGCCCTTGGCTCCAGCGCCCCAGAGCATCTGGCCTGGGTTCTCGCGGAAGTATGTCGCGAGGCTGGCGATCCGTTCCGGAAAGCCCGTTTCCGGGCAGAAAGCAGAGGATTTCCGAGCCCGAGGTAGGAGATCCTCCAGGCGGGCCAAGCATCCCAGGTACTGCCCCTGGAACAGGGTCTCGAAGGAACAGTCGCGCCAGAGGGCTCCCAGGCTACGGCGGGTGAAGTAGTTCACGTGCTCGTGGAATACGTCCCAGAAGGCCCGCTGGCGGCGGATCCAGTCGAAGCAGGGCACCTCCACGTAAATCAGGCCGCGGCCCTGGTTGGCTTGCGCGATGGTGGCCAGCAGGCCGCGGGGATCGGGCACGTGTTCTAGGGTGTGCCGAAGGACCACGAGGTCCGCAGGGGTGACCGAGCTGCCCGGACCGAAGTACTCGCGCACAACGCCCGGGTCATCGCCCTCGAAACTCGGGTCAAAGCCCGTGACGCGGTATCCGGCTTGGCGCAGCAGGCCCAAAAACAGTCCCTTGCCGCAGCCCACCTCGACCACCGTAGCCCCGGACGGGACTCCCCGGCCCAGCAGTTCGAGGACCTGCGCTAGGTGCCGGCGGAAGGCCGGAGAATGGCCCTGCTCGTTCTGGTATTCCTGGTCATAATCCATGAGCTTCGGGGCGAAGCTGCGGTTAAACACAAACCCGCACTGCGGACAGCAGGCCAAGTCCACCCGGGCCATGGCCGCGCTGCGGGCCGCCACGGGCGTGGGATAGGTCTTATTCTGGAAAGCCGGGCATTCCAGGTTCCAGATATCCCGGGCCCCAGGCGAGTCACACAGCGGACAGACGGTCATAGGCGCTCAGGGCGCGTTGTAGCTTGGCGGTGTTGCCCCAGAACCGGAAGGGTTCCCAGTCCGGGTAGGGATAGACGCCAAGATTGAGGGTCAGGGCCGCCCCGCGCTCGGCCACATGGGCCTGCACCAGTTCCCGCACTGTGGCTGGCTCGCCGGAGCAGACGTTGATCACCCCGGCGACCTCATCCTGCAAGGCGACGCGCGCCAAGTATCCGGCTAGGCGTTCCACCGGAAGGAAGTCCCGGACCTGCTCGCCACCGGACATGTCGAAGGACGCCCGGCCCTCGTCTAAAGCCCGATCCAACTGGGAGAACAAGGAGTTGGGATTCTGGCCCGGGCCGTACATGTAAAACAGGCGGGCCCACTGGAGCGTGGCACCCACGGCCGCAGCGGCTGGCTCCAGCGCCCGGCGCAGAGCATCTTTGGCCCGGCCGTAGGCGTTCTCCGGCCGAGTCTCGATATCCTCGGAAAACTCGCCTTCCTGCAGGCCGTACTCGAAACAGGTGCCAGCCACCAAGAGACGACGCAGGCCTCCCGCCAGCAGGGTTCTAAGAAAGGCCAGGGATTGCGGCAGGTTTTCCTCCAGATGATGCGCCCCGCGATAGTCCGGCAAGCCGGACCAAGCCAAGTGGAGACAGCGGTCGGGCCGGCCCAGGGTCTGGAAGGGATCGGACGACGGCACAGCCAAGTCCAGGGGACGCCAGTCCACTCGCCCGAACCAGGGCATGGCCTCGGCCCGCTCCCGGCTGCGTGAGGCGGCGATGACTGGCACGCCCAGGTCTAGCAGGGCGGCCACCACGTAACGGCCGATGAATCCCGTGGCTCCAGTGATGAGGACCCGCATAATTACCCCCGGGCCTCAGGCGGCCCGGATCAGAGCCAGCAGTTCGTCCAGGTCGGCCCGGCCCTCAGGCCCTACGAAATCCAGGGCCTGCTCAAGCAGACAGCGCCGGCTGACCCTGGCCTCGTCCCGGGCAGCGGCCCTGCGGGCCCTGGCCCGGGTCCGCAGGATGGTCTTGTCCAGCAACCGCTGCCACTCCCGGCGCAGCTTGTCCGCGCAGGTTCGCACGGGCTTGTCCTGAAGCCAGTACATGGCCAATGCCCCGTCTACGAAGACCCGGGCCTGCTCCAGGGGGATGCCCGCCCGCTCGGCTAGGTAGGCATCCACCGCCTGGCGAACGTCTTGCACCTCTCCGCCATAGCGCGGGTCCGTGGCCAGCTTGAAGGGGCTGGAATGGAACCGCGGATCGCGGTCGTTGATCGAAGGCCCGGCCTCCATAAGGGTGAAAGGTAGAGGGAGTTTGGCCAGCTTGCCGTGGATGGCGGCCATGAGCACGATATAGGTCTCGAAGAGATAGTAGTTCCTGAGGGTCTGCGGGCAGCGGCTGAAGATGTCTCGCCACATGTCCGTGCGCTGCACCGCGTAATAGCTGGACCAGAAAAACAGAAAATTCTGGAGCAGCCTGTCCCCGGGGCGCTCGGCGTCCACGGCGAAGGGGAACCGCTTGAACTGGGGGCAGGCCAAGCCTTCCCCGCCCTGGCCGGTCTGGAAGTCCAGGCCCATGGCCGATGAGTAGTCTGGGTGGGCCTCCAGGAACTCCAGGCAGAGACGCACGGCGCGCGGATTCGTCAGCGTATCGTCGGCGTTGAGCAGCATGTAGGGGGTGCGGACCCGCTCCAACACCGGGGCCTGCATCTTCTTGGTCAGGTTCTGGCCCGGACAGTGAACGTAATCCACGTCGGGGTGCCTAGCGGCGAAGGTGTTGGGCGCGGCGCTGGAATCGATCACCAGGATCCGGCCGCGACTGGCCAGGGCGTTGGGCAGGACGCGCCGCTCCAAAAGCCGCTGGCGCTCGTGGGTGGGGATGACGATGGTCAGTTTCTCTCGCACGCAAGCACCTCTTGGGCCTTCAGCAGGTGCCCCGTCGGCCGGGACCAACAGGCGAGAGCAACTCCAGCCGAGGAATCGCCAGGGCAAAACAGCCGCCCCATTCACGCACCTCAGCCAGTTGCTCCATGATCTCGCCCTTGATGTTCCAGGGCAGGATGAGCAGCACGTCGGGTTTGCGTTCGGCAACGGCCTCCGGCGGCAGCACGGGGATGTGACTGCCGGGCATGAACAGGCCCTGCTTGTGGGGCGAGGCGTCGGCACAAAAGGCCACTAGGTCCGTCTTGACCCCGCAGTAGTTCAGCAGGGTGTTGCCCTTGGCCGCAGCCCCATACGCCGCCACCAGCCGTCCGGCCCGCTTCTGCTCGATGAGGAACGTGAGCAGATCGGCCTTCACGGCCTCGGCGCTACGCTGGAAGCCCTCGTAGTAGGCCATGGTCCGCATGCCCCGGCCCTCCTCCACTGCCAGGAGGGCGTCCACAGCCGGGCTGGCGCTCCGCGCCGCATCCTCCGCGTGGCAGGCATAGACCCGCAGCGAGCCTCCATGGGTGGACAGTTGCTCTACGTCGAACAGCCGCAGGCCCTGGGAGGCCAAGATGGTCCGCACCGTGCCCAGGGAGAGATAGGAGAAGTGTTCGTGGTAGATGGTGTCGAACTGGTTGCCCTCCACCATGCGCATGAGGTGCGGAAATTCCAGGGTGATGATCCCGTCCGGCTTGAGCAGCAACCGCATCCCGGCCAGGAAGTCGTTGATGTCCGGCACATGAGCCAGGACATTGTTGCCCACGATGAGATCGGGCCGGCAGCCCTGGCTGCGAAGCCGTTCCGCCAGGGCCGTACTGAAGAACTCGGTTACGGACTCCACGCCCCTGCTCCGCGCCGCGTCGGCCGTGGCCGTGGAGGGCTCTATGCCCAGGCAGGGGATACCCCGCTGCACCAGGAACTGGAGCAGGTAGCCGTCGTTGGAAGCGATCTCCATGACCAAGCTATTTCCGCCGAGGCCGAAGCGCTCCACGGCCATGTCCACATAGCGCTCGGCGTGCTCCACCCAAGAGCGGGAATAGGAGGAGAAGTAGACGTAGTCCCGGGAAAATATCTCCTGGGACTTCTTGTATTCGTCCACCTGTACCAGGAAGCAGCAGGGGCAGGTAAACAGCTTGAGGGGATAGAATATCTCAGGCTCGTCCAACTGGGCCGCCGTGAGAAAGGCGTTGGAAGGCGGCTGGTTCACCAAGTCGATGAAGGCCTGGGACAGCAAGGTCCGGCAGTGGCGGCAGTGCATCAGTTCGCTTCCCGGACCTCGACGGGGTCCAAGCCGATGCGCGAGAAATCGATGTTGGGGTAGTAGCTGGCCATCTTGAGGATGCGGCGGCGCTGCTCCTCGCTGAGTAGGGTCTTGCCGCGGCCTGTGATCCCGACGTTGATGCCCGAGCGCACCCGGTCGCCTCCGACGGCGGCAACAGCGGCCTGGATGGCCTCGTCTCCAGCCTTGATGCCGTAGAACGCGCATACGCCACTTGCAGCGGCCGTCTTATCGGCCATCATTTCCTCATAGCTGAGCCAGTACGTGTCCAGGGCGCCGCTCTGCTGGACCTGGACCCAGGAGCTGAAGAAGGTAAAATACCAGGGCAGGCAGATGTCGATGATCATGTCCGCCTGTCGCTCCTTGAGCTGGCTATTATAGTAGTCTCCCATGTACTGGATACCGAAGATGGGAGTGTGGGAGCAGTGGTCCACGAGGCTGGCCGTGATGTCGAAAATATTGCGCACCAGGACCACGGGCTTGAGCCCGCACATGCGCATGAGCCGGACGTTCTCGTCCTTGGCCCGCATGTGCATGCGGCTGGAGATGCCAGTGAAGGCCTTATCGATAAGAGTCGGCAGGTAGATGTCCTGCTCCTCGTTGCGCACGCCCACGCAGATCTCCTCCGTGGCGTAGCCGGTGATCTCGGCCATGACGTTGCGCAGGAAGGTGGACGCACTCTTCGGAAAACAGGCGATGATCACGCGCTCGCTGGCGTGCGGGGACAGCGTTTTGGTGAGGAAGAACAACCGCTTGAGAAGACTCTTGGTGAGATGCATGAAAGACCTCACGATTATGGTGTAGGGGCAAGCAGTGGATGATTCCTGTCCCTGTCGGAAACCTCGCCCACAGACAAAGGCCACTGGATGCCCATGGCCGGGTCGTCGTACCGGAGGCCGCCCTCGGCCCCCGGCGTGTAGAAATCGGTATGCAGATAGAGCAGTTCCGTGTTCTTCGCAAGGGTCTGGAAGCCGTGGGCGAAACCCTCGGGAAGGAGCAGGGCCCGGCCGTTGTCTGGGGTTAAGACCTCGGCGTGCCAGCGCAGGTAGGTCGGCGAATCCGGCCTGAGATCCACGGCCACGTCGAAGGCCGCCCCCACCAGGCAGCGGACGATTTTTATCTCGGCGTACGGCGGATGCTGGAAGTGCAGGCCCCGGACGGCGCCCCGGGCGTGGGTCAGGGAATGGTTGATCTGGACCACCGGCTTGAGGCAACCCGCAGCGTGCAGTTCCCGAGCGCAAAACAACCGGGTGAAACTGCCCCGCCCGTCCCGAAAAGGCTCGGATTCCAGGAGGTAGAGTCCACCGAGCGGTAGGGCCTGGAGCTTCACGGCAAATTCTCGTAGCGTTCGATCTGCCCCAGCGTGAGCCGTCTGGGGTCCTGGCCCGAGCTTGCCGCCTTGTACCAGGCCAGGGTCCAGGCCAAGCCCTCGCGGAAAGCCAGCCGGGGAGCCCAGCCCAGTTCGCGCGCGGCCCTGGCGGGATCGAGCCGCAGGCAGCCCGCCTCGTGGGGAGCGGCCCAGGCGTCGGTCTCGCAGGCCACGTCCGGGCCCCAGCCCGCGCAGAACTGGCGAGCGACCTCGTCCACGCTGTGGACCTCGTCCTTCGCGGGGCCGAAGTTCCAACCGCCCTGCAATGCCCGGCCCTTCTCGCACAGGCCTTTGACCAGAAGCAGATAGCCGGTCAGGAGGTCGAGCACGTGCTGCCAGGGCCGCACGGCCCGGGGATTGCGGATGCGGGCCCGGGTTCCAGAGGTGGCGGCCCGCACTAAGTCCGGTATGAGCCGGTCCCTGGCGAAGTCGCCGCCGCCGATGACATTGCCAGCGCGCACCGAAGCCACCGAGGTCCGCCCTGCGAAAAAGAAACTCCTGGTGTACGACTCGGTGGCCAGTTCGGCGCAGCCCTTGCTGGCCGAATAGGGGTCGTGGCCGCCCATTGGGTCGCTCTCCACAAAAGGCCTGCCGAGCTCGTCATTGGCGTAGCACTTGTCGCTGGTCACGATGAGCACGGCCTCGGCCCCGGGGCTTCGCCGGACGGATTCGAGCAGATGGACCGTGCCCATGATGTTGGTCTCGAAAGTCCCTGCTGGGTCCTCGTACGAAGGCCGGACAAGGGATTGGGCGGCCATGTGGATGACGATGTCCGGCGCGAACGCGGACACGGCTGCGGTCAGGGCGTGCAGGTCACGGACGTCGCCGCCCAGGCGCCGGACATCCTGCTCCACCCCGGCCAAGACATACAGCGACGGCTCGGTCGGCGACTCTAGGGCATACCCGCCCACGACAGCACCGAGCCGGGCCAGCCACAGGGCCAGCCAAGCCCCCTTGAATCCTGTGTCCCCGGTGAGCAGGATGCGCTTGCCCTCGAAAAAGCCGTCGAACATGGAGTGCCTACCAAATTTTCCAAGGGGCCTTGCCCGCAGTCCAGAGTTTGTTGAGGTGCTCGGTATCGCGCAGAGTGTCCATGCACTCCCAATAGCCCTCGTGGCGATAGGCCGTCAATTGACGCTCCTGCGCCAATCGCTCCAGGGGGCCGAATTCCAGGTCGCAGCTGGCCTCCGGAGTGAGGTAGTCAAAGACCTTGCGGCTGAAGACGAAGAAGCCTCCGCTGATGAGGTCGCGGCCCGCGAAAGTGGGTTTTTCCAGGAACGAGAGCACAGTGTCGCCGTCCAGCTTGAGTTCCCCGAAGCGCTGGGCTGGATTGACGCCGGTGACCGTGGCGATCTTGCCGTGGGAGTGATGGAAATCGAGGAGCGCCCGGATGTCGATGTTGGCCAATCCGTCGCCGTAAGTCAGCATGAACGTGTCTCCTGTGATGTACTTTTCCATCCGTTTGATACGGCCACCCTTGAGCGTCTGCTGCCCGGTGTCAGCCATGGTGATGCGCCAGTCGGCCTCGTCATGGCAGCCATGTATGCAGAGGCGCTCGGGGTGCCCGAGCTCCACGGTGACGTCGTTGTTCATCCACTGGTAGTTGACGAAATAGTCCCGGATGATCTCGCCCTTGTAGCCCAGGGGCAGGACGAAATCGGTATACCCGTAGTGGGCGTAAATTTTCATGATGTGCCAGAGGATGGGCCGGGTGCCGATGTTGACCATGGGCTTAGGCCGGAATTCGGTCTCTTCTCGGAGCCGCGTTCCCAGCCCGCCGCAGAGGATGATTGTTTCCATAGCTTCTCACCTGCCTCATATCAAGGGTGCGAGGATTTCCGGGTCGCGTTCACTGAACGGCTTCCACTGGGGAGTCCTGGGCCGCGCCCTCGGCGAACTGCATCTGGTAAAGTCGCGCATAGAGGCCGCAGGATTCCAACAGTTCCCCGTGGCGGCCCTGGGCCAGAATACGCCCGTTCTCCATGACCACAATGCTATCCGCCGTGAGCACCGTAGACAGACGGTGCGCGATGACGATGCTCGTGCGGTTGCGCATGAGGTTTTCCAGGGCCAGCTGCACGATGCGCTCGCTCTCGGTGTCCAGGGCGCTGGTGGCCTCGTCCAGGATGAGCAGGGGCGGGTTCTTTAGGATGGCCCGGGCGATGGTTAGGCGCTGCTTCTGGCCGCCGGAGAGCTTGACCCCCCGCTCGCCCACCAGAGTCGCGTAGCCCTCGGGCAGCTCGCTGACGAACTCGTGGGCATAGGCGGCCTTGGCCGCCTCCTCGATCTCTTCGCAGCTGTACTGGCGGCTCTCGCCGTAGGCGATGTTGCCGCTCACCGTGTCGTTGAACAGGAAGGCATCCTGGGAAACGATACCCAGGGAGCGGCGCAAGCTTTTCAGGGTATAGTTCTGAAGTGGGCGGCCATTGATCAGGATGCGGCCCTCCTGGGGGTCGAAGAAGCGGGGCACGAGGTTTACCAGGGTGGTCTTGCCCGATCCACTGGGGCCCACGATGGCCACGCGCTCCCCGGCCCGTACCGCCAAGCTGACCCCGTCCAAGGCCGGCCGCGAGGCTCCGGGATAGGTGAAGCGCAGATCCTCGAAGCGCAGTTCCCGGAAGGGCTCGGCCACTTCCAACTCGCCGCCGGACTCGGCCACCAAGTGCGGGGCGTCCAAGATCTCGAAAACCCGCTCGGCTCCGGCCATGGCGGCCTGGATGTCCATGTTGGCGCTATTCATACGCTTGATGGGCTCATAGAGCATGGCCAGAGCGGTGAGAAAGGAGAGCAGCGCCCCGGGGGTCAGATCCTCGCCGATGACCCGCATCCCGCCGTACCAAAGCACCAGCGCGGCGGCCACAGATCCAACGATCTCCATAACCCGGGAGGATTGTTCGCTGACGCGGATCTGCTTGATCGCACTCGTAAGGAACTTGGAGTTCTCCCTCTTGAACTTGTCCACCTCCAGGGACTCGGAGGCGAAGGCCTTGATGACCCGGATGCCGGAGAAGCCCTCCTGCATGACCACGCTCACGTCCGCGACATTAACCTGGGTTTTGCGGCTGATCTTGCGCAGCTTGCGGCTGAAGGATCTGAAGACCCAGACCACCAGGGGCATGACGATGAGCCCCCAGAAGGCCAGCGCCCGGTCCAGATAGATGACGTAGGCGACGAGTCCTAGGACGGTGAAGAATTCGCGGGTGCACATGACGATGGACGGCAGGCTCTGACGGATTAGGGCCACATCGTTGAGCATCCGGGACATAAGCATGCCCACCTGGGTCTCGTTGAAGAACCGCAGGGGCAGATAGACTATGCGCGCGTAGAGGTCGTTGCGCAGGGCCTCAACAACCATGAACCCTGTGGAGTTCATGTAGTAGGTCTGCATGAAGCGGAATACGCCCTTGAGGGACATGAGCACGAAGATGGCCAGGGTCACCAACTGGAGCGCCGCAATGTCCTTGCGGATGAGCACGTCGTCCACGGCCAGCTTGACGAGCCAAGCGGTGAGGGCCCCGCAGGGCGCCACCGCGAGCATGCCGATGACGGCCAGGACGAGCCGTTTCTTGAAGACCAGGAAATAGCTCAGGCTGCGTTTGAGCAGGTGTCGGGAATCCTGATAGAAAAATTTTCTTTTGCCGTCGGACAAGAAGTGTTCCTTTGCGGAGGATTGGGAAGACGTTCGGTGCAGCCGCCCTGTGGCGCCATATACCCCAGATCCTGCGGACAAGACAAGGGCCTCGCCCGCCTTGGGGCTATGCAGGAGAGAGGGCCGTCCGGGTGATCTGGAGGTGCCGCGCCACATAATCCGCCAGCACGTCGAGACGGGCTTCGATCCCCATATTTTCCGTGTCCACGACCACCTCCGGGGAGCCGGCCGAGTCATAGGGGAAGGGCGCCTGTGAATTCGGCGAGTTGGCCCTGCTGTGCCCTACGGTAAAGCCTCTTGGGATCCCGCTGCTCACAGGTCGGCAGACTGACCTTGATATAGACCACGTGGAATTCACCGGGGGCCATGAGTGCGCGAAGGCCACACGATCGCGCAGAAACGGAGAGATGGTGGTCGTGATGCAGAACAGGCCCAGCCCGGACAACAGCTTGACCACGTGAGCCAAGCAGCGCAGGCTCTTGGAGCAATCCGCTGCGAAGAAACCCAGGGCGGAACTGATCCCCTTGCGCATGAGGCCGCCGTCCAACACGACCACGGCATAGCCCCGCTGGAACAGGAGGCGTTCCAGATTCTCGGAGAGCGTGGTCTTTCCGAAGCCGCTCAGGCTGGCGAACCAGAGGATGCCGCCTGAATGCCTGTGGCGGGCATGGCGTTCCTCCGGCAGGATGCACTGGGGCTAAGGACATGAGCTGCAGACCTCGGGTATTCGCGTTCAAATAACAATCTCTGTTGATTGCGATGAAAAATCGCCTGCGGCGGAGGCCAATCCCCACCGGCTGGCGAGACCTATAGCCCAAACCGGGAAGCCAAGGCAAGATGTCCCGTCGGCGCTCCCTTCCGCCAGTGCCGGAGCCGAGCTGGCCTCCGGCATTTTGACAGGTCTGCCCAAAGCGGATAGTTACCGGGCGGGACGCGTTTCCGCCCTCTTCCGAGGCAGACCGGCATTCCGTCCGCATCCCATTGCTTCGAGGAGGTTGTATTTCCAAAATGCTCTGCGCTATTCCCATCGAAATTGCCACTCGGGAATTGGACGGCATCCTTTATCTTGCCCTGCATTTAGCCGCGCGCGGCCTGCCGACCCTGTTCGGCGAGCGCATGGTCAACCAGTACGTGCTCTCCTCCAGCAACCCGGTAATCTACTTTGACAGCGACCAGGACGTCTCGGTCAATGAAGCCGTGTTGGCAGCGGGCGGCCGGGTCATCAACCTCAACCCTGAGGGGTTGAACCAGTGGGATGCGCCGGAATACCTGGACAACTTTCTGCGCATCCTGCCCTGTGTCTCACGTATCTGCGCCTGGGGTGACAAGCAGGCGGCTATGCTGCGGAGCCGCCTGCCGCCGGACAAGGCCAATCTTGTGGCGGTCACCGGGTATCCCTCCTTCGACTTGGCCAGCAAAAAATTCCTGCCCTATTTTCGCGACGAATCCTTGGGCCGCCGATACGGCGAAGATTATCTGCTCATCAACACTAGCTTCACCTGCAATCACAGCATGGGCTTTGACTACTATTTCGAGATGCTCAGCCGGATGAAGGAATGGCGTATCTACAAGGACAAGAAGTTCATGGCCTTCATGAGGCGCAATGCGGAATACCAGCGGGGGCTGCTGGAGCCCTTTGTGGCCCTGACGCGCCACTTGGCCCTGCGCTTCCCGAAACGGCAGGTGATCATCCGCCCCCATCCTGCGGAAAACATGGACTTCTACCGCAGCAGGATCGCTGATCTGCCCAACGTGCATGTGCTCCGCACCGGTTCCGTGCGCAAGTGGATCGCCACGGCCGGAGCGGTGATCCATCATGACTGCACCACCGGCCTGGAGGCGCTACTCATGGGCAAACCGCTCATTCAATACCGTCCGCACTTCGATCCGGAGTTGGCTGCGGCCATCGTCTCCGAGCTTGGCCACCCCGCGGAGACCCCGGAGGCCGTCGCCGACCTTGTGGTCGCCACGTCTAAGGGCTGTGGTCCGGCCCCTTCAGCCCACGACCTGACTTCTTATGTCGCCAATCTGCGCCAGAAGGCTTGCGAGGTCATCGCCGACATGGCCGCCGGCTTTGCGGCAGGCGGTCCCGCCGCCTGGAAACCTCGGCCGCCGGGCGTCTGGGGCTCTGTCAAATGCTGGAGAAAATATCTCAGCAAGTTGCTCCGGGCCAAACAGCCGGGGAGAAACGGCCGCAAGGTCCGATATGCGTTGAGTAAGTTTCCATACATGACGGAACAAGATATCCGCGACCGGCTGGATAAACTCTGGGCAATTGAGCCAGAACTGCCCCGAGCGAGGGTGGAGCGTCTGACTGTGAACACGTTCCTGCTGACCCAGTGAGCTTGCCAATGTGCTCTGCCGAGACCACCATCCGCGAGATGCCGCCAGACCGGAGGCGGGAAGAGATTGTCTTCGAACACGCCGCCCGCGCGTGCGCCAAAAAAGCAGAGGAACGATGCTCAAAGCGTTCCGGGAATGCACGCCGGACCAAAAAGTGAGAACCACATGACTCCCTCAATCATCAATGGATTCCTTCAGAATGCCAAACAAGCGCCGTCCGCCCCGGCCCTGTTCGTCCAGGATGCATTTTACTCCTACGCGGACTTGGCCGCAGCCGGCGCCTCAATCCGCGAGGCCCTGGTGGCCCAGGCCGCGACCGAAGAATTGATCGGCGTCTTCGCCTACAGGTCCCTGCCCATGTTCATCGGTATCCTCGGCACACTCATGGCCGGGAAGTGCTACGTCCCGCTCAACCCGACCTTTCCCGCCAAGCGCCTCAAGAGCGTGGTCCTGCGCTCCGGCATGCGTTTGGTCCTGACCGAAGAGAAGTATTTGGACCAGATCCTGGAGGTGCTCCAGGCCTGCGAAGGCACATACGTCCTCCTGGTGGTTGATGCCCTTGCTGCAGGGTCCTTTGCTGCGGGCAACGTCGTGGTCCACAACCAGCAACACACGGAGGCCCGGGCACTGGAGCCCCAGGCCCTACGCCCGGTGGAGGTGCAAGACAACGGCTTCGCCTACCTGCTGTTTACCTCCGGGAGCACTGGGGATCCCAAGGGCGTGGGCATCACCCACGCCAACGTGAACTTCTTCGTCAACGCGGTGCAACGGAAATACCGTTTCGCTGCCAGCGACAGGTTCTCACAACTGTTCGACTTCACCTTCGACCTCTCGGCCTTTGACATGTTTGTGGCCTGGAGCGCCGGAGCAGCCGTGTATTGCCCGCCAAAGGAGGAATGCCTCGCCCCGGTGAAATTCGTGAAGAAGCACGAGTTGACCGTATGGTTCTCCGTGCCCTCCACGGGTGTGCTGATGGCACGCTTCGATTTCCTCAAACCCGGCAACCTCCCGTCCTTGCGCTTTGCTCTATTCTGCGGGGAGGCCCTACTCTGCGACACGGCCCGGCAGTTCCTGGCCGCCGCGCCGCAGGCCCTGGTGGAGAACCTCTACGGCCCCACCGAGGCGACCATCGCCTTCACCGCTTATCCATGCACCCAAGCATCCCTGGACGAGAAGTGCCGCAACGGCGTCGTGCCCATCGGCAAGCCCTTCGAGGGCCTGGTGGCCGCCGTGGTGGACGAGAACCTGCGGCCGCTGCCCAGGGGCGAGGTCGGGGAACTCTGCCTCGGCGGGGCCCAGATCGCTCCAGGATACTGGGAGGGCGAGGCCCTGACCCGCGCCAAATTCCTCTCACTACCCCATGCGGGCGCGCCGGAGATCCCGTGGTACCGCACAGGCGACTTGGCCTACTGCGACGCCGACGGAGACCTGTTCTTCTTAGGCCGCAAGGACGACCAGATCCAGATCGCCGGGTACCGGGTGGAGCTGGGCGAAATCGAGCACGTCCTGCGCCAAGCCACGGGAATCAGCCACGTGGCGGCCATCGGCTGGCGGCAAGCCCCCAATCACCCGCTGTGCGTCGTGGCCTTCGTGGCGGGCCGAATCGTCGATTCCGCCGCGATCATCGAACGCTGCGCCGAGAGCCTGCCCAATTACATGGTGCCGCACAAAATCTGCAGTATTGTGAGCATGCCGCTCAACTCCAACGGCAAGATCGACCGCAACACCTTGGCCCAGATGGTCACGGGGGCATGATGAGCAGCACGGTCCTGTGGAGCGACTTCCTCCAGCACGTCTTCGTTCTGTACGAACAAAAGTTTTTGCAGCGCGGGATCGCCGTTCCGGACAGCCTCGCGCCCGAATTCGACCTGATCCGGAACACCATCGTCGATTCCCTGGAATACTTCTCCCTGGTGGGCAGTCTGGAGGAACGCTTCGGCGCCCTGGACATGGAGTTGGTGAGTGAGCACGGTTTTGGCGCCCTAGGCTCCCTATACCAGGGCCTCACCGGCGCGGCCCCGGGCAAGCAGGCCGGGATCACCCGGGCGGACATGGCCGAGGCCCTGGCCGGTCTGAGCCTGGAACCCGACGGTGTGTTTGTCATCCATTCGGGCCTCCAGCACCTCGGCCCCATCCAGGGCCATGCCGAGGCGCTCCACGCGGCGCTCCAGGACGTGGCTGGACGCGGCATAACGGTCATGGTGCCTGCGGCCAACATTCCGCAGTTCAAGGCCCACGCCTTTGACGCCCGCACCACGCCCGCCGACGCCTCGCTCGGGGTCTTTTCCGAGTACATCCGGTCCCGGCCCGGAGCCCTGCGCAGCGAGAACCCCCTGGATTCCGCAGCGGCCATCGGGCCCCAGGCCATCGCCCTGATCCGCCCCTACGAACTGGCCTACGGCGAGGGCTCGCCCTGGCGGCAGGCCCTGGACCTGAACGCCACGGCCCTGTTCGTGGGCGTGGGGCTGGAATACGCCTCGGCCGTGCACATGGCCGAGTTGGACTGCCGGGTACCATACCGGGCCATGAAGGACTTCCGCTACCGGACCATGGGCGATTCCGGCCCCCAGGAGAGCTGCTACCGGCTCTTCGCCCGACAGCCGGAGACACTCTACGATTTCGCCAGGATCCACGCCGTGGCGGGCTTCGACGCCGCCTGCACTTGGCAGAAGCTCGGCTACGGCGTTTTGACGAAGGTCCGAATGCGCGCTATCTATGCTTCTGCCGTTCGTGTGCTGAACGAAAATCCTCGTTTTTTCCTGGAGGGATAAATGGCTTGGGACGAATGCTGGGAAAAGATATTCTCGGAGCGCGAATGGGGCAAGTATCCCTCGGAAAGCGTCATCCGGTTCATGGCCAAATACTTCTATAAGGCCCCGGACCGGCGCGCGGTCAAGGTTCTGGACCTGGGTTGTGGCACGGGCACGGTCTCCTGGTACTGCGCTCGTGAGGGCTTCACGGTCTTCGGCATCGACGGCTCGGCCACCGGAGTGCGCCGAGCCCAGGAGCGCTTCGCCCACGAAGGCCTCAACGGCGAGTTCCGGGTGGGCGACATCACGAAGCTGCCCTACGCCGACAGATCCTTTGACGCGGTCATCGACGGCTTCGCCATGGCCGCCAACGACCGCGAGTCCCACGCCGTGATCCTCAAGGAGGTGCGTCGCGTGCTCAAGCCCGAGGGCCTGTTCTACTCCATCTTCCCGGACGTGGACACTATGGGCTACGGCTCGGGTATCACCTTGGACCGCTACGTGCAGAAAAACCTGACTACGGGCCCGTTCGCCCAGGAAGGCACTATCTACTTCTTCGACGAGGACGAGATCAAACGGCAATTCCAAGGCTTTACGGTAGAATCCCTGGAGATGCTCCGGCGCACCTTCGACAACCGCCAGAGCCACTGCACTGAATGGGTCTTTGTCGGCAGGCCCTAAGGCCGCTCCGCAGGACAACCAACCGGTGGAAGCCAGCGCAATGCCGAACCCGCACGCAACCGTCTACGTAGTCCACTGCATCGACACGGAAGGCCCGTTGCACGAGTCCCTGGAGGCCACGTTCGAACGGCTCCGGTACGTCTTCGGCGTCACCCTGGAACCCACCAGGGAGAACCTGAGGCGGCTCCAGGACGGCGAGATCGATCTCGACGGCAACGAGGCTGCAGTGCGCCAGATGGTCGCCCCGGAACTGCTCCGCTACAACGACACCTGGGACGCCGTGGACCGGATGCTGGAGAACGCGCTGAACCCGTCGTTCCGCGACAGCTTCACGGATTCTTTCGGCGGCCACTGGATCTACAACTGGTTCTGCGTGGACCATGTGGGATACGAGGGCAATCCGCGGCACCGGGACATGGGCTACGGCAACGTCTTCGACCACTATTTCCGGTACGTCCGAGCCCAAGGCATGAGGGACGGGTTCCAGTTCCACTACCACCCCATGCCGTTCAGCCGGCAGGCGCACCACTGCGCCACCCACTACTTCGCCCACGCCGACACCCTGTTCCGCAGCCTGGCTTGGCGGATCATCGAGCGCGGCTGGTTTCCCAGCTGCTACCGCCCCGGGTTTCACACCATCCGGCCGGACAGTCACTGGTTCCTGGAGCAATTCCTGCCCTTCGACTTCTCCAACCAGGCCACGGACGAGACCTCTGAGCAAAAGGATATGGCCAGCGGCCGCTTCGGCGACTGGCGGCGGGCCCCGGACACCTGGGTCCCGTACCGCCCGGACCACGACGACTACCAGCGGCCCGGCAACTGCCGTCGCCACACCATGCGCTGCCTGAACGTCGGCACCCGCACGCGCTGCCTGAGGCAGTCCGACGTGGACCAGGCCTTTGTGGAGGCCAGCCGGAGCTTGCCCGTGATCTTGGCCTTCGCCGACCACGATTTCCGCGACATCCGCCCGGACGTGCGCACGGTGGCGGCCATGCTGGCGGATGCGGCCAGGCGCCACCCCGGTGTGGGCTACCGCTTCTGTGAGGCACGTGAGGCCGCCCGCTTCGCCCTAGGCCTGGAGGCCGCAAAGCCCCCCCTCACGCTCAAGGCCACTTGGCAGGACGACACCCTGCTCCTAGAGGCGGACCGGCCCATTTTCGGACCCCAACCGTTCCTGGCCCTCAAGACCCGCACCGGTCAGTACCTTCACGACAACTTCGACATCCAGACCCCGTTCCGCGCCTGGAGCTACGTGCTGGACGCCCAGACCGTGCCCGCCGGCACGGTAGAGACCATCGGCGCGGGCGCCTGCGACGCCGCAGGCAACGTGACGGTGGTCCGCTCCATACCCGGCGGCCCAGCCGAGTCCTTCCACTGGTAGCCCCCGCCGCCCCATTCTTTGCCTTTTGGCCCCGCCGATGCTACACAGACGCCCAGAACGGAGCGCGACATGAAACTTACGGGCAAGCGAATTCTCGTCACCGGGGCGGACGGATTCATCGGTTCGCACCTGACTGAGCACTTGGTGCGCCTGGGGTTCCGGGTGCGGGCCTTCGTGCTCTACAATTCCTTCAACTCCTGGGGCTGGCTGGACGAATCGCCTGAGGAGGTCAAGGCCGAACTGGACGTTTTCGCTGGCGACATCCGCGATCCCAACGGGGTGCGCCAGGCGATGCGAGGTTGCGACGTGGTCCTCAACCTGGCCGCGCTCATCGCCATCCCCTATTCCTATCACTCCCCGGACACTTACGTAGACACCAACGTCAAGGGCGCGCTGAACGTGGTCCAGGCGGCCCGCGACCTGGGCGTGGAGCGCGTGATCCAGACCTCCACCAGCGAGGTCTACGGCACGGCGCGGTTTGTGCCCATCACCGAGGAGCACCCCCTCCAGCCCCAGTCGCCCTATTCGGCCTCCAAGATCGGCGCGGACCAGATCGCGCTCTCGTTCCACCACGCCTTCGGCACGCCGGTGTCGGTGATCCGGCCCTTCAACACCTATGGCCCCCGGCAGTCCGCCCGGGCCGTGATCCCCACCGTGATCACCCAGATCGCCACCGGCGTCCGCCATGTGCGGCTCGGGGCCCAGCACCCCACGCGGGACTTCAGCTTCGTGGAGGACATCGTGCGCGGCTTCGTGGCGGTGGCCCGGGCCGACGCCTGCCTGGGGCAGGTCACCAACATCGGCAGCGGATTCGAGATATCCATCGGCGACACGGCCCGGACCATCGCCGAGGTCATGGGCGCGGACATCGAGATCGTCTGCGAC
>Ga0228536_1001546_pt1 | contig 20242 bp, 21 predicted proteins | sample SJ1Smetagenome_FD_168611 | JGI IMG/M metagenome (GOLD analysis project Ga0228536, IMG submission 168611) | Enriched culture of PCE-dechlorinating microbial communities from Ithaca, New York, USA - SJ1.S | ecosystem: Engineered > Modeled > Simulated communities (microbial... > Unclassified...
TCAGCACGAACTCCGCGTTCTTCTTCTTCTCGGCCTCCAGTTTGACATCATCCTGTGCCGCCGCCTGTTCTGCTGTCTGATACAGAACAAAGAACATTGTCGCAATGAACAGAATGGACAACAGTGCTGCCGCTTTTCCCAGATTCCTTCTCTGTGCCTTCATTTTCGTACCTCCTTGTGTTTTTATTTCGGGATAAGAATGACCTTGATCAGGTCTCCCGGAGAATCGGCGAGCTGCGCGAACCATCGGGGGCCTTCGGACATCTTCGCATGCAGGCTGATAACCGGAGCGAAGGAGATTCCTCCGTTGCCGACGATTTCGAGAACTTCACCGAATTCTTCATGAGAGTAGATATAGGTGCCGCGTATGTTCAGCTCCCTGGTTACTATTTCCTGCATGGGAACTTCGACGAATCTGGCGGAATTGCCGATCCAGACGGCGGTCCCGCCGGTGCGGAGGAGCTCGATGCTCTGCTTCACGCTGGGGGTGGCACCGACGGCTTCAATTGCGATATCGACTCCCTTGCCCTCCGTTTCGCCCATTACGACCCTGCGTATGTCCATGGACTTCGGATTAAGGGTGACATCCGCTCCCATCTTTACTGCAGCTTCAAGGCGTGTGTCGCTGAGATCGGAGACGTAGATGCGCTTCGCTCCCTTCAGGCTGACGATGGCAGTAACAAGGAGTCCGATCGTTCCCGCTCCGATGACCAGAACGTGCCTGCCGGTCAGGTCCCCGGCGTTCTTGACTCCGCGGAACGCGACGGCGGCAGCTTCTATCATTGCCCCGGAAGCAAAGTCGACAGAATCGGGGAGCCGATATACCAGGTGCTCAGGAACTGCGATATACTCTGCCATGGCTCCGTTGCAGTCCATAGCTCCGTAGAAGCGCTTGCTGCCGCAGAGGTTTGTCAGCCCTTTTTTACAGAATTCGCATTTTCCGCAGAATTGTGCAGGCTGTACGGTGACACGGTCGCCGACGTTCCATCGGGTCACTTTATCCCCGACGGCATCGACAACACCGGAAAATTCATGCCCCATGATCATGGGAGGGGTGCGCCGTCCTGTAAGGCCGAGGTATCCGTGTACGTCAGATCCGCATATTCCGACAGCCTTTACGGCGATCCTCACGTCTCGGGGGCCGACCGCCACCTCATCAGTGTCTTCCCAGGCAAGCTCTCTGGGGCCGTGATAGACCAATGCTTTCATCTGTTCTTCATCCCGCTGTTCATTTCAGTTACCGGAAGTGGCCTCCATGAAGGCTTCCAGGATGCTGCAGATATTTTTTTCCTCATAAATATGCCTCCTGACCGGTCAATAAAGTTTTTGCCGACTCTACGTACTGCGGCCTATAATTTTTCTCTCTCCGTCAAATATACGGTCTCCTGTAAAGCTGTCTCCCGGACTATGCTCTCAAGATGTTTTCTCGTATCGTACAGGTGCGCCCGCATCTCTTTTTCGGCTGTTTTCGGGTTGTGTTCCGCCACGGCTTTCGCTATGGCCATGTGGCTCTGCGCCGCCGCCTTTTTCCTGGCGGAGATGAGGGATGTGACAAACTGCTGCTTGTAGAAAATCTTGTGAAGGGAGCGCATGGATTCGATGCACAGGGGATTTCCGGTTATTTCGGCGAGAAAGATATGAAACGCTATGTCAGTCTCCGCAAATTCAGCGGGCGTAAGGTCTTCGTTGTCGACGGCCCCGGCTGTGCCGAGCAGTTTCTTTTTCTGTTCAGGCCTGACACGCTCTGCGGCGAGGTATGCAGTGGAAGGTTCGAGGCAGATGCGGAACTCTATGATGTTGAAGAGTTCCTGTGCGGTGGTTCCGTCAGGAATGTGCCTGGAGAGAATGTCCGGATCCAGTAAGGGGGTTTCTGTGATAAATGTGCCGTGGCCCGGAACGACATGTATGACATTGAAGCTTTTCAGATGATTGAGGGCCTCTCTGACGGTGGAGCGTCCGACATTGAACAGTTTCGTGAGTTCAAGTTCTGTCGGAAAGCGCTCGCCCGGGTTCCAGTGGCCTGCACGGATCATCTCGTGAAGTTTTTCGAAGATCAGGTCGCTTCGGTTTTTTCGCTGGAAAGGAATGACTTCCAAAGAAACTCCTCCTCGCGTTTTTCTGCTTCAAAAAGGAACGGAAAAAACGAAATGAGAGAGCGCAAATGTCTGTTGTCAGACAACGTTAGCATTCCTCGTCTAAATCGTCAAATTTATCCTTTTTTTCACAACTCGGATTACTTGGAGGATGCAGACATTTTTTGGACTGCTAAGCGGCAATATACAAATTATTCCAAAATCAGGGGTGAACAATTGAACGGAGGAAATGTTTTTTGGGGAAAGGTCATGCGACTGGTTTAATGACCAAGGTATCCGGTATTTTTGTCATCCTTTCTTTGCTCAGGATGACAATGTGGGATATCGACCTGAAATGACGAAAACAGGTTTATCTGCCCAGGCAGGCGATGAGTATCAGGGGGACCATGAACAGCAGTACCCATGAAGATGAAAAACCGGCTGTGCAGCCTCCTCCGGATTTTTCACCGAAGGTCGTGATGACGTCTCCCGCCCCGGAAGACTGGATGTCCATTGAAAAAATTTCCGGTGTAAAGTTGAAATCCAGCCTGCGGAGATCTATGGAACATCTTGAACTGTTATGGATTGCCGTCCACGCAAGGTCAAGCTCCTTCAGATCGTAGACTATGATCCAAGTCCGTACGGGACTGAGATCCGGCAGTCCCCTCGGTCTGTTTTACCTTACCCGGGAGTGTTGAAGGTTCCAAGGCCGGGAACCCGGGCGAGCATATCAAACGTGATGCTGCCATAGGCCGGAGTCCATGTGTAGGGTATGGCTCCTTCAGGAGGCATCATGGCGGTTTTCTCAATTCCCCGGACGTTTTTGATCACCCTGCCGTCCGGTTCGGGCCAGTCCATGCTGCGTGCGGCGAGGGCCTGTCCCCCCGCTTCAAGAAAGGAGACGGAGCAGGCTGCCGCCTGTTCCGCAAACATAAGGAACAGGACAAGCACCGTGAAGAAATACTGTCTGCGGATTTTCATGTTTTACCCCCCTGACGCTGAAATTTTGAAGAATCCGTATCGTGCGCACCGGCAGCCCTGAAACGTCAGTCCAGGATCCGGAGCCCCGAGTGGTCCATTTTCGTGTTGTTTACGCTGACGCCGAAGACCTCGCTCATGGATTGCCGCGCGAGTTCGCGGAAGGATACTGCCCCTTCGCTGTTTCCTTCATTCTCAGCCTGGGTCACGCCGGCAAGGGCAAATGTGGCGAGACACGCCAGCGTATGGGACATTTCCTCTTTTTTCCCATCGGGGGCTGAGCCTACATCTGTCTGTTCGGCGAGGACAACATCCATCTGCCGGGCGGTCGCAAAAATAGCCTGGTCATCTACCTGGTTGTCCGTGGTGATGCCGATGCACACCCCGAAAAAGAACGCCAGGGCGAGCCCGAGGTCATTCGGACGCTTTGCCTGTCTTGAATAATCCCGGTAGTTCACGAGAGCTTCGTTGAAAAAAGCGGTCATTGTGTCCCTGTCCTCTTTCCTGTCGGTAAGCGTTTGTGCAAGGGTGGAGGGAACGGGGGAGGGCTTTCCCGACGGACGGTAAGTCGTCGGGAGGATCTTTTGTGCCTGCTTCTGCGTCTGTTTTTGCGGTTTTGCAGTCTGGGACTGGTTTCGCTGCATATTTTTCAGAGTGGCATTCGCCATCGTCTTGTTATAGATCATGGTGTCGAGAAGGCACGATCCGGGATTGTTCCAGACCCCTCCTGTGTACATGTTGTACCAGCCCGCTCCTTCCCCTGAGCAGGCGAGGAAAAAAATCACCAGGGCGAGAACCGCCGTTCTTTTTTTCATATCCGCAGCCCCCCTTGAAAATGGAGGGCCGGATATCGTCCGGCCCTCCGGAACCCTCATCCTATTCGTCTTCGCAGGTACAGTTTCCGCAGCCGCATTCTCCGCATTCACAATCCTCTTCTGAATCGATGTCGAATTCCTCCATGAGCATATCGTCGAGATTTTCCAGCCCGGAGCTGAAAACCCCGTACACGGTGTCGATAGTCTCTTCCTCCGCAGCGAGGTCGGTGACGTCGAAGACCGCCTCCCACTCGGCGAAGGTCTCGTCGGTCGCGGTGACGGGTACCAGGCTCAATGTAGCCACGTAGTTTTTCAGCTTCATTCCTGTTTCCAGGATGGTGTATGTGACCGAATAATCAGCGTCGGAAAATCCCAGAAGCTGCTCTCTCATCCACGAGTCGTCAGCGAGCTGGAAATGGCGGACGCTTCCCACGCAGGCGGTACATTCGGGGCCGCATCCTCCCTCAATATCGCTTGCCTTGATCCCCGGGTGCCATTTGGGGAGGCCGTTGAAATCCCTGACAAACTCCCACACCTGCTCAAGGGGCGCCGAAATAATGGTGCTGTAGTACACTCTGGGCATGTTTTTCCCTCCTCCGGATACTGTGGCCTGAAACTAGAACGTGATCTTCTTGAACGCTTCCGTCTGGGCTTTTATTGCCGTTTCAGTGGGCAGCCGCTCCATGGAGCTGGCTCCGTAGAATCCGTGAACGTTTTTGCATTTTTTGAGGATATATGACGCATCGTCGGGCATGGCGATGGGACCGCCGTGGCAGAGGACGATCACGTCCTTCCGTACCTTTTTCGCCGCCTTCGCCCATTTTTCGATGAGGACAGCGCATTCATCGAGGGTCTTGGACGTCTTCGCTCCTATCGATCCCTTGGTCGTCAACCCCATGTGACACACGAGGATGTCGGCCCCTGCCTTCGTCATGGCAACCGCGTCCTCTTCGCTGAATACGTAGGGCGTGGTGAGGAGGTCGTGCTCGTGGGCAGCGCGTATCGCCTCCACTTCCAGGGCGTATCCCATCCCTGTCTCCTCAAGGTTGGCGCGGAAGACCCCGTCGATGAGCCCGACCGTGGGGAAGTTCTGCACGCCCGCGAAACCGAGGGAAATGAGTTCGTCGAAGAATTTGTCCCAGATCACGAAGGGGTCGGTTCCGTTGATTCCTGCGAGGACCGGGGTCTTTTTCACCACCGGAAGGACTTCGTAGGCCATCTCCTTCACGATCTCGTTCGCGTTACCATAAGCGAGGAGTCCGGCGAGGGAGCCCCGCCCCGCCATGCGGTAGCGGCCGGAGTTGTAGATAACGATGAGGTCGATGCCGCCTGCTTCCTCCCATTTGGCGGAAATGCCGGTTCCAGCACCGCCACCGATAATGGGCTCGCGGCGCTTCGCCATGTCCTGGAAACGGGCCATAAGCTCTGAACGCGAAAACTTCTTCATGAAAAGTCCCTTCCTTTCTTCTGCCGGGGTTATGGATGCAGCTCCCTGAAGTTCTCCACCAGGGCAGCGGCGAACTCGGGGTCATTGATGTTCATCGGAAGTTTCACCAGACGGCGGTCTTCTGTCTGGACGACCGTTCTCTCAAGGGCCGCGAAAAGGGCCTCGTCGGCTTCCGGCCAATGGAAGGCCTGCCCCGGGGCGTCGATCATGGAAACCCCCTTCAGGGGAAGCAGGAACCGTACCGGGCCGGGAAATTTGTTGAGCTTGGACCCTATCCACTCGCCCATGCGGGTGTTTTCCTCCGGGGTGGTGCGCATGAGGGTCACCTGGGGATTGTGGACGTAGAGCTTGCGGTTTTTGTATTTTTCGGGCACGGTGTCCATTGGCCCGAAGTTTACCATGTCAAGGGCCCCCACGGAACCGACGTAGGGGATGGGGTTCCGGATGAAGGCGTCCATGCGCCCCTCGCCGGCGGAAAGCACGCCGCCCATGAGGTGGTCGCAGATTTCGGTGGTGGTGATGTCAAGAACGCACTTCATCATCCCCGAGTCCACGAGCTTCTCGAATGACTGGCCTCCCGTGCCGGTGGCATGGAACACAAGGCAGTCGAACTCTTTTTCAAGGGTGTGGCGGACCATGTCAACGCATGGCGTGGTGACGCCGAACATGGTCATGCCGAGGAGCGGCCTGTCATCGCCGGGAGGGACGGTTCCCCTGATCATGCCGGCCAGGGCGTTTGCCGCGTTCGCGAGGACGACCCTCGACACCCTGTTGATGCCCGACACGTCGGTGACGGAGTACATCATGGATATGTCGTTCGGCCCCACGTAGGGTGCCACGTTTCCCGAGGCCATGGTGGAGACCATGATCTTCGGCGTTCCCAGCGGCAGCATCCTCATTCCGGAGGTGACAATGGATGTTCCTCCCGATCCTCCCAGGCCGATGACCCCGCCGAGGTCTCCCCTGCCCGGGAGAAATGAGGCCAGCGCTTCTCCCATGGCGCCTACGGCTTCTCCCCGTTCACCTACCGAATCGAGGAAACCCGGTTTTGAAGGGTGGCATGCCGCCACTTCCCTTGCAGAGACATCCACCTTCCGGTCGTGCGGTTTGGTCCCCACATCAACAAGCACCGTTTCCACGCCCGACTGCCGGATAATCTGCCGTACGAAATCCAGCTCGTCGAATTTTGTATCACATGTTCCCACTATATACGCTTTCTTCATGACATCCTCCTTCGATTTTTCAGGGATACCCGGCACAGGTGCAGGGAGAAGAATGAAAAGAGCAAGGAACAATATGCCGTTAAAATAAATTATAGACCTTTCCGGCGAAATTGGCGAAATATTTACGAAAACACAGTAGAAAACTGGTTCCGCCTGAAAGGTTGACGGAGGCACCCCGTTCTTCTACCATGTATTTCGGGAAGAAAAAAAATTTTCTATATGTTTAAGGAGGCGGCTATGGCAAAAGGATGGAGAAGTTCCGAGGTATTTGCGGGTGCCCAGAACGCGGGGGCAAGGGCCCTGTGGAAATCCATGGGGTATTGCGACGGAGATTTCGGGGACCGGCCCGTCATAGGTATCGCAAATTCCTGGAATACTCTCGTTCCCGGCCATTTCAACCTGAACCTGGTCAGCGAACAGGTAAAAAAAGGCATCCACCGTGGAGGGGGAGTCGCCGCCGAGTTCGGGGTCATCGCCTCATGCGACGGTGTCTGCGAGGGGCATCGGGGGATGCATTTCATTCTTCCCCAGAGAGAGGTTATTGCGGATTCCATTGAACTTGTGTCGGAAGCCCACCATCTGGATGCGCTGGTCCTTATTGCGTCCTGTGACAAGATCGTTCCGGGAATGCTCATGGCCGCGGCACGACTTGATATTCCCGCCATCATGATCACCGGAGGGCCCATGCTCGGCGGCGTTGAGTTCGACGGACGAAAGACTGACGAAACGTCCCTTCATGAAGCGCTGGGAATGCTGGCGGCCGGCCGGATCACGGAGGAGCAGTTCCGGTCCCTTGAAAACCTGTGTGCCCCTACCTGCGGATCATGCTCTTTTTTCGGAACGGCGAACACCATGTGCTGTCTTGCCGAAGCGCTTGGGATGACGCTTCCGGGGTCAGCGCTCGTGCCCGCAGTGTATTCCGAGCGGCTTCGGCTCGCATGCGAGACGGGTGAAACGATCTGCAGAATGACCAGGGAGGGACTGACAGCCCGCAGGATCCTCAACTCCCTTTCCATAGAGAATGCCGTGCGGGCGACACTTGCCATGAGCGGTTCCACCAACGCTGTTATGCACCTGGCTGCCATAGCGGGGGAGGCCGGGGCGAATGTGGACGTCATGGATCTCTTCTCGAGGCTGGGCCCCGAGACCCCGCAGATCGTGAGGGTGAACCCCGCTTCAAAGTGGAATACCGAGGATTTCTGGATGGCAGGAGGTATCCCCAGGATGTTTCGGCACATGATGCCCCTGCTGCGGAAGGATGCCCTCACATGTACAGGCCGAACGATCGAAGAAAATGTTTCGGAGTATATCTTTCCGTTCCCTGAAAACGATGAGGTTATAAAAACCATGGAGGCTCCTTTTTCTCCCCGGGGGGGCATTGCGGTGCTCAGGGGAAACCTGGCGCCGGATACGGGAGTGACCAAGCCGGGGGCCATCGATCCCGCACTTCATGTTTTTACGGGAGAGGCACGGGTGTTCGACAGCGAGGACGATGCGAACGCGGCCATCCTGGCGGGGAGGATAAAGGACGGAAATGTTGTTGTCATCCGCTACGAAGGGCCGAAGGGAGGCCCGGGCATGCGGGAAATGTACCGCGCCATGAAGTATCTTTACGGCATGGGGCTGAACAAGACTACCGCGCTCGTCACCGACGGCAGGTTTTCGGGTACCAACAACGGCTGTTTCGTGGGCCACATTTCACCTGAGGCCGCAGAGGGAGGACCTCTGGCCGTAGTTCAGGACGGTGACAGGATAACCATCGACGTGATCCAGGGCATTCTTCATCTTCATGTCTCCGACGAGCAGATGAAGGAACGGTTCGCCGCCTGGAAAAAGCCTGAGCCGAAAATAACGAAAGGACATCTTGCCCTCTACGCGAAGCTGGCTTCATCGGCTTCGAAGGGGGCAGTGGTGAGAGCTGAATAGGGGGCTTCCCCTGTTACATGGAGGCCCCCAGAAGGAACGCTTTTTCGAGGACGGATTTGTTGTTCTCCACGGGAGTGACCCCGGAGCATGTGCCCAGGCATCCCGCGAGCTCCATGCCGAGAAAATCGCAGATATCCCGGAATGTGTCCTCGATAAGCCGGGATCCGGAGTTGGGGTCTTCACCACCGTAGGTCAGAAGGAGAAAGAGCTTCTTTCCGTTGAAGCTTTCGTAATCCAGTGCGTAGAGCCTGTCCTGGAAGAGCTTGGTCTGGGCGGGCATGGACCACCAGTAGACGGGAAAAGCGTGGACGATAGTGTCTGCTTCGGCAACGAGAGGATAGAGTTCCGTCATGTCATCGGGGAGGACGCATTTGCCCGTCCCCTTGCCGTCTTTTTTGCAGCTGTTGCAGGACGTGCAGGGCAGGATTCTTTTTTCCTGCAGAAATAGTGTTCGGCCTGAATGTCCTTTCGATGCCGCACCGTCGAGAAAGGAGGCGAGAAGGGCGGCGGTATTTCCTTTTTTTCTGGGGCTCCCGAGAAGGGCGAGGTAGGTCATGTCACTTTCCTCCTTACGTAAATTTTTTCAAGTCTACCCGTTTTTTTGAGAGATTGCCACTTGCAGAAATCAAACTGTAGTTTATAATGCTAGGGCAAATTTACAAAGTTTTATTTGAAAGGGTGGAGAGAAGGTATGAAAAAGATTCTGAAGGGTATGTGCGCGTTTGTTCTTGTTGTTTTGTTTGCAGGGTCCGCTTTTGCGGATAACGTGAAGCTGAAGCTCGCCAATGCGGGGCCGGCGGATCCCGAGGACCGCACGGTCATAGCGGTGGAGCTGTTCAGGAACCATGTCCAGAACAAGACGGGGGGATCAGTCCAGATCGAGGTGTTCCATGCTTCCCAGCTCGGAAACGAAAAGGAGATCCTTGAAGGGCTCAAGATGGGGACCATCGAGCTGGGCACCATCACAACGGGGCCTGTGCCGACACTTTTCAAGCCCATCATGGTGTTCGATATTCCCTACCTTTTCCCGAACCAGGTAGTGGCATGGGAGGTTCTTGACGGCCCCTTCGGAAGGAAGCTCATGGAGGAAATGCGGAAGGTCACCGGTATCCGCACCCTTGCCGTCAGCGAGAACGGCTATCGCCACTTTGTCACCAGCGAGAAGCAGATCAAGTCGGTGGCCGACATGAAGGGCCTGAAGATCCGGACCATGGAGAACCCGGCACACATGAAGATGGTGGAGGCCCTTGGAGCGGCTCCCACTCCGGTGGCGTTCGGTGAACTGTACATGGCACTGCAGCAGGGGGTTGTGGACGGGTGCGAGCTTCCCATGACCCTGACCAACAACGGAAAGTATTACGAAGTACAGAAGCACACCATTCTTGACGGACATCTCTACAACCCCCTGATCATGTTCGTCAACGACAAGGTCTGGGGAAAGCTCACCGAAGACCAGAAGGCTGCTCTGTACGAGGGAGCCCAGCTCTTCAACATCGCCCAGAGGGCCATTTCGGAACGGCAGGTCCAGTCCGGCATCCTCAACGTGACGGAAAAGGGTATGACGGTTTACGTGCCTACTCCCGCCCAGCTGAACGAGTTCCGTTCCGTGTCCCAGCCTCCGGTGCTTGAGTACGTGAAGGCACAGGCGGGTGAGCAGTGGGTGAAGGAAGCCCTCGAGGCAGTCGCCGCTGCAGAGGCCAAAATGGCCGATATGCTGAAGTAGCAGCAGTCTTTCGGCCGGGAAAAACAGTCAGTGTATCTCCGGGGAAGGGGCAGACGCTGTCCCGTCCCCGGAGTAGTTTGAAGGAGAGGTGGAGAAGTGAAGTTTTTGAAATTCATTCTTGCGGTTTTTGACCGGATCGCCTTCGCTCTCGTCGCTTTTCTCATGGGGGCGATGGGAGTGATCGCCTTTGCGGCGGTGTTTTACAGGTTTGTCCTTCATGATCCCATCCCGTGGTCGGAGGAGGCCGCGAGGTACATGATGGTCTGGGTGACGTTCCTCGGGGCCGGATATGCCATGGGAAAGGGCAGGCATATCGGCGTCACCATGTTCGTGGAGAAACTGCCTGAGGCGCTCCGCCGCAAGGTCACTCTTGCCGCCGAGATCATCATCATGGTTTTTCTTGCCGCAGTGACCGTTCAGGGAATCAAGCTCATGATAAGTCTCTGGAGCCAGACGTCCCCGGCCATGGATTTTCCCATGTGGATTCCCTACATGGCCATTCCCGCCGGTTCTGTGTACATGTTTCTGCATCTGCTTTTCCTTGTATTGAGCCGCTCCTCCCAGTCCATTTCCACGGCGGACCTGGAACTTGAAGCAGCCCTGAAGGGAAAGGTGGGTGCCGGGCAATGACCTATCTTATGACTGCGGCATTTCTCGTCTGTTTTTTCATGGGCATCCCTCTCGCTCTCGTGATGGGGATCACGGGAATCGTGGTGCTCATTGCCATGGGCGTTCCCCTGGAAGTTGTCGCCCAGAGGATGTTCACGGGGATCGACTCCTTCCCCCTGATGGCGGTTCCGTTCTTCATTCTGGCGGGAGACCTGATGAACCGGGGGGGGACCACGGTGAGGATCATCGGCTTCGCAAACAGCCTCGTGGGGCACATCCGGGGCGGTCTTGCCCACGCCTGTATCGTGGCCAACATGATCTTCGCCGGGATCAGCGGCTCTTCCGTGGCCGACGCCTCCGCCATCGGCTCGATCATGATCCCCTCCATGGAGAAGAGCGGCTACGACCTCGATTTCAGCGCTGCGCTCAACAGCGTGGCGGCTACCATAGGCCCCATCATCCCGCCGAGCATCATCATGGTCATCTACGGCGTGTCGGTAAATGTTTCGGTGGGAGGCCTCTTCGCCGCAGGGTTTGTTCCGGGAATCCTCATGGGGCTTGCCCTCATGATCGTGGTCACACGGGTCGCGAAGAAAAAGAACTACCCCACCTCCGAGGGCTTTTCTAGAAAGAGGGTTGCCGCCGAGTTCAGGTCATCAATGTGGGCATTGATGGCTCCCATCATCATCCTGGGAGGAATCCTCGGGGGCGTGTTCACCCCGACGGAGGCGGCGGCGGTGGCGGTGATCTACTCCTTCTTCGTCGGCAAGTTTATCTTCCGGGAAATCGCATGGAAGGATGTTCCCCACATCCTGTTCCAGAGCGGCATCACCACCGGGGCGATCCTTCTGATCATCTCCCTCGCCAACGTGTTCGCCTGGGTCATCGCGGCGAACCAGGTTCCCGTGAAGCTGTCTGCCCTGTTTCTCTCGGCCACGTCGAATCCCTACGTCTTCCTTCTGATCGTGAACATCCTGCTGCTCATCGTGGGGATGTTCATGGAGACCGGCGCGGCCATCATTCTGCTGGCCCCTATCCTTGCGCCCATCGCTGTGAAACTTGGGATCCACCCTCTGCATTTCGGGTTCATAATGGTCCTGAACCTGGCCATCGGGATGGCGACGCCGCCGGTGGGGGTCTGTCTCTTCGTGAGCTGCGGCATAACCGGGCTGAGCCTGGAAAAAGTGTCCGCAGCAGCCATGCGGTTTGTGGTGGCCCTGCTCGGAGTGCTTATTCTCGTAACCTACGTCGCCCCCATCTCCCTGTTCCTGCCGAAACTGCTGGGATTCATCCGCTGAGGCTGTACTCTGCAGAGATTGCGACGGAAGAAAAACGTAACCTCCCCCCCGGTTCCGGCGGGAGGTTCTTTGATATCCTGGAGTCTTGATTATTGGTAATATATTCCTTATTATGATACGAATAGAATTGAAAGGGGAGTGGCGGAATGCGTCGGGATATTCAGCGCATGCTCGATGCCCTCAAGGAAGGGGCCTATTTCGTGGACCGCGAAAGAAGGATTACCTACTGGAACAAGGCTGCGGAACGGCTAACGGGGTTCAGGAGCCATGAGGTGATAGGGCATTGCTGCAGCGAAAACATTCTTGTTCACGTTGACTGTGCCGGCAGAAACCTTTGCACTGAAGGATGCCCCCTTCTCGCCACCATGGAGGACACGCTCACCCGGGAGGCGGAGGTTTTCTTCCACCACAGAAAAGGACACCGGGTTCCAGTCTCAGTGAGGACCACCCCTCTCGAAGACGATGAGGGAAACGTGGTGGGCGGCATAGAACTCTTTGCCGAAATCAGCCCCGAGGAGAACCTGCGGGAGAGGATGGACGAGCTGGAGCGGCGCTCTCTTCTCGACCACCTTACAAGGGTTCCCAACAGGAGTTATCTCGATTCGGAGCTGACGGCCCTTTTCGCTCTCTGGCAGAAAAGCGGCGTTCCCTTCGGGGTCCTCTTTTTCGACATAGACCATTTCAAGCGCTTCAACGACACCTATGGCCACGACCTTGGCGACACTGTTCTTGAAACGACAGCGAAAACCCTGGTTTCTGCTGTCCGTCCCTTCGATGTCATCGGGCGCTGGGGAGGAGAGGAGTTCGTGGGGCTCTTTCCCAACGCGGAGATGGAGACTCTTGCCGCAATCGGGGAAAGGCTTCGTTCAGCGGTTGAAACAACATGGATAGAGGCGGAAGGCCAGCAGCTTTCCATTACCGTCTCCGTCGGAGGAGCCTCCGCCGCGGAAGGAGATCTTTCTGCGCTTGCAGTGGTCAAGCGGGCGGACACCATGATGTACAGGAGCAAGCAGGAGGGCCGGAACCGGGTGACCGTGGCCTGACCATCTTTTTAGTAGGGATCCCGCTCGAGGATGAGCCGGTCAACCCGGGCATCCATGTCGAAGCGGATGTGGACCCTGTTTATGCCCGAGTGATAGGTCCAGACCCGGTTTCGCACCCCGTGGGGCGGTCCGAGCAGTTTTTCCACACTGTCGACCTCAGTGCCGAAGGGTATCTTTCCGAAACCGCTGATTCTCCCCGTAAAGTCTGCAGAGAAGAGAAAACTGTGATTATTCTGAACCCAGAAGACCACGCTCCCCTCGGGGTAGGCCAGCACTGTCTCAGTGACTTTTTCCTTCCTGTCTTCCGGGAGGAATGTGCGGTTTTTCCTGCTTTCCGGTTTTCCCAGGCGGTTCTCCGTCATGTTGGGGGTAACTCCCAGATCCCGGCGGACAAGGGTGAGAAGCCGCCACAGCGGATCGTCCAGGCCTTCGAACCGGAGAAAATCGCCCCGGATCCACCCTTCGCCGACTTTTGCAGAAAGAACCAGGAACCAGGTTTTGCCGTCCTCTCCCCTGACCGCGTCCACTGCCGCCAGTTCCTCCGAGGCTTCCCCGCCAAGCTTTCCCAGGCTTTAGAAGCCCGTGGACGGGCCGGTTCTCACGTTTACTCCCGTGCCGGAGACGAAGGCCGGGGCGGGACGCTCCCGGAGCTCCTCTCCCGAAAGATGTGATGCCGTGGCCGGAATGCCTGTGAAAAAATGACTCCTGCCGAAAGAACGCAGAGAAGAATCCATCTCTTTTTCCTGTTCACCGGAGAGCCCCCTTCCCTTGAGCTTCAACGGACCGGATGATATTATAACATTGAGTTAATTGTAATTAGTCACATCATTTTCTGCTCTCATGTCGGCTCACTTTGAAACGGGCGGAGAACACCCGTTCCTTCATCAGCAGAAATATCAGCGGACACTGCACCGGGAAAGGGTGCCCGGAGACTGATTCCGAAGATGACGCACGCAGCGCGAAAACACTCCGGACGAGGAGGGAAGCTGATGAACCGTTGCAGGATAGCTGTATCAGTGCTTGTTTTTCTCTTTTCTGCGTTCTGTTTTTCTGCGGAGGGCGTGATGCCTCCGGAGGTGTACTCCAGGATGTCGGAACAGTCGAAAATCAAGGCAACAGCGGTGGTGGAATCGGTGAAGACGCTGGAGACCACCAAACAGAGCACATGGAAAACCGTCGTTTTTGCGTTGAGACACCCGATGTCGGAAGGAGTGCCGGAGCGGTTTTCCGGAACATGCTATTCGGTGGATCACGAATGGCGGCAGCCACCGGCGGGTGGAACGATTTATTTCTACCCCGAAAAAGGCGATCTTGTCTACGTCACGGTGGCGGCGGACGGCGGTTCCATCACAAGCTGCACTTATTTGAATGACATAATGGAGAGCCTGTTCATCGACAATGCCGGCAAGATACGGTATGGCATGGGGAACGCCTGGCTGGATCTTTAAGAGCCTGACGCGGTCAGCTCCCGGGAAGGAGAGCGATATGAGAAATAAGAAAATTTTGCGGGCATCCGTACTGTTTCTGGTTTCTGCGCTGTTCGTGTGTCTTGCGGTCGTTCCTCCCTCTTTTGCGGACTATTCGACATCCGGTACCGTCGGAGGCCCCTACCCCTACACCTATACAGTCAAATGCAATCCGGGCGATAGTTTCACAGTCAGCGTGGGGTCAGACTATCCCACATCCGTGGATATTCTCTTCATGACCCCGGCGGGAAACGAATGGGCATTCAATTCCGTGGCGGGAAGCAGCAAAAGGACATCCCACGAACTCAGCCACACGGCTCCTTCCTCACCCCCGAAAAACAACGCCGCCTACCATCACTACAAGATCAGCATCCTGGCTTCCACCCAAAAACTGACGCAGTTTTCACTGAAGGTAAAGCAGTATTCGGGCGGCAAGAAACAGGATCCCCAATATATTAAAGCGGTTACCATGAAACTTGAAAAACTTGCGGTTGCCATGGACAAAGAGAAAAAGCGAATCGGGCTTGAGGTTAAGAACCTTATTGGCCAGGTAAAAAATATGGATGTTGAAATTGACAGGGCAAAAACCCAAATTCAGGCTGGCAAAACTGAACTTCAAGCATTGAAAACCAGGTACCAAAGCGAAACAAACAAGGATATAAAGTCCTCCGTCGCCAGAGATTATGAACGTCGAAGAGAACAGGTCAACGCGGCTATCAGGCAGAACAACCAGCTGGTGAGGGAGAGAAATTCTCTCATGGACAGAACGAAGAGATACATGGAGCCGTGGAACGAAATAGAGGCTTTGGAAAAGGAACTTGTCGGGGCATGGCAGAAGAAGGAAATTGAAAAATGTGTTCAGATCGCCAACGGAAGCCGTGTCGCCCAGTCTCTCGGCTGGCACCCTATGACACAGTAACTGGGAAAAGGGAAGCTTCCCAGGGAGCAGTTTTTAAAAAAAGGATTTTTCCTGCAGAGTGCATGGGCGGTTGACCTTCAGGGCATATTCGCCCCTTTTTTGAGGCAGCCAACGGTGTTAAGATGTCCCTATCCGTAATCTGCCGAAAGGGGGTTTTCCATGGCGACTCTGCTATTGGCATCCATGCTGATGCTGAATGATGTTGAACTCTACTACGAGGTGCACGGCGACGGGCCTCCCCTTCTCCTTGTTGCCGGCCTGGCATCGGACGTCTCAAGCTGGCAGTCTGTTCTCCCCGCTCTTTCGGAACATTTCCGGGTGATCGTCGTGGATAACCGGGGGATCGGGCGCTCTGTTCCGCAGGACGCACCGGTTTCCGTGGATCTCATGGCGGACGACTGCGCCGCCCTGATCGACCATCTCGGATACGGCCCCGTCCACGTGCTTGGCCATTCCATGGGAGCCTTCACAGCCTTGAGCCTGGCGGCCCGGTACCCGGGCAAGGTCAAAAAGCTGGTCCTTGCGGCGGCAGGTGAGAAAAGCTCCTTCAGGAACACCCTGCTTTTTTCGGACCTGGCGGACAGGTATGACAGGGGAGGGGACCTCGCAGACTTTTTCAGGACGGTGTTTTACTGGATTTTTTCTCCTGCCTTTTTCGAGGATGAGAGTACGGTGAAAGGCGCCATGGAGTTTGCCCTCTCCTATCCCTTTCCCCAGGCTTCCGTCTCGTTCCGGAACCAGGTGAAAGCAATCGGGGACTTTGACGGGAGTTGTTTTACAGGATCGATTAACGCCCCTGCACTGGTTTTGGCCGGTAGGGAGGATTTGCTGTTCTCCGCCGCCGCGGGGGCGGAACTGGCGAAAAAGCTTCCCCGGGGAACGTTCCTTGCCATTGACGGAGCCGCTCATTCCATACACGCCGAAAAACCTGAAAGATTCACCGAAGCAGTAATCCGTTTTCTGAAAGAGGGGAGCAATCCGTGAAAAAGTATATTTACATTGATTTTGAAAATCTTCCAGGAGTCGAAATGGAACATATCGATGACGCAAAGATCCTCATTTTCCTTGGGGAAAACCAGAAGAAAATTCCCACAGAGATGATCCGGAAGACCCAGCCCATGGGCGACCGGGTTGAGTGGGTCACCATCAGCGGGGTAGGAAGGAACGCTCTTGATTTTCACATCGCTTATTACCTCGCGAAGAATCACACGGATCCTTCTGCATGCCACTATATAGTTTCCATGGACGCAGGCTACGACCCTCTCATAAAGCACGTTGCACTGTTCGGCCAGAAAGTGAAGCGGATCATTACCCTGGAGGACATAAAGGAGAAACCTGCGCTCAGCAAGGAACTTGCCCCAAAATACGCGAAAGCTCTGGAGATATTGAAAAAACAGGACAAGATGCGCCGTCCCAAGTCGCGGAAGACGCTTTCATCGAGCATCGATACCCTCTTCCAGGGACAGGTTCCGAAAGAGGACATTGAACTCATCGTGGAGCACCTGTTCAGGGAACGGTTTATTGAGGAGAAAAACAAACGTATTGCCTACCTGGACTGAGAAACCCGGGAGCATGGCGGATTTCCCCCCGGCCTGACGGTTTTGACTTTTCCGTGCCACGCTATAAAATGTAAAGTATCCGAATAAAATTTTCGGAAAGTGTCCAAATTCAAGGAGGTAGGAAAGAGCATGGTTAAACGTTCCGGTATCCTGTTCGCAGCGCTCGTTGTCCTCGTTTCTCTTGTTGGAACCGCATCAGCAGCCAAGGTTATCAAGATCGCAAACTATTTCCCCGCCGAGAACTTCGCCAACAAGGTCCTCTACGAGACATTCAAGCCCATGGTCGAGAAGGAGACCAACGGTGAGCTTGAGATCCAGGTGTACCCCAACAGTCAGCTTGGAGCTGAGCAGGAGTTTGTTGAGGGTGTTCAGCTCGGCACCATCGAGATGGCGATGACGGGAAATCTCTGGGAGAACACCGTGGACATCTTCAAGCTTCTCCAGCTTCCCTACCTTGTAAACAGCTATGAGCACGCTGACGAAGTGTTCAACGGCCCCATAGCACAGAAAGTGTACAAGCACCTTGATCCCCTCGGAGTCAGGATCCTCGGCGCATTCCCCAGGGGATTCCGGGTCATTTCCAACAACAAGAAGCCCATAAATTCCATGGAAGACTGCAAGGGCGTCAAGATGCGGGTCTGGCAGGGCGAAGTCATTATCAAGCTTATGCAGGGATTCGGCTTCAGCACCGTGGTCATGCCCATGAGCGAGGTGTTCACCGCGCTGCAGCAGGGAGTTGTCGAGGGGCAGGACAACCCTCTGGAGACGTCCTATTACTCCGGCTGGTATGATGTGCAGAAGTACGTGGCTATAACGAACCACATCTTCGGCTTCCAGTATTTCGTCGTCAACCAGAAATTCTGGGATGGGCTCACTGACTCCCAGAAAGCGGCCATCAACAAGGCTGTGAGCGTCTCAATAAAAGAAATCACCGAGGCCACAAAAAAGGGCGATGCTGAGCTCATCCGGCTTACAGAGGAAAAGGGACTGAAGGTTACCTATCCTGACCTGACCCCCTTCCGCCAGGCAGCCGTTCCTATAATAGAGGAGTTCCTGAAGAAAACCCCCGAAGCTGAACCGATCTACAAGGAAATCGTGGAAGCGGGCAAGAAGTACGAAAAGAAGTAGCATGCAACGAACCGGGGGGCGTACGGCCTGTTCTGTACGCCCCTTTTTTCTTCTTTGAAGGGAGGATCTCTCTATTGCGTATTTGGAGGGCTTTGTACGAGGGTGTCTACAGGCTCATTGACATCATCATGATCGTTAGCCTGGTGGTTATGGTGTTTTCGGTTTTCACGAACGTTTTTTTCCGTTATTTTGATCATGCCTTTACATGGGTCGACGAGGTCAGCCGCTTCGCCTTTGTCTGGCTTTGCTTCAGCGCTTTTGTCGCGGGCACAAGGCGCATGATGCATCCCGCGTTTACCATGATCTCCGATCGTTTTTCAGGAAGAAGCGGGCAGGTATACAGAACCGTTCTCCTCGCTCTCATGTTCTTTTTCACGGCCTTTGTCCTGGTGGGAGGCGCTCAATACGTCTACCGGATCAGGATCCAGAAAACGTCGATACTCCTTATTTCTGTTGCGTGGCAGTACTCAGCAGTTCCGATGACCTGCCTGATGCTGCTCGTTGAGATAGGAAAGCAGATAAAGGACACCTGGTTTACGGTGAAGGGAGGAAGCCTCTGATGCTCGTGCTTTCAACGTTTTTAGGTTCGCTGCTTATTTTTTCCCTTGCCGGGCTCCCCATTGGCTTTGCCATTGGACTGACAAGCATGGTGCTCATGTTCCTCCTCGGCTCGCCCGATCCCATGATCCTTGCCCGGAGGATGATCTCCGGAGTTGACGTGTACACTCTTCTGGCGATTCCCTTCTTCATGCTGGCAGGGGAGTTTATGAACAGGGCAGGGCTTGTGAAAGACATTCTGCTCTTCGCAAACGCACTCATAGGAAGGGTGAGGGGCGGACTCGCCTATGTAAATGTGGTAGGCAGCATGCTTTTCGCCGGTATCAGCGGATCCGCCGTTGCCGACGCTGCCGCACTCGGATCCCTCGAAATGCCCATGATGGAGAAGTCAGGCTATGACAGGGGATTCTCTGCTGCCATAACGGCAGCCTCTTCGGTGATCGGGCCCATCATTCCCCCCAGCATCCCCATGATCATCCTGGGATCTATCGGGCAGATCTCTATTTCAAAACTCTTCCTGGGAGGAGCAATTCCCGGCATCCTCATCGGTTTTGCACTCATGGGGGTCTGCTGGTATGTCTCAAGAAAAAGACAGTATCCGACAGGGGAGCGGGTCAGCCTGAGAGAGTTCTTCAGGATTTTCACCAAAACCATCTGGGCTCTTATTCTGCCACTTATCATACTGGGCGGCGTTCTCGGAGGAATTTTCACGGCCACGGAAGCCGGGGCGGTAGCCGTGGTTTATGCCTGTATCGTCTCGTACTGTGTCTACGGGGTCAAGTTCGACGCCTACCCGGAGATTTTCCGGGCAGCTGCCCTGAACACGGGGGTTGTGATGCTGGTCTGCGCCACTGCTATGGCCCTTACGTGGTATCTTGCGGTTGGGCAGGTGCCCCAGCTTCTGACGGATTTCATCAGAGGAATCACGAACGACAGGCTTGTTTTCCTTTTCATCCTCAACGTGATGCTCTTCCTGGTCGGCATGTTCATTGATCTCACACCATCCCTTTTCCTTCTGGTTCCTATCCTTCTGCCGGTAGCCAGAGTTTACGGCCTGGATCCCGTCCACTTCGGCGTGATCATGGTCACCAACCTGTGCGTCGGGCTCATAACCCCTCCTGTGGGAACGGTTCTCTACGTCACCAACTCCATAGCGAAAATCTCCCTGGGAGATCTGGTGAAAGAGCTCCTGCCCATGTACGTGGTCCTTTTTATCGTGGTCCTTCTGGTGACCTATGTCCCGTTCCTGGTTCTCTGGCTTCCGTCGTTTCTGTAGAAAAATGATCTAAAGTCGCAGCCACAATCATAAAAAAGAGATTTTGCTTTGTGTCATTTGAACGGTTTTATAAAACACTCAACTTTCGCAGGACCTTGACAGCCGAAAAACCGTTGAAATGACTGAGAAAAAATGACAGGAAGGCCGTTGTTTTGTAAAATTGTAATCGTTACAAAACAAAACTACAAAACAGGAGGCCTTC
>Ga0228536_1001547_pt1 | contig 20235 bp, 19 predicted proteins | sample SJ1Smetagenome_FD_168611 | JGI IMG/M metagenome (GOLD analysis project Ga0228536, IMG submission 168611) | Enriched culture of PCE-dechlorinating microbial communities from Ithaca, New York, USA - SJ1.S | ecosystem: Engineered > Modeled > Simulated communities (microbial... > Unclassified...
AGCTGATGGGCGCCACCGACCCGCTGGAGGCGGCTCCGGGAACCATTCGCGGAGATCTGGCTGCCGTAATGTCAGAAAACCTGATTCACGGCTCCGATTCCCCGGAAGCCGCCCAAAGAGAGATAGGCATTTTCTTTAGTTAAGCTAACGGCAACACGTGACGGGTGCAACACGGGGACGGAGATTTTGTTGCAGTCTAAGACTGCAACAAAATCTCCGTCCCCGTGTTGCACCCGTCACGTGTTGCCGTTAAGCCCTAGAGATGGTACTCATACCGATATTAGTGATCCTTGCTATTTGTCTAACCGAGCTACCTTCAATGGTCTTTAATTCTTTTAGGATACGATCGCGCTCGGTTTTGCTTATTTGGTTTAATAAGGTTATTGGCTTACCATTCATTATTTTAATAATTTCTTTATGTACTTGAGCATCTGTCTTTCGTTTATTATGTTCAATTTCAAGACACTGGGCATCCGATTTTTCATTCATAAATTCCTTGAACTTAACTTTGGCAGTCAGGGGATTATCTGAGAATAAGTTCAAAATGAAAGCGGTTTGAATAAAACCAGGCTCGTTTTTACTGTAATAAGCACTGCAGCTGCTCCAGCGGTAATCTTCAGGATTCGGAACAATTTCAGCTTTTACAGGGTTTAAATGTATATATCTTATGACGGCAAGTAAATAGGGGTCATTTTCAACAATTTCGCTATGAAACCTGTTTTGAAATAAATAACCTGAACGGTCATATTTTCTATTAAACCACCACGCATAACCAACCCCTACACTCCTCATAAAATCTGAAATATTAGCGTTTTCTTCATTAATCAGCAAATGAACATGATTATCCATCAAACAGTATCCTAACAAAGAAGCACCAGTCTCCTTGACCTTTTTATGCAGAAGATTTAAATATCTATTATAATCAGCATGATCATGAAATATTACCTGCCGGTCAAGACCTCTAGCCACGATATGATATAAGCCCGTGCTGCTCTTTTCCCTGGCTTTTCTCATAGTAATCACCTCAAATCCCATATGCCTTACTACCATAATATAATAAAAAAGGTTAAATGAGGATGAGGTATTTCTTGAAATAATAGTGCAACAAAATCTCCGTCCCTGTGTTGCACCAGCTTGTGCTGCTGACAAAAAATATTGTATTATAATAGGACCATTTTCTGCTTTAGGGGAGGATTTTTTACCCTTCCGTTTAATATATTAGGTTACAAAAACAGCGTTTGAGGTGATTTTTTTGAAGAGAATTGAACTCTTGTTAAAGGAGCCTCTATACCAGGAAAACATGAACCTCAATGCTCAAGAAGAGCAGGAAGCCAGGTACTGCCTGCATGATTTTCAGCACCACCTGGATGTAGCCCGCATTGCCTATATCCTGGTCCTGGAAAACAACGATTTAAATTACTTTATCAAAGAAAACGGCCTCTCCGGAAAACTGGCCGCTAAAGAGCTCATCTATGCCGCCGGGCTCTTGCACGATATCGGCAAATGGAAGGAGCAGCGGGAAGGCGTTGACCATGCTTCGTTTGGCGCGCGAGTGGCGCGGGAAATCCTGCCCCACGCCTTTTTTAATACCCGGGAAATTGAGATAATCGGGCGGGCGATTTACGAGCACAGCAATATCAGCACCGAGATGAGCTTTCTCGGGGAACGCATTCACCGGGCGGACAATTTGTCCCGGATAAGCAATTTTTCCCTGTTGTGCAGCGAGTGCAGCTACCGCAATCTCTGTCCCAAGGTAAAGAAAATGGAGATTACCATCAGCAGTTTTGATTATTGAGGTGTGATATGCCTGGACACCGCGTAGTAATAATTGAAGATCAAGCCGAGGCCCGGATGTTTCTGGATCAGATCGGGGTCGATCCGGGGGCCTATCCCTATATGCAGCCCAAGGCTCTGTACCGCTGCATCAAATTAAAGAACATATCCTGCCGGGCGGCCAATATCATTAAACAGGAAATGCTGTCCAAGGGCGGTGAAGCGGCCATTAAAAGAGACGCCCTCAAGTTTGAAGGCTTTACCGACGTCCTGTTGATGGGACACCTGAAGCACTATCGCCTGCTTACCAGGAAGCTCCGGGTGCAGCCCTTTGGACTAAAGGATCTGGCCGGGGAAATCGAAGCAATATTAGAGAACTGGTCCCGTGAATCCTGGACGATACCCTTACCGGGCGGAAGGGTTCTGGAATTGGGCGGCCGCCCTTACATCATGGGAATACTAAACGTTACTCCCGATTCCTTTTCCGACGGGGGGCGCTTCTATGACTATGCCCCGGCCATTGAACGGGCCCGGATGATGAGGGAGGAAGGGGCCGATATCATCGATGTGGGCGGAGCTTCCACCCGCCCGGACGCCCGGATTGTAGATGAAGAAGAAGAACTGCGCCGGATTCTGCCGGTAGTTGAAAAGATAGTTTCCGAAGGAGCTATGGTATCGGTGGATACCTTTCGGGGTCGGGTGGCCAGGGAATGCCTGGAGGCCGGAGCCCATATGATAAACGATATCGGGGCCCTGCGTTTGGACCCCGAACTGCTTCCGGTTCTGGCGGAGTACCAGGCGCCATCCATTTTTATGCACAACCGCCTGCAGATCGATCACGGCAAGCCTTATCAAGACCTGGTGGCGGATATTGTGGAAGAACTGGAGCAGGCCGTGCAAAAAGCGGAAGCGGCCGGTCTAAAGCGCGAGAAAATAATGCTGGACCCGGGTCTGGGCTTTGGCAAGGACCCGGCCCAAAATCGGCTCTTGCTCAAACGGCTCAAGGAGTTTAAAGGCCTGGGACTGCCCCTGGTGGTGGGCGCTTCCCGGAAGCGTTTTATTGGCGCCACCCTCAACCTGGAGGTTGCGGAGCGGCTGGAGGGAAGCCTGGCGGTAGTGGCGGTGGCGGTGATGAACGGCGCCCAGATCATAAGGGTGCACGATGTAAAAGAGAGTGTGCGGGTGGCGGCCATGACCGATGCGGTGGTAAGAGAAAATGGATAAAATCGTAGCGCAAGGGATGCGTTTTAACGCCTGCCACGGGGTCTCCCCGGAGGAAAAACGAAATCCCCAGCCGTTTATTGTCGATCTGGAGCTGAGCTTGGACCTGGATAAAGCAGGACGTTCCGACCATCTGGAAGATACCGTGGATTATGGAGCTGTTTTCCAATGCGTTCAGGATATTGTAGAAGGCCCGTCTTTTAACCTGCTGGAGGCCCTGGCCCAGGCCATTGCCGATCGCCTCCTGGCCGAGTTCACTTTGGAAGCGGTCAAGGTAAGCGTCAAGAAGCCAGAGGCACCGGTTAAGGGCGATTTTAAATATTTTTCCGTAATTATTGAAAGATTCCAGCAATAGTTCTTGCCCTATGAAAGCAGTATATGCTAACTTAAGGATAAACTTATGAAACGGGTAGTATATATAGGCCTGGGGTCAAATCTGGGTGATAAAAAGGAGAATCTGGAACAAGCGTTAAAAATGCTGGAGAGTGCAGACGAAGTGCGCATTACCAGGGTGTCTTCCCTCTATCAGAGCGAACCCTGGGGAGTAAAAGACCAGGATGACTTCTTAAATCAAGTGATTGAAATTGAAACAGGGCTTGAGGCCCTGGATCTTTTGCACCTTTTACAAACGATAGAAATTGATATGGGCCGCCGACGCGATGCGAAGTGGGGCCCAAGGAATATAGACCTGGATATCCTATTGTACGGGGATGAAGTACTGCAAAGCGAAGCATTGCAGGTTCCTCATGCCCACATGCGTGAGAGGTTGTTTGTCCTGCTTCCGCTTCAGGAAATCAATTCGGACATTGTATTTCCTGATGATGGAACGTCTCTCAGGGAGGTGTTGGTTAGAGTACTGGTCCGAGATAGAAACGCGATCAAAAAACTATAAGGGGGATTCTCCCGCCGATACTCCTTTCAATGTAGCCCGCTTGTATCTTTTTTAGGAAGACCAAGACGGTAGAATGGCTTATCAGAGCCTGTACCAGGGGGGAACGATATGGACGAAAGAATCGGCATTATTGGGGCGGGAGTTGTTGGGACGGCTGTTGGAGTGGTACTCCACAGCAAAGGCTTTGAGGTTACGGGTGTTTATGACATTAGACCTGAATCTACTATGGCGCTGGTGGAACGGTTAGGCTGTACCGCTTTCCCAACACCAAAAGAAGTTTCTCGCTCGGCAGATATACTTTTTATTACGACCGCGGATGGCTCCATCCGGCAGGTAGTGGACGAACTTGCCCGTGAACAGGCTTTTCATCCCGAACAGGTCGTAGTCCATATGAGTGGGGCGCATTCTTCAGAGATCCTGGACCCGGCCAAAGCATGGGGCGCCAGGGTCTTATCGGTGCATCCGCTGCAATCCTTTGCCAGCCTGGACCGGGCGATCCAAAACCTTCCCGGTTCGGTTTTTAGCATTGAGGGAGACCAGGAAGCTCATGACAGGGCTGTGACGATTGTAGAAAGCCTGGGAGGAGAATACTTTTTCATTGAACGAAAGGCCAAGCCCCTCTACCATGCGGGCGCTTGTGTCGTTTCCAATTACCTGGTTACTGTTGTGGACCTGGGGGTAAAGCTCCTGGAGGCCAGCGGTATGCCGGGGCCAGTGGCCATAAAAGCGTTAATGCCATTAATACTCGGTACGGTAAACAACATACAGGAAATCGGGATACCCAAAGCCCTTACCGGTCCTATCTCCAGAGGAGATCTGGCCACGGTTCAGACCCATCTGGAGCGGATCCGGGAACAGGCTCCCGAACTCCTCCGGCTGTACAGCTGCATCGGCTATGAGACAGCCAGGATAGCCAGGGCCAAGGGTACGATTGACCCGACCGGACAAGCGGAATTCGAAAGGCTTTTGGAAGAAGAAATCCCTTAGAAGCCCGGGCCCGTGACGAGACAATGTATGTTACATCAATAACGCCAACCGAAGGAGAGTGACATAATGGCTAGAGTTACCACCTCCGTTATAAAAGATGCGAAGTCTAAACGAAAGTTTAGCATGCTGACTGCTTATGATTACCCTACGGCCCACATGGTAGACGAGGCCGGAATTGATATAATCCTGGTGGGGGATTCTCTGGGGAATGCGGTGTTGGGTTATGAAAACAGCCTTTCCGTGACCATGGAGGATATGATCCACCACACCAAAGCCGTGGCCCGGGCGGCCCAAAGAGCGATGGTAGTAGGGGATATGCCTTTTTTATCCTACCACATCTCTAACAGCGAAGCGGTGCGCAATGCCGGACGTTTTATTCAGGAAGGCGGCGCCCAGACCGTAAAAATTGAGGGTGGTACCGAGAGGGTCGACACCATCAAGGCCATTTTAGACGCGCAAATACCGGTTATGGGGCACCTGGGTTTTACTCCCCAATCGGTCAATAAGTTTGGCGGGTATAAGGTGCAGGGTAAAGACCTGGAAACCGCCAACAAAATAGTTGAAGATGCCAAAGCATTGGATAAAGCCGGGGTCTTCGCCATTGTTTTAGAGATGGTGCCAACCCTCCTGGCCAAGCGCATTACCGAGGAGGTAAGCGTTCCCACTATTGGCATCGGGGCCGGCCACTTCTGCGACGGGCAGGTTCTGGTGGTCAATGACCTGCTGGGGATTTACGGCGGCTTTACGCCCAAATTTGCCAAGAAATATGCCAATCTGCAGCCTCTTATTATGGAAGCCTTTCAGCAGTATAAAAAAGAGGTTGAAGAGGGCGCCTTCCCCGGAGAAGAGCACGGCTTCGGCATCAGTGATGAAGTGTTGGAGAGGATCTATTAATTTTTAGTTAAGGGGTATTGTTATGCAGGTATTCCATACCATTAAACAAACCCAGGAATGGTGTCTGGAGCAAAAGCAGCAGGGCAAACGGGTGGGTCTGGTTCCGACTATGGGATACCTGCATGACGGCCACCTGGCCCTGGTCAAAGAAGCCTGCCGGCAGTGTGACGCGGTGGTGGTGAGCATATTCGTGAATCCCACCCAGTTTGGCGTGGGGGAGGACTTTGAATGCTATCCCCGCGACCTGGCCAAGGATAAGGAACTGCTGGAAACCACCCGGGCGGATGTGATATTCGCCCCCGAAGTTCCGGAGATGTACCCGGCGGGTTATCATACCTTTGTCGAAGTATTCGGTGAAATTACCGGAAAGCTCTGCGGAGCGTCGCGGCCCGGACATTTTAAGGGCGTGGCTACGGTGGTCAGCAAGCTGTTTTTGATCTGCCAGCCCGATGTGGCATTTTTCGGACAGAAAGACGCCCAACAGGTCATGGTGCTTGAAAAAATGGTCAGGGAATTGAACTTCCCTATCAAAATAGTACGGGTGCCTATTGTACGCGAACCTGATGGTCTGGCCATGAGTTCCAGGAATGTCTACCTGGACGCCGAGCAGCGCAAACAGGCCCTGGTTTTAAACCAGGCCCTGCAAAAAGCGGAACAGGCCATATTGGCCGGAGAAAGAGATCGGGCCGCAATAAAAACTATATTGGTGGATACAATTGAAAGCAGTCCTCTGGCAAAGATAGATTATGCTGAAATATACAGCGCCGAGGATCTTTCTGATCTGAATGTGATTAAGGGGAGAATGTTGATGGCCGTGGCCGTTAAATTTGGCAGCACCCGGCTCATCGACAACCGGTTAGTGGAGGTGTAAGGGCATGCTTCGTTATATGCTGAAGTCCAAGATTCACCGGGCAACGGTTACCGAAGCCGATCTCAACTATGTGGGGAGTATTACCATTGATGCAGCTCTTATGGAAGCTGCCAACATAGTGGAGAACGAAAAGGTTACCATTGTAAACAACAATAACGGAGCCCGGTTTGACACCTACGTGATTGAAGGGGAGCGGGGTTCGGGTGTTATCTGCTTGAATGGCGCTGCTGCACGTTTGGTAACCAAAGGGGACATAGTTATCATCTTGACTTATGCTCTGTTAGATGCGCAGGAGCTGAAAACTCACCAGCCCACCCTGGTTTTCGTCAATAGCAAGAACCAGGTGGAAAAGACCTGCCAGGGACGCTACCAATAGAAGCTATAAAAGAGGCGGGGAGCACTTTATTTAATTCTTGCTGCCTGCCTCTTTTGTTTTGTAATTCAGTAAATTCTTAAGGTAGCAACGCCTTATTACATAATATGAGGGCGCTGTTAAACGGTAAGAGGAATGGACATAACCAGGCATATCGGCCCACCAATTGAAGACCTTGATTTCAGCACGGTTGACTTCCTGATTATCGGGGGAGGGATCGCCGGGCTTTTTACTGCCCTGAAAGCCGCCCGCTACGGGCGGGTGGCGGTTCTGGTCAAGAAGACCATGAAGGACTCCAACACCGGGCTGGCCCAGGGGGGCATCGCCGCGGCCATGCACGAAGAGGATTCGCCCTTTCTGCACCTGGAAGACACCCTGGAAGCCGGGGCCGGCCTGTGCGACATCGACGCGGTGGATGTCCTGGTCCGGGAAGGCCCGGCCCGGGTCCGCGAGCTTATCGCCATGGGAGCCAGCTTTGACACCAAGAACGGTACGATTGATCTGCACCGGGAAGGAGCCCACAGCCGGGCGCGCATTCTGCATGCGGCCGACGCCACCGGAGAGGCCATCCGGGTGGCCCTGGTAGCCCGCTGTGAAGCTCACCGCGATATCGAACTGATGGAAGACCAGTTCCTGGTCGACGTGCTGACTGACGCCGGCCAGCAGGAATGCCTGGGCGCTCTGGTCTATGACGCAGTTAAGCAGCGACACCTGGTATACAGCGCCAGAGCGGTGATCATTGCCACCGGGGGAGCCGGGCAGTTATACAAGTTTACCACCAATCCCAGCGTGGCCACCGGTGATGGAATGGCCGCCGCCTTCCGGGTGGGCGGCCAGCTGCGCGACATGGAGTTTATCCAATTCCATCCCACGGTTTTATTCGGCCGGCAAACCCAGCGTTTCTTAATATCCGAGGCGGTTCGGGGCGACGGGGCCTGGCTGTACAACAGCCGGGGAGAGCGGTTTATGCCCCGCTATCACGCCCTGGAAGAACTGGCGCCGCGGGATGTGGTGTCAAGGGCCATCGTCAACGAAATGCACCTGTCGGGAGATGAATTCGTCTATCTGGATATGAGCCGGATAGAAGAGGTCCGGGAGCGTTTTCCCAACATATACCGTACCTGTCTGCAAGGCGGAATCGACCTGGAAAAGGAGAGGGTTCCGGTCTCGCCGACCGCCCACTTTACCATGGGAGGAATAGCGACCAACACCTACGGCGAAACCGGGATAAACGGCCTGTATGCCTGCGGTGAGGCGGCCTGCACGGGAGTGCACGGAGCCAACCGCCTGGCCAGCAATTCCCTGCTGGAAGGGATTGTCTTCGGCCAGCGCATACTGTACAAAGTGGAGGAAATACTATACCGCCGCCCGGCCGGCCGGGATGAAATTGTGGATGGATACGACGGCAGTTCAGCCTATGAAGCCCGGGGTAATATGGATCCCGGGACGGCTAAAGTCCGTATTCAGAGCACCATGTGGGATGATGTGGGAATTATTAGGAATGAAGCAGGATTAAAAGCGGCCTATGGAGAATTAGAAAATATTTACAATTGCCTGTCAACCGGACAGGATGTTCTGGAATATTACGAAGTGCTGAATATGCTGACCGTGGCCCGGATCATCGTACAGGCTTCCCTGTGGCGCCAGGAAAGCCGGGGAGCCCATTACCGCTCCGACTATCCCAACCGGGATGACGTGCGCTGGGCCAAGCATTTATCATTTACGAACTGTTAAATGGGGGTATTAGTGAGTGAAAGCTGTGGAAAAGGTATGGCCGTTATTTATTGTTGGGTTGATTGTCGCCGCCGTGGTATTCTACTCGGCCAATTCCAATATGACATTAAATAATACAGTGGCCACTGCTGCTGTCCGAGATTACGGCTCGGCTACCTTCATCCGGGTGGCGGTCAACGATCAGCCGACCTTCTCACCTTCCCGAATATTAAACAATCAACCCCTGGTTCCGATACGCGCTATTACTCAAGCGTCAGGGGCGGCATTGAGTTGGGACGCCAAGGCTCAGACCATAATGATTACATACAAAGACCAGACCATCAAAGCCACTCTAGCTTCAAAAAAAGCCGAAGTCAACGATAAAGCCGTGTCGCTCGAAGTTGCTCCCCTACTGGCAGAAGGAGACACCCTGCTTCCCTTAAGCCTTATCGAAGAGACGCTGGAATTGCAGTCAACCTGGAACGAAGCCACCAAAACCTTGTATATTACAACCCGCGATTATAAGCCCGCTCCCACCACTGCCGAGCAACGCGCTCAGGTTCAGTACGTACCGATTCTCATGTATCATCAATTGGGGGATGGCCCCAACAGCCTTTATGTGCGGGACCATGAGTTTAAAGAACAGATGCGGTACTTGAAAGAACAAAACTTCCGTGTTTTAAGCCTTTCTGAAGCCGTCAGGAAAATGAACAACCGGGAACCCCTGGATAAAACGGTGGTGATCACCTTTGATGACGGGTATGAGACTTTCTTCTCCAAGGCCTGGCCGGTTCTAAAGGCCTATCGTTTTCCGGCCACGGTGTTTATCATTACTGAGAAATCTCAGGATGGCTGGTATCTGAGCTGGGAGCAAAGCCAAGAGCTATATGCGGGGTGGATGGAATTTGGCAGTCACACTAAAAACCACCACTGGCTGGCCAAACAAAGTAAAGATGCATATACGGATGAAATTTTCGGATCCAAACAAATACTAGAACAACAGCTGCAGGTGCCCTGCGAGGTCTTTTGCTACCCGGGGGGCAGCTACAACAATGCAGTATCCGATACGGTCAAAGCAGCCGGCTACCTGACCGCGGTTACCACCGTACAGGGCAAGGCTTCCATTAACGATAATCAATACCAGCTGCCCCGCATCAGGGTGCCGCGGGGGATGAGCCTCAAGGCCTTTGCCAGCAACATCAGTTAAAAGGATTCACAGTGAACAAGGGAGTTATCGTGGAGGCGGACAATGATTTATCATGGATTGGATGATCTGATAAAAAGAGCCCTGGAGGAAGACCTGGGTTATCAGGATATCACTACCGCTAATCTGGTTTTACCGGACCATCATTCCCGGGGCCGGTTTACAGCCAAAGGAACTGGCGTTATTGCGGGATTGGAAGTGTGTGAAGCGGTATTTAAGCATTTGAATCCCGCCATTATTTTTCAAAAGGATATAGAAGAAGGCAGCCAGGTAAATCCGGGCGACGCTATCGCCCGAGTGGAAGGGCCGACCATCGACTTGCTGGGCGGAGAAAGAGTAGCCTTAAATTTTTTACAGCGCCTTTCCGGTGTGGCAACCCGCACCAGACAGCTCAGCGGTTTGATTGAATCGTATAAAGCCAGCCTGCTGGATACCCGCAAAACCACCCCCGGGCTGCGGGTTTTGGAAAAATACGCGGTTCGCGTGGGCGGGGGACGCAACCATCGCTTCGGCTTGTATGACGGAGTGATGATCAAGGACAATCACATCAAGGCGGCCGGCGGAATAAACCAGGCGGTAAACCTAATACGGCCGAGGATTCCCCACACCATTAAGATCGAAGTGGAAGCGGAAACCCTGGAGCAGGTTAGAGAAGCCCTGGAGGCCGGGGCGGATATTATTCTCCTGGACAACATGAATATAGACACCCTGAAAGCGGCCGTGCAACTGGTAAATGGCCGGGCTTTAACCGAGGCTTCAGGCGGCATTGATGAGGATACTATTGTCCGGGTGGCGGCCACCGGGGTTGACTTCATTTCCGTCGGCGCCCTTACTCATTCCATTAAAAGTTTGGATATAAGCTTTAATTTGCTACCAGATTAAAATGAGTTGAAGAACCGTCCCCAAACTCATTCCTGTTTCAGCGTTTTCTCTACTTGATCCAGAAGGATTTCTCTAAGCTATTGGCAAATATAATTAGTAATTAAAGCCGGAGGTGAAAAATTATGGCCAACTTTTTTGACAAGATCAAACAAGGGGTTAGCGATACCGGGACCAAAGCCAAAATTGCCATGGATGTCCAGCGTCTCAAGCAGCAGATCAACGGCAAGGTCAAAGACATGAATGGAAAGTATTTTGAAATAGGCAAACTAACCTATGAGGCTTTTAAAGCCGATGATTTTTCTACCTTTTCCAACCAGCTGGAGGGTTTGTGCAATGAGGTAACCGCCATGCAGGGCGAAATAGACGCCTTGCAGGAGAACATCAAAGAGCTGGAAAGCCAGGATGTCGCTGCAGCACCGGGCGCCCCTGCGCCGCCGCCTGCTGCGCCCAATGTGGCAGCCCCCCAGGTCAATATGGCGCCCCCTCAGCCCGAAGCCGCTCCGGCGGCAGCAGCGCCGCCAACCGTGACCTGTGCCTGTGGGGCGGTTGTACCTCCCGGCTCGAAGTTCTGCCAGGAGTGCGGGAGCAAGATATAAATAGGGGAAGCATTAAAGATAATAATGCTGTCGACGATCTGAGGAACCCTTAACGGGTTCCTTTTTAAAAGGATGGTGTGTATTAAGATCGTGAAAAGGAACATATGCGATGTGCCGGGGATAAAAGTTGGTTCTCAGCAGAATCTGGAGGCGTTAACCGGTTGTACGGTGGTTTTGACCGGGCAGCAGGGTGCGGCGTGCGGGGTTGATGTGCGCGGCTCGGCTCCCGGCACCCGGGAAACTGATCTGCTGCATCCCCTCAATATGATAGAACGGGTGCACGCCGTACTTCTGACCGGAGGCAGCGCTTATGGTTTAGATGCCGCCTGCGGGGTTATGGCCTACCTGGAGGAACAGGGCATCGGCCATCAAGTAGGAGCTGCGGTTGTGCCCATAGTGCCGGCGGCCGTCCTCTACGACCTGGGGGTGGGTGATTTCCGGGTGCGTCCGGATCGCAATATGGGATACAGGGCCTGTCAAGTCGCGGGCTCAGAAGTCCAGGAAGGCAATTGGGGGGCCGGAGCCGGAGCTACAATAGGCAAAACCAGGGATTTTGCCTATTGTACCAAGAGCGGGCTGGGCACCTGGTCGGAGTCCCTGCCGGGCGGATTGGTGGTTGGAGCCGTTGTCGCGGTCAATGCCCTGGGGGATGTAATGGATCTGCAGGGCAATATTATCGCCGGAATGCGCGGTCCTGACCAGAGAAGTTTTCCCGGCACCCTGGCTTTTTGGAAAGAAACCGGAGGAGCCCTGGGGACGCCCGGGCAGAACACCACCATTGCGGTAGTGGCCAGCAATGCCCGCTTATCTAAAAATGAAGTGAACAAGGTCGCTCAGACCGCCCACAACGGGTTGGCCCGGGTGATAAGCCCGGTGCACACCATGTATGACGGGGATACGGTTTTTGCTTTATCCACCGGAGAAATCCAAGCCGACGTCAACCTGGTAGCCGCTATGGCTGCTGAGGTGCTGGCCCAGGCAGTCATCAGGGCCGTGTACAATACCCAAACGGTGCAGGGAATAAGAGCCTGGAACGATTGAAGCAGGCTCCGGCGTCTGTTACTGGAATTGTAAAGGGGTTTGCATTATAATAAAGGCCAAATTCGGCAGATGCCGGGTCGTTTGGAGGAATAAGCCATGATAATGGTTTTTGATGTAGGCAACACCAATATCGTCATGGGGGTTTACCGGGAAGGTCAGTTGTTTAAACACTGGCGGATCAGAACCGATAACCAGCGAACCTGTGACGAATACGGCGTTTTAATAAAATCCCTGTTTGACTTTGACGGCTTACAAATGCAGGATATTGAAGCTCTGGTTATGTCTTCGGTGGTTCCCTCCCTGATGCTGGAACTGGAGTGGATGTCCCAAAAATTTTTCTCCTGCCGCCCTTTGCAGGTAGGTCCGGGAATAAAGACCGGTCTGGCCATAAAGTACGAAAATCCCCGCGAAGTAGGAGCCGATCGGGTGGTCAACGCGGTTGCCGCCTATCATAAATACGGTGGGAACCTGATCATCGTTGATTTTGGAACCGCCACCACCTTTTGCGTGGTCAATGAAAACGGTGATTATCTGGGCGGCGCTATCGCACCGGGGATCAAGATATCCACCGAGGCCCTGTTTGCGCGGGCGGCCAAACTGCCCAGGGTGGAAATGATAAAACCGCGCAGCCTGATCGGAAAGAACACGGTCAGCAGCATGCAAGCCGGGATTGTATATGGATTTGTCGGTCAGGTAGAAGGCATTATAAACCGCATGAAAAAAGAACTGGACTTTGAACCAAAGGTAGTGGCCACCGGGGGCCTGGCCGAGATTATTGCCAGGGAAACCGCTGCCATAGATGTGGTTGACGACTTTCTGACCCTGGACGGTCTGCACTTGATCTATGAATTGAACCGGAGCTGGTAATGTTTAAAATAGGATCGACAGTCTTTCCCAACCGGGTCGTAGCGGCTCCCATGGCCGGCATAAGCGACCGGGCCTTTCGTCATATAGCCAGGCTTTTCGGCTGCTCTCTGGTGTACAGTGAGATGATCAGCGCCAAAGGGCTGGTTTATGGACAGGAAAAATCCTTTTCTCTCTCCGAATCGGGTGACTTTCCCGGACCGGTTAACGTCCAGATATTCGGGTCCGATCCCCGTATTATGGCCCAGGCCGCTGCCCGGTTGGCAGGGAAACCGGGAGTGGATCTCATCGATATCAACATGGGCTGCCCCACCCCCAAAATAGTCAGGAACCATGAAGGGGCGGCTTTACTTTTGGATCTTCCCCTCTGCCGCAGTATCATCAGGCAGGTAGTGGGGGCGGTTTCTATACCGGTAACGGTAAAAATGCGCCGGGGCTGGGAAGACGGCAGCGAAACCTGCCTGGAACTGGCTAAGATTGCCGAGGAGGAAGGCGCTCAGGCCATCACCCTACACCCGCGCAGCCGCATGCAGTTTTTTTCCGGAAAAGCTGATTGGAGCTTGATAAAACAGGTTAAGGAACGGGTTGCCATCCCGGTTATCGGCAACGGGGATGTATGGACCGCCGGTGATGCGGCCGGCATGCTGGAGACCACCGGCTGCGACGCGGTCATGATCGGGCGAGGTTCGCTGGGCAACCCTTTCCTCTTCCGAGAAGCGGTCAGCCTCGTGGAACAGGGCCGGATCGCAGAGCCGCCTTCCCTGGAAGAAAGAATCGCAACCGCATTGAAGCATCTGGAGATGGTTTGCGCAATTAAAGGGGAATATACCGGAGTGCGGGAAATGCGCAAACACGTGGCCTGGTATATCAGAGGCCTTCCCGGAGCCGCCCGCATGCGGGTGATGATCAACCAGGCCGTGAAAGTTCACGAGATAAAACACATATTAGATAATATAAGGGAAACTGGTTAAAAAAGATGGAAAAAGGAGTATAAAAACCCAGGAAGCCCAAGGATTCGGACTAAATAGCCAGAAGAGCGCTTCAGCCTGCTTGATGAAAGCATCATAAAAAGATACATTTAAAACAGAATTAAGCGATTGACTGCAACTGGTAAAGTCGAAAAATAGGGTGCCGACGAAAGGAGAGAGGTAGAAGAGTGAAAGTTCGTGTTAAAAGAAAACCACTGAAAGCGTCGTTGTGCAGGCCACTGCTGATTACCTTGTTACTGATTGGGTCCTTCTGCGTTGCGCCGGTGGCTCGAGCGGACACAGTAATCTTGACCAATCCTTCCAACCTGGTCGCTATAACTATTTCCAACTCCCAAATAAACCTAACCTGGACCGATAACGCTTCCAATGAAATTGGCTATACGGTGGAAAGACGAATCGGAAGCGGAAGTTATGCGGTAATTGCCAATCTTATGGCCAACACCACTACTTACATAGACAGCGGGCTGACCAGCGGGATTACCTATACTTATCGCGTTCTAGCTATGGGAAATGGCAGCAATATCAGCAGTTCGGGATATTCATCAGAAGCGAGCGCCAGCACTTCCGGGGGCACTTCATCGGGGGTTTTAGCAACACCCAGCAGTCTGGTTGCTAATGCGGCTTCCGCTTCTCAGGTAAACCTGACCTGGGCCGACAACGCCAGCGGTGAAACCGGGTATATCGTGGAACGGGCGGTGGGTAGTGGCAGCTTTACAATTCTGGGATACTTAAGTGCCAACAGCCAGTCTTTCCCAGATACCGGACTTGCTACTAATACGACCTACTCTTACCGTGTTCAAGCTGTGGGGAATGGGACTACCACCTCCAATTCAGCCTATTCAAATACAGCCGTAGTCACTTTGGGAAGCTCCAGTTCAAGTCAACAGGGTGCTCCAAGCGGTCTTACCGCAACGGCTGTCTCCAATACTCAAATCAATCTTACCTGGGTGGACAATTCTATTTCAGAGGCAGGATATATCCTAGAGCGGTCAGTGAATGGTGGAGCTTTTGAAATAGCGGCTTATTTAAGCGCAAACTCGCAATCCTTCTCTGATACTGCTCTGACTGCCTATACCGTTTACAAATACCGGGTTTACGCCCGGGGAGATGGTATCAACACCAGTAATTCAGGTTATTCTAATGAAGCCTACGCTACAACGGGCAGTTATACAACTGGAGCTATGGCAGCTCCTACCGGACTTACTGCCAGCGCGGTGACAGGCTCCCAGGTAAACCTGATATGGACCGACAACGCCAGCTCCGAGACAGGGTATAATGTGGAGAGGGCCACTGGAAACAGTGGCAGCTTTGTATTACTTGCCTATCTTGGCGCCAATGCCCAGTCTTTTTCCGACACCAGTTTGGTTGCCAACACCACTTATATATATCGAGTGCAAGCCCGGGGTAATGGAACCAGCACTTCCAACTCGGCTTATTCCAATGAAGCCACTGTTACTTTGGGGCAGACTTCCAGCATCCTAACGCCTCCATCCTATATTGTTGCCACAGCCGTATCCGAATCACAGATTAACCTGGTTTGGACAGACAATACAACTGGTGAGTCCGGCTATAATGTGGAGCGCAAAACAGCGGACGGAAGTTACAGCAGTATTGCCTATTTGGCGGCGGACGTTCAATCTTATTCCGACCTGGGGCTGCAAGCAGGCACGACCTACACGTATAGAATCCTCGCCCGGGGCAATGGTACTACCATTGCCGATTCCACCTATTCAGCTGAAGCAAGTGCCACCACTACGGGGGCGACCAGTAAAACGACTGTTCTAAGGTTTTATATTGGAAGAATGTACTACTATCTAAATGATGAGGGCCAGTTCATGGATGCGGCACCGGTAATCCAGTCCAACCGGACGCTGCTTCCCATCACTTATGCAGCTCTACCTCTGGGAGTAGAGGTGGATTGGAACGACAGTGAGAAGAAGATAACCTTAACCCGCCAGGGAAAAGTAATTGAGCTGTGGATAGGTAAGAACACAGCCACTGTTAATGGCGAAAAACAAAATATAGACGCACAAAACGCCAAAGTAGTTCCAACCGTAGTGGGAGGGCGTACTATGCTCCCCCTGGCCTTTGTGGCTCAGGCCCTGGACTGCGCAGTGGATTGGGATGCATCAACCCAGGAGGTCAAGATAACCTATCCCAAGCCCTGAGAAATAGCTTAGTAAATTTGCAGACAGTAAACCCCCGCTTTCTAAGGCGGGGGTTTTTAATCGTTTGAGTTTTGTATCTAAGGATTTTATCCGATATATCGAAAGTGTAATTACCCTAAATAGTCAATGGCAACTTCTCGGGTGGCAGCGTTCCAGTTCACTGTGCAGCCCAGATTCTGAGCTATGAAGCCCAAGGGAACCATAGTCCTTCCAGGCGGTAAGATAAGCGGGGTAACAGCCAGGTCGTTGGCATCAATAGGCACCACCGCTTCATTAACTCTTGCTGTATTACTGCCCAGCCACAATTCTATAGTTTTGTTGTTTAAAATTATGGTGATCTTCCCTGATACTGAGTCCCAGGTAGTTTGAGCACCTAAAGGTTCGGCTATATAAGCTATCGGCAACATAGTTCTATCGTGGTAAATTACCGGAGATACTTCCATGGTTGTTGACGTACCGTTTATATAGTAATTGTTCGAGTCTATATAAAACTTAAGATGCTTAGACTGTGGCTTGGGCTGCGCGGAACTGTCAGATGGAGCTTTAAAGGTAACTATGTTGCTAAAGGCAGAGAGGCCGCCGGAATGATTCCCCGCCTGGACTTTATATGAATAACTTTTCCCCGGTTTAACATCCCAGTCTTTGTAAGTGTATGATCCTCCGATTAATTCCACCAGGGTCTTCCAGGTCCCGTTATCCTCCTGGCGACTCAGAGTAAAGAAATCCTCATTGTCTGAATTGTCCGTCCAACTTAAGTCAATAGCTGTTTGATAGGCTGATGCGACCAGATTGGTTGGGGCAAGCGGAGCTCCAGGAATGGGCGTAGTGGATGATACGGTTGCTACCGCTTCATTGCTGAAAGGAGACGCATACCCTGCAGTGCGCATCGCCCTCACCCTGAACTTATTGATTGTACCTGGAGCCAGACCCGGGTAACGAAAAGTCATTTTGCCGGTATGGGTTCCCGCCGAGAGGGTTGCTTCTCCGCCCCAGGATCCGCCATCAGTGCTGCGCTGTATTTGAAAATAGTCTTCGTTTTCCGAGTTGTCTGACCAGGTCAGAACAGCGACAGTATCATCTAAAACGACTTTTAAATCGGTGGGCGCAGGCGGGTCATTAACCCCTATCGGAGTATGCGCTGACACGGCTTCGGTAAAATCTGAATAAACTGCTGGAGTTCCACTCCATTCACGTAGATAGGCGCGCATCTTGTAATAATAAAGGGTATCCGGAGTAACTGCCAGATCCTGGTATTGAACATTTAACTGATTCTGGGTGGAAAGTAATTCCCAATTAGTGTCGTCGGCGATCGAACGGTATATTTCAAATCCGGAAATAGCAGACGGCGCTTCGTAAGACCAGGTTAGGATTATTCCATAAGTAAAATCTACCTTTTTCACTACAAAATTTGACGGAATAGTAATGGTAGAAGCACTGGCTACCGGTGCCAGGGCTAAGATTAAAAGACTTATCACGGTTAATACGGCCAACATTCTTCTGGTAGAGTGTCTTATCATAATGAACCTCCTTCTAACCACACCAGTGATTGCCCAAGAAAATTAGAGTCTGATCTATATACTAATTTAACAAATATATCCGGGCTTTGGTACAAAAAAACGTGGTTTCCCTGATTTACCAGATAAAGATGGAAGCTGAATTTCTTTGTAACGATTTCTCAATTCAAGTTTAAGACAGCAATCTCAATTTGTAAAAGTACTATTATAAGGGATAAAATAGTAAAAAACCCTGTTTTGGTGGCTTGAGATCAGGTCTGCCAGAGTTGACCGGATTTTATCTTAAATGGGAGGTTATGTAATGAACAAACGCCGTAACTTATCCAAATGCGTAAGTTCCCCGAAAAGATTTCTCGGGATCGTAGCATTAGCATGCTTGTTTCCATTTATATGGGCAGCACCTGTTGCAGCCTGGCCAATTATATATGTTGACGCTCCCAGCGATCTCACAACCAGTAATGTGTCCCCGTCCTCAATTACTCTTACCTGGCAAGACAACTCCTTTAACGAAGACGGTTTTCAGGTTGAAATATGTACCGCCGACTCGAAATTCGAGTTTCTTGCCAAGCTCCCGAGTGATACAACAGTCTTTACATGCAACGGATTAAGTGATAATACGCAGTACTGGTTCCGCGTTCAGGCACTGGGAAACAATGATATATTAAGAAGCTCCCCGTATTCCAATGTAGCCAGCGCTAAAACTCTTTTAATGCCAAAAACAAAATTATCCTTGAATTCACCAGGAGATCTAGCTGCCGCAGGAACATCAAAGTATGCTATAAAACTGTCCTGGAAAGACAACAACCTAAATGAATATGGTTATGCTATTGAGAGAAAAACAGACAGTGGAGCTTTTATATTAATTACCCAGATGCCGGCCAATTATGTATCATACACGGATCTCAGTGTCAGTGAGGGATTTACTTATACCTACCGCGTTATGGCTAAAGGTGATGGTTATAGCACTTCGGATTCAGGCTATTCCAATGAGGCCACCGCCACTACCAGGTCTAAAGCTTCAGGTCTTTTAAAGGCTCCCAGCGGTCTTGCCGCATTTGCCGTTTCCAGCACTGAGATCAGCCTCACCTGGACTGACAATGCTACCAATGAATCCGGATACAGTATTGAACGGACAACAGGAAACAGCTTTGAAATAGTAACAACTCTTCCTGTCAACGCTTCTACTTACATCGATCAGGGGCTGCAGGATAATACGAAATACACGTACCGGGTACGTGCACTGGGTGTAAGCGAGAATTCACCTTATTCAAACTCATCTACTGCGACAACCGGCAAAGAAGCCTCGGCTTCCCCAGTTATATTGAAATTCTATATAGAAAACAACGTATACTACATTAATAACCAGCCTAATTTGATGGATACAACCCCAATTATATCGGATGGGCGGACCTTGCTGCCGATTGCTTATGCTGCCGAACCTCTGGGAATTTCAGTGTATTGGGACGAAGCAGAGAGAGAGGTGACCTTAAGCCGTAAAGGGGCCGTTATTGAAATGTGGCTTGATCAGAGCATAGCCCGTGTAAACGGGGTCGACACCTACATAGATCCGGGAAATCTCAACGTTGCCCCCCGGGTATATGCAAACCGCACGATGCTGCCCTTGAGTTTTGTCGTTTCAAATTTGAACTGCAAGGTTGAGTGGTTTAGCAGCATGCAGGAAGTCAGGGTTACTTACCCCGTACCCCAGGATAAGCGTGTTCAGTTATAGATAGACTTAGTCACGAATTTGGGCTGCTTTTCGGAGCAGCCTTGATTTTTTTCATGTCATTCGCTACAATGTACACAAAATTGTGCTCAAGAGGAAGCTTATGGATTTTTATCGCGTTCAGGACAAAATTATCAGCTGGCAGAGGGTGGAGAAAACCCTGCGCAAAGCGTTACTCATGCGTTCGCGGGGATTTTCCCAGCAGGATGTAGCCACTCGCCTGGGCATAGACCGAACCCTGATATCCCGGGTCGAGGGTATTGGGGAATTGCGCAAAGGCCAGTCCGTCGCCTGCCTGGGTTTCCCTATCTTAAACAAAGAAGAGATTACCGAAATCCTGCAAAAAGAGGGTGTCGACTTCATCATGCTGATGAGCGAAAGTGAGCGCCTCGATTTTGTAGAGCAGCGCAGCGGTAAGGAATTGATCAATGAAATTATGGACTTGACCGCCCGGGTGCGAGGATACGAAGTAGTGATCTGCATCGGCTCGGATGAGCGCCTGCGCATGCTGGAAGGCATGCTGGACG
>Ga0228536_1001549_pt1 | contig 20203 bp, 19 predicted proteins | sample SJ1Smetagenome_FD_168611 | JGI IMG/M metagenome (GOLD analysis project Ga0228536, IMG submission 168611) | Enriched culture of PCE-dechlorinating microbial communities from Ithaca, New York, USA - SJ1.S | ecosystem: Engineered > Modeled > Simulated communities (microbial... > Unclassified...
GCGTCGATGATGATGAACCCGTAGGCCGGGCCGCTCCCGGAGAGCCCCGTCACGGCGTCCATGAGCTCTTCCTTGACGACCACCGTCAGGCCGAGGGCGTCGAAGATCTCCCGGGCCGCTGCCAGGTCGGCCCCGGAAGCCGTCTCGCCCGCCGCCAGCGCAGCCGCCCCCTCCCCCACGAGGGCCGGCGTGTTGGGCATGACGCGCACGATGGGCACGCCCTTCTTCAGGTGTTCGGCGATGAAGCGGATGGGGATGCCCGCGGCGATCGAGATGACGAGCTTCCTGCGGTCGATGACGGACGCCAGGTCCTTTAGCACGTCGCCCATCCCCTGGGGCTTGACGGCCAGGACGACGATGTCCGCGTCCCTGGCGGCCTTGCGGTTGTCGTCGGTGGTTGCGACGGCGTACTTGCCCTTCATGTAGGCAAGGCGGTCGGGAACGATATCGGTCACTGTCACGCTGCCGGGCTGGGCCAGGCCCGCGGTCAGGATGCCCGCGGCAATGACCTCACCCATCTTCCCCCCGCCGACGACAACAATCTTCTTTCCCTTCATGGCGTTAGCTCCCTCCTATTTTTTCCGCCCAGCCGGGTCCCAATGGCCGCCCGTCTGGCATGAATCTTGTTACTACCTCGTCATGGCACCGGACTGCCCGCCCGGGTGCAGGCGGGGGCCGGGATGGCCCCGCGGAGGCCGCATCCGGGAAATCCCGCTCCGGTCGCGGGTTTCCGCCAGAATATAAGCCTTGACATTTACGAACTCAACTTTTATTTTCGAACTCCTGCTTTTTTCGAAGGGTACGCGATGTTCCTTGTAGCCAATTTGATAGAGGCTTTTGCCAAGATCCTTGACGTAGCGCTGAGCCTCTATACCTGGGTGATCATCATCCGTGCCCTTTTGTCCTGGGTGAATCCCGACCCCTACAACCCCATTGTCCAGTTCCTGTACCGGGCAACGGAGCCGGTCCTGCGGCCGGTGCGGCGGTGGCTCCCCCTGAGGAATCTCGGCATCGACCTTTCGCCCGTCATCGTCATCGCGGCGATCATGTTCCTGCAATATTTCCTGGTCCCGAGCCTGATTCAGATGGCGTTCAAGCTCCGGTCCTGATGGATGGCGTTTGTGAAGATTTCCCCGAAAGACGTTCGGCAACGGCAATTCAAGAAAGGCTTCACGGGCTACGACCCCGAGGAGGTCGGGGCCTACATGAAGGCCGTCGCCGCCGAGCTGGAGCGCCAGATCGAGCAGAACGCCCGCCTCTCCGAGCTGATCGCCGACCTGGAGAAGAAGCTTACTGTCCTGAAGGTCAAGAAGATCTTCGGCGGAAAGGAAAAGGGCGAGGACCTCCCGCCCGAGGTCAAGAAGGACGTCGAGCAGATCCTCGCCGAGGCGAAGGCCAAGTCCGAGGAGATGGTCAGCGCGGCGAAGGCCGAGTCCGACGCGCTGCGGACCAAGATCAAGGAAGACACCGCCAAGGAGTTCGAGAAGCAGTACGGGCAGATGCTCGAGGAAGCCCGCGCCCACCAGCTCAAGACGCAGCTTCTGCAGCTCCAGGCCGAGGAGAACTACAACAACACCGTCGCCCAGGCGAAGGCCAAGGCCGAGGAGCTCGTCAAGGAAGCCATCGCGAGGCGCGACGAGATCGCAACCCGGATCCGCGACGAGTACCGCGCCGAGGCCGAGAAGCTCATGGCCGAGACGCGCGCCCGGGCCGAGGAAATGCTGGAGAAGGCCCGCAGCGAGGCCGGCGCCACGGGACAGGCGCTGGGCCTGGAGAGGGCCGAGGAACAGGCCCGAGAGATCGTCGAGCAGGCGAAGGCCCGCGCGAAGGAGATTGTCGGCGCGGCGGGCCAGGAGGCGGAGACCCTCGCCGTCCGGCAGGTGGAAGCTGCCAGGAAGGAAATCGAGCGCGCGAAGGCCGACGCCGAGGCGATCCTGAAAAAGGCCCGGGACGAGGCCGCCGCCATCAGGGAAAAGCAGCAGGCGGAGCTGGCCCGGGAGATCGAGCCGAAGGTGAAGGCCCTCCTCGGCGAGGCGCAGGCCCAGGCCGAAAAGATCGTCCGCGATGCGGAGGCAAAGGCAAAAGACATCGAGCCGAAGGCGGCAGAGCTGCTCGCCGGTGCGAAGGCCCAGGCCGAAAAGATCGTCCGCGATGCCGAGGCAAAGGCAAAGGACATCGAGCCGAAGGCGGCGGAGCTGCTCGCCGGCGCGAAGGCCCAGGCCGAAAAGCTCCTCAAGGACGCCGAGAGATCGGCCGAGGATCTCAAGAGGCGGCAGGAAGAGGTCCTGGTCAAGGAACTCGAGCAGAAGCGCCAGGAGACCATGGCCCAGGCCCAGGCCGAGGCGGAAGCGATCCTCGAGAAGGCCAATGAAGAAGCCGCCGGGCTGAAGACGAAGCTGCAGGGCGAAGTCGCCCGAGAGGCCGACCCGCTGGCCAAGGATCTGATCGCCGATGCCCAGAAGCGGGCCGAAAAGATCGTCCGGGACGCCGAGGCGCAGGCTGCCGAGCTGATGGCCCGGCAGCAGGAGATCGTCGAAAAGACCTTCGAGGAGAAGCGCAAGGAGCTCTTCGCCCAGGCCAAGGACGACGCCGACCGGGCCGTCGTCGACGCCCGCAAGGAAGCTGAGACGATCCGGGGCCGGATGAAGGCAGAAGCAACGGCAGCGGCTGAACAGGAATACAAGGCAATCATGGAGAAGGCGTGGGCCGATGCCGAGGAGCTACTCAAGGAAGCCGGCGGGCTCGTCGCATCCAGGGGTAAAGCTCAGGCAGCGGAAAAGAAGGCCGCGGCGATCCTCGCCGAGGCACAAAAGAAGGCCGACGACATCATCAGCAACGTCATGATCGATGCCGAGGCCCACCGGGCCAGGCTGCAGGAGGATCTGGCGAAGGAATCGGACAGGAAGACGAAGGAAATGCTCTCCCAGGCGCAGGCACAAACCGAGCAGATCCTCTCGACAGCGAAGGCCGAAGCGGACAAGCAAACCAGGAAATTGAAGGAAGAGGCCCTCAAAGACGCCGAGAAGCAGGGCAAGGACCTCGTCGCCGAGGCGAAGGCCCAGGCCGAGAAAATTTTAAAGGACGCCGCAGTCCAGGCGCAATCCCAGAAGGGCAAGCTCGAGGAGGAGAACCGCAAGGCCCTCGATGCCCTGCTGGCCGACGCGAAGGGCCGGGCCGACAGGATCATCAAGGACGCCGAGGCACAGGCCGCCGCGCTCAAGGCCAGGCTCGCCGAGGAGGGCAAGAAGAAGCAGGAGCGCCTGCTTGCCGAGGCGAAGGCCAGGGCCGACGAGTACCTGAAGAGGGCCCAGGCGGACACCGACCAGACCAAGGCAAAAAATGTCGCCGAGGGGCAGGCCGCGGGGCAGAACCTCCAGGCCCTGCGCAACGAGGTCGAGCTGCTCACCGAGGAGATCGAGAAGCTCAAGAACCTCAAGGCCTGGCACGAGAAGGACTTCTTCTCGTTCCTCACCTTCAACCTCGAGCTGCTCGAGACCTGGAAGAAGGGCCTCGACATCCCCATCCCCCTGAACACGGGCCGCTCCGAGGCGGACCATCTCCGCGGCGAAATCAAGAAGCTCTCCAACATCAAGAACCAGCTCGAGAAGTACTTCGAGTCCTTCATGGACTTCAACCAGAAGCTGCTGGATGCGATGAAGAAGGGCAGCGCCGACTGGGACGGCGTGCAGTAAAGAAGGGGTGTCGGGTCACGGGGTTCGGGTATAGGGTGACGTTCGTTTAAGATTCTTTCGAAGCGATGCGAAGCGGTGCCTCTCTTCCACATCCTGAAATCACATCACAGACATTGACCATGCTGACCATCAGGGAAACATCCGCCGGCGTGCAGTTTGCCGTCCGCGTGGTGCCCGGGGCCTCGAAGAACGAGGCGGCGGGCGTCCAGGACGACGCCCTGAAGGTGCGCCTCACGGCCCCCGCCGTCGAGGGCAAGGCCAACCGGGCCTGTATCGAGTTCCTGGCCGGCCTGCTCGGAGTGCGGCGCTCGGCCCTGTCCATCGCCTCGGGCGAGAAGTCCCGCAGGAAGACCGTCACCGTCGAGGGGATGACCCGCGGGGAACTGGAGACGCGCCTCGAGGGCTTTCTGGGGAGCTGAGGCACGGACCGAAGAATATGAACCGGGCCCTCATCTGTGCTTGACGCGGGTGAGGGTCCTTCTATAATGGGTCCCCGATGGAATTCACCCAGCCCACCCATGAAACCGAGAACCACCGCGTGGCCAAGGCCGCGGGCGTGGTGGGCCTCGCCACGATGCTCTCCCGCGTCTTCGGCTTCATCCGCGACGTCATCGTGGCCCGCTATTTCGGGGCGGGGCTGGCCACGGACGCCTTCTTCGTCGCCTTCCGCATCCCGAACCTGCTGCGGCGCCTCTTCGCCGAGGGCTCGCTCACCATCGCCTTCGTGCCCGTCTTCACGGAGTACCTCAAGGTCAAATCCCGCGAGGACGCCTTCGAGCTGGCCCGCGTGGCCTTCACGCTCCTGTCGGCCATCCTCGTCGTCGTCTCCATCGCCGGCGTGCTGCTCTCGCCCGCCATCGTGACCCTCATGGCCCCGGGCTTCCGCGCCGCGCCGGACAAGTACGCCCTCACGGTGCTGCTGACGCGCATCATGTTCCCCTACATCTTCTTCATCGCGCTGGTGGCCCTGTGCATGGGGGTCCTCAACTCGCTGCGCCACTTCGCCACCCCGGCCCTGTCGCCCGTCATCCTGAACCTCTGCATGATCGCGGCGGCGCTCACCCTGCGGGACCTCTTCGCCGAGCCCATCGTGGCACTCGCCGTGGGCGTCATGGTCGGGGGGCTGCTGCAGCTCGCGGTGCAGCTGCCCGTGCTCTTCAGGCTGGGGGTTTCGCTCCGGCCCAATTTCCATTTCGGCCACGAGGGGGTCCGCCGCATCGGGGCGCTCATGCTGCCCGCCGCCTTCGGCGCCGCCGTCTACCAGATCAACATCTTCATCAGCACCCTGCTGGCCTCGTTTTTGCCCGAGGGCAGCGTTTCCTTCCTCTACTACGCCGACCGCATCGTCGAGCTTCCCCTGGGGATCTTCGGCATCGCCATTGGCACGGCGGCCCTGCCGAGCTTCTCCGACCAGGTGGCCCGGGGGCAGTACGACGAGATGAAGCGGACGATCTCCTTCTCGCTGCGGCTCATGCTCTTCATCACGATCCCCGCCATGATCGGCATCGTCGCCCTGCAGGAACCCATCATCTCCGTGCTCTTCCAGCGCGGCGAGTTCGAAGCCCGCTCGTCCGTGCTCACCGCGCAGGCCCTCTTCTGGTACGCCGTGGGCCTCTGGGCCTTCTCCACCATCCGCGTCGTCGTGGCGGCCTTCTACGCCCTGCAGGACACGAAGACCCCCGTGCGCATCGCCGTGGTGGCCCTCGTCGTCAATACCGTCTGCAGCGCCGCCCTGATGTTCCCCATGAAGCACAACGGCCTGGCCTTTGCCACCTCCATCGCCTCGGCCGTCAACGTCCTCACCCTGGGCTGGCTGCTGAGAAAGCGCATCGGCGAGTTCCTCGACGCTGCCTTCTGGGCCTCCGTGGCCCGCGTGGCCGCGTCATCGGCCGTCATGGGGGCCGCCGTCGTTTTGACGACCCACGCCCTGGGCTGGGACGTGGGGGCGCCCTTCCCACACCGCCTGACGGTGCTCGCGGCGGGGATTGCCGTGGGCATCGCCGTTTTTACGGCCTCGGCCTTCGCCCTGCGTTGCCCCGAGACGGCCACGGTTCTCTCCATGCTCCGCCGCAAGCTCGGCCGCCACTAGCCCCCGCATCGCTTGCCTTCCGGGATAAATTGGTTGACCTTAACGTGGCGAAGTGATAAGGGAAATTTCTACTCTGATGAATGCAAGGGCTTGTCCGAAAGGCCCAGATGAAAGGTCCCCGAGGTCCTGAGGAGGGAAGCGCACGTTGCTGCGTACGTTGACCGACGATGGACGAGGGAAACGCCGCAGATGGGTTTTTTCACGAGACCTTCCAGGCACCCAGGAGGGGAAGATCCATGCTGGACGTCAAATTCCTACGCGAGAACACCGAACTGGTCCGCCGCAAGATGCTCGAGCGCGGGCAGGAGATCGACTTTGCGCCCTTCATCAACGCCGAGAAGCGCCGCCGCGACATCCTCCAGGAGGTCGAGGCGCTACGGGGCGAGCGCAACAAAGCCTCCAAGGACATCGGGGCCCTGAAGAAGGAGAAGAAGGACGCCTCGGAGCTTGTCGCGAAGATGGCGAGCATCTCCGACCGGATCAAGGGCCTCGACGCGGAGCTGGCCCAGGTGGAGGCCGACGTCCAGAACTTCGTCATGGTCGTCCCCAACGTCCAGCACGACTCCGTCGAGTACGGAAACAGCTCCGAGGACAACCCCGTGGTGCGCCACTGGGGCGAGAAGCCCGCCTTCGACTTCGAACCCAAACCCCACTGGGACATCGGCGAGAATTTGAAGATCCTCGACTTCGCATGCGGCGCAAAGATCACGGGCGCCCGCTTTACCCTCTACCGGGGCTGGGGCGCTAAGCTCGAGAGGGCCCTCTTCAACTACATGCTCGACCTGCACACCTTCCAGCACGCCTACACGGAGGTGCTCACCCCCTTCATGGTCAACAAGGAGAGCATGACCGGCACGGGGCAGCTCCCCAAGTTCGAGCAGGACCTCTTCAAGATCCAGGGGATGGACTACTACCTCATCCCCACGGCCGAGGTGCCCGTCACCAACATCCACCGCGACGAGATCCTGAGCGAGAAGGACCTGCCGATCTACTACGTGGCTTACTCTCCCTGCTTCCGCAGCGAGGCGGGCTCCTACGGCAAGGACACCCGCGGGCTCATCCGCCAGCACCAGTTCAACAAGGTGGAGCTCGTGAAGTTCTCCGCCCCCGAGACCTCCTACGATGAGCTCGAGAAGCTCACCCTGGACGCCGAGGACATCCTCAAGACCCTGGGCCTGCACTTCCGCACGGTGAGCCTCTGCACGGCCGACCTGGGCTTCTCCTCGGCCAAGACCTACGACCTCGAGGTGTGGCTGCCCGGCCAGAACGTCTACCGCGAGATCTCCTCGTGCAGCAACTTCGGCGACTTCCAGGCCCGGCGGGCCTCGATCCGCTTCAGAAGGGAAGGCTCGGGCAAGGTGGAGTTCGTCCACACCCTCAACGGCTCGGGCCTTGCAGTGGGACGCACGGTGGTTGCCATCCTCGAGAACTACCAGCAGAAGGACGGCAGCGTCGTCATTCCCGAGCCCCTGCGGCCCTACATGAAAGGGATTGACAGAATACCCGCCGGCGGGTAATATGCCGTTTTCCAAAACGGGTATCCTGCCGGCCGGGCCCGGCCGGTTCCATGTAAGGGGCAAAGCCGGAGGGATGGCCGAGTGGTCTAAGGCGGCGGTCTTGAAAACCGTTAACCGAAAGGTTCGCGGGTTCGAATCCTGCTCCCTCCGCCAGAATAGACAACGATATCCCACCCCCATTGGAAAAGGGGGACGGGGGGATTTAATCAGGCCGATCGAGCGCGGAGAGATGCCAGAGAGGCCGAATGGGTTCGCCTGCTAAGCGAATGTACGCCCTTTAAAGGTGTACCGGGGGTTCGAATCCCCCTCTCTCCGCCATTTTTTACAACCGAACAAAGCGCGCCCTTAGCTCAGTTGGATAGAGCGTTGGACTACGAATCCAAAGGTCCTAGGTTCGAGCCCTAGAGGGCGCGCCAGTAAAATCAAGGGGTTAGAGAAAATCATCTCTAACCCCTTTTGCTGTATTGCTAACCTATTGCTAACAAGAAACGTCATTTGCGTTTCTTAAACCACTTGACTAATCGATAACCACCATACGCACCAGCTCCGGCAGCAGCAACAGTACCGATTGCAATGACTGCGATACCCCCAACAACCGAGGTACCTATAGCGGCAAGCCCAGACATAATTCCAGGACCCGAAAGTCCAGTGATTCCTGAAGCCGATACTGCCGCAATCCCACCGCCAACGCCTGCTACCGTTCCTGCTGCTCCACCAACACCTGCGCCGATCTTTTCTTTCACATTTCTTCTCGTTTTTCTCTGTTTAATGGCGCTCATTGGAAGTCACTCCTATTCCGCTCGGAACTATCTATTTTAAATAATCCAACTGCCTGTTTACCGACTTCATCATAGCTCTAAGTGCCATATTGCTATATATATGCCAACTGTCATTCCGATTACTGCTGGGTAGGGTAGCCTTAAAGTTTCCACCGTAGCCGATCTCCTCTATCAGAACTGCCATAAAAGGAGCCAGGATCGACCTGGGAACCACCATCCGGTATGAATAGTCCGAGTCCTGATATTCCTTAATTTAGCCTGTCAGCCCCGCCCATAAATTAAATATATTATATAATATCAGCACGTTGTGATAATTTTGCCGCATCGCTGAACATTGGTGCAAAATATTATTAAATACTATTATAAAAGCACTTGACACATAAAGAGTAGTCTGCTATTCAATCATCACAATATGAAAACAGGTTGCCATAATATGGGAGGGCACATGAAAAAGAGGACCGGCGAACAGATCGAAGGCATATCGAGTGACGCAAAAAAAAACATCATGAAAGCCGTCAAGGGCGACATCGCCGACAAGGTTTCGCGAACTACGTTCAGGATTACGCAGGAAGCGAACGCAGCTCTGGATTGGTTGACAGAACACTACGGTACCACCCTGAAATCCCTCATCGACATCCTATGTATCAGTATTCCAGGCGATCGCAGTGCTGAATTAGGGGAAAACACGTTTTTATCTTCCGTCGTAAAACATGCAAAGGATACTGATTTCAAAAAGCTGAACCGTTCGGTCAGACGGACAATGGTGGTCAGCCACAAATCCTTGAAGGTCCTGAACGGCGTAGCCAAGAGCGCACAGATCCCTCGAGACATTTTGGTGGACAAGGGAGTCCTGTTGTTAAAAGGGGTCGTCGAGTTCGGCAAGGAAGAAGAAAAAAAGAAGCACGGAAAAGCATTTGAGCTCTTCAACGAATTCTATGATAACGTAAGAAATTTCGAAGACAAGCTTCGCGAGATGCTTAGCGATGACGATCCCATTATCCAAAGGTTTGGATATGTAATGGTGTATTTAGATAATCTTTATCTGGCAATGAAAGCAGAAATCGAAAAGGGTGAGCCTATTGATCCAGAAAATTTCTAGGCGAATGGTTTGAGGGAGAGAGCTATGAAACTGACGGAGCATGCCAAGGCAAGAAAGAACCAGAGAGGATTCTCGGATGCTATATTACAGATCATCGAGGCAAACGGCGCATATGAGAGAGCGCCAGGGGGAGCAGTGAAAATATTCTTCGGTAAAAAGGAACATCGAAAAACCGTGGAGCATTTCAAAAGGTGTATTCAGCTAGCCGACAAGGCTAAAGGCGGAACCATCATTCTCGATGATGATAAGGTCCTGACAGTTTACAAGAGATCATAGATCTATCTTGACGATCCGCTAAACAAGGAGGGAACAAGACATGGAGATACGAAAGAATAGAAAAACAGGGGAATATTTTATCCAGATCGAGGAAAAGGATAATAAGAAAAGATTTCTTGGAATAACCACATTGGGCGAAGTGAAGTTACTAAATGCAGACCTTTTTGAGGATGTCATTGACATTGAAGAGGGGGATGTTGATTGGAACAATCATTTGCATCAGATTCAAATTCAGAAATGCCATGAGTACCTCGAAAACAGAAAGGAAGATTCCATAGAATACATCCTGGGCATCTATGAGCGGATGTCGCAGCATGAAAAATATCGATTCATAGCACTTTTAGAGACATCTGGAGTACAAGGGGTCAGGGAGCTCCTAGGATCGGTTGCTTAAGAAAAAGTCTTCTTATCAATCAGGCAGCTAAAGCGAGCGTGTAACCGTCATAAGAGAAGAATTGCCGACATAAAAAGGGGAGAGTCATGGATGCTGAGATAAAAGAATTTACGGAAGGAATTGGTGCAAGAGAGCCTGATCCTTCGAGCAATGCTTACAATGTCTTCAGAACTCTCTTTAAGAGGCAAAATTATTTCTTCCTCAATTCATCTTTCATGATCGTGAAAATCAGCAGGACCGATAAACCCTTTTGGGGTGTGGGTAAAAAATTCATAGATTTCTTCAACAAGGGCAAAGAGAATTACTACTTAGTATTGTTGGTTTCTGGTCGAGAGGGGTGGGTCTTTGATAAGCACGATATAAATTATCACATTGAGATGGGCTACTGGAAATTAAATCCTAAGGACGATAATTATAAAATAAATCCCCCGCTTAAAGATAAGTACTCATTCTCAACTCACAAGCAATTTCTTGTAAAAATTGATTCAAGATCTGGCTAGAGTCTGGCCAACGAAAATAGGAAGAATTGAAATCTTATCGAGAGACACAAGCATACCCTGGAAAGAGCGAAATCCTCAGGCAGGCAGTGAAATGAAAAATGTCCGCTACGTAGGTCCATACTTACATATGTAGCAACGTGTTTAAGAAGACCCAGAATGGACACGGACAGATAACCATCATTGTATATGGACATGTATAAATCTGGCAATTAACATCATGCAGGGTTCAGCTATAGGGCGGCGCCCCTTTTTGAGGCGATTATGAAAGATCAGCATGCCTACATCGATGAGTTCGGGAATCCGGATCTAGAGGTTGAAAAGCAAGGTGTCTCCACTCATTTCATAATATCTGCAGTCATTGTAGACGAAAACAAAACCATAATATTGGATGAAAAGCTGGAGGAAATCAGAAAGAAATATTTTCAGACTGGTGAATTAAGATCGAAAAAAGTCGGCGATAACGATCATCGCAGACGCCGGATATTAAACGAGTTATGCGAGCTCGATTTCCACGTCTATGCAATCATCGTTGATAAACGAAAAGTTTACGGCGGTGGCCTGAAATACAAGCACTCTTTCTTGAAATATCTTCACGGAATTGTGGACAGTAGACTATACAACACGTATCCAAACCTTAAAATCAGCGCTGATGAATATGGAACTAAAGAGTTTATGGAAGGGTTCAAGACGTATGTCGAAAAGAATCACATTCCCAACCTTTTCAATGAATCCGATTTCAGCTTTGTGGACAGCAAGTCGGTTCTTCTAATCCAAGTGGCGGATTTTATCTGCGGCACTCTCGCCAGGTGCTTTGATGAGACGGTCAGGTCAGAAAACGGGTTTGAGTTTCTGAAGATCCTGAAGAGACGGCTCATATATATTGTTCCTTGGCCCGAGGAATGGAGTTCGTTTATTCATGACTCGGAAAAAGACAAGGAAGAGTATAATGCAGTCATTGCCGAATATTCGGCTAATTCAGCCTTAGTGTTTATAAACAAACATGAAAATTCCAGAGATCCCGTGATCAAAGATCAGGTTAATTGCCTGAGATATCTTCTCTTCTACTATCAATACATCAACCCCTACAGATACGTTACGACAAGGGAATTGAAAGAAAACGTCGGATTCAACAAAAGCAAAGATTTGTCAACGAATTACCTCAGGTCAAGCATAATAGCCAAATTGAGAGACAGTGACGTTCTCATATCCAGTAGCGATCTGGGCTATAAATTGCCCGTGAACGAGAAAGATCTTTATGATTTCATAAACCATTCGAATAGGATCATCTTTCCGATGCTGGACAGACTTGAGAGGTGCAGGAAGGGCATCAAGTTGGTCACAAAGAATGCCTTGGATCTGTTTGATAAGCCGGGATACATATCCCTGAAAAGATATTTTGATTCTTGATCGCAATATCCTGAGATGGAATACGGTCAATGTAAGGTCAGTTTCTTTATTTTGTCAGGCTTGTAATTCACCTGATTTAACCAGATTTCATAATCCTTCTTGGTCTTGAAAACGTAGCAGAGTGACTGGCTGACTCCCGCCGCGACTATCTTTTTCCATTGGCTTCCCCTTTGATCGAGTGCGGCGATTTCCCCAGCAAATCGCGCTTGGAATCGAGTGTCGTGAATGTTACTGACCAAGTACAGCCCTTCTGGAAGTTGCATGAGATATTTCTTTGTCAGCTTTTCCCTGTTAAGAATTTTACCCTTATCCATTTTTGTCCCCTTTCACATTCATTCTTGAATAAGTATCGGATTGTATTAACCATACTTTAAGATTTCACTCCATCAAGCCTCGGTTGGAATACGTCTCCGAGATCGGGATAATTGTAAGTAAGTATTTACTTGACAATTGGCCTGTCCTTTAGTAAGTATATACTTACTAAAGCAAGGGGGAGCCGATTATGGATGACAAGGAACACAAAAGCGGTGCGATGAAGGATGCTTACAAAATAGCCCAGGAACTGCTCAAGGACCGCCTGAAGGAGGTCAATCCGGAAGCCTTGGAGGAGATCACCAGCACGGACGGCGCCGACGTCCTGATCGTGCAGGGAACGTATGATTTTATAGAGCAGGTACTTTCATTGGCCGGCGTCCCGTTCAAGCTCGTTAGCCCACAATCTTTAAGCAGTGCACAGCTCAGACCCGACCAGATTGTTTTTATCAATTGTCCCGGTGAGGTGGAGGCTGCAGGACTCAGGAAGCTTGAACGTTTCGTCTTCTCAGGGGGGTTCCTTTTCAGTACGGACTGGGCGTTGAAGCATGTCCTAGAGAAGGCATTCCCAGGATATGTGAAATACAACCAGAAGCCCACTACTGACGAAGTGGTTAGGGTTGAGGTGCTGGACGTCGAGGATCCCTTCCTGAAATCCATCCTGGGCCCCAATGACGATCCCCAGTGGTGGCTTGAAGGAAGCAGCTACCCCATCCAGATCGTGGACGGGGCGAAAGTTCATGTTCTGGTCTCTTCCAAGGAGATCAAAGACAAATACGGCGAATCCCCTGTCTTCGTCACTTTCGACTACGGTGAAGGGAAGATCTACCACATGATCAGCCACTTCTACCTTCAGAGAACGGAGACGAGGACGAAGCGCCAAGGGGCATCTGCTGAAGCATACCTGGACGAGAAGAATATTCCTGCTCCGCTCCGTGAGAAATACAAACAAATGAAGATTAATGAATCGTCTCTTGGAGAGGTCGAGAGCGCCTACACCTCTGCCGCCATGATGAACAAGATCATGTACGACAAGAGGCAATACATGAAGAGGAAGAAAGACAAGGATGGAAAATAAAAACACCAAAACGAAAAGACCCGAGATAACCAACAAGGGGGCCCGCACGTACATCAGCCATGCCACCAAGGCAGCCGCTCACCCCGTACGCTCGACGATCCTCAAGTCGCTGCAGGAATCGGAGAAGGCAACTGCCGAGTTGGAATCTCTGACGAACGAGAGCCGGTACAATCTTTACTACCACCTCAATGAACTCGAGAAGGCAGACCTCATTGAGTGGAAAATGCGGGACAACAAGACGAAGATCTATCGGCTGAAGTCAGCGGAGCGCCCCAAGGTGGCAGTGGTTTTGCTTGACAGTGATGACATCAAAAGCAAACCTGAAGAATTTAATGCAGTGATCGACGCAATCTCAGCAATGGAAGGGCAGGATATCCCCGCCAGGAAAGATATCGTGAAGGCGGAGATTTGTCTTTATTATGCGAAGGGCGAAGAGGAATAAGTCAATAGACCAATAAGCCAAAAGGACCCTATCATGGCACTATTCAAAATCTCTGGTGACAAGGTTGTAGAGGTTTCCGAAACGACATTTGCGGAGCAAAACATAAAAGAAAGAGGCGATCTCCAGCGAATGCTACTGGACAACATAGGCGTCATCTCGGGAAACCTTATGGTCATCACCGAGGAATTCGGTGAATGGGATGACAGCAAACGACGAATCGATATCCTGGCGATCGATCAGGATGCCAATCTCGTAGTTATTGAGCTAAAGCGCACACAGGATGGGGGACACATGGAGCTGCAAGCCATCCGGTATGCTGCAATGATATCAACATTGACTTTCGATCAGGTCGTCCAAATTCACGAAAAATTTTTAAAGAGCAAGGGAAAGGACGGTGATGCCAAGGCTTCCATACTTGAATTTCTTGAATGGAATGAAGTTGACGAGGAGCAATTCGCAAGTGATGTCAGAATTATTCTGGTCGCCGCGGATTTCTCGAAAGAGATCACGTCCGCTGTGCTTTGGCTGAACTCGCGGGATCTCGACATCACGTGTATGCGGGTCAAACCGTACAAACTGGACGAGCAGGTCGTTTTAGACGTTCAGCAGTTGATCCCCCTGCCTGAAGCAGAAGAATACCAGGTAAAGGTTAGAGAAAAGGACAAGTTGAAGCGCTCCAAGCGTTGGGTGCAAAAATCCTTGAGTGAGATATGGAGGGAACTGGAAGAAAAGTGCACGGCAGAGGAATTTCAAACTGCCAAGGAGATTGACGATTGGCTTCAGACGCGGGTAACGGAAGTGTTTCCAACCGCGAATGCTTTTGCCCCATTGCTGAGAGTAAAGAACAGGGACCAGTTCTTTTTCAAGGTAACTATTGAAGGTAGTGTCCAGATCTGGTTCATTTATCTTGCCAATAAGCCGCCGTTTTCAGATGAGTCGTTGAGGCGCCAACTCCTCGGGAAGATCAATTCAATTCCGGGGGTCAAGATTGATGAGTCGAGAATCAATGGGAAACCATCATTTCCCCTAAAACAGCTTTCCAGCAAGGAATCGCTGCAGATATTCAAGGACGCTTTTGAGTGGGTGTTTTCGGTAATGGAATCCGAAGAAAAGTAGTTAGCGGAAGGATGAAGAACCAGTGAAACCTCCAGCGTATTGTCTAGACGAGTCTGACTTCAGAACAAGGATGCTGGAAGTTCTTGTGGAAAGAGAAATCACCGAAGTTCTTGATTCCCATCAGCAGCCAACTGCAAGGGAGCTGCTGCAGAGTCTTGAAAAGATATTTCAATGGCCAGTCAGACAAGTATTCCGTTCTGCCATTAGAAAGATCAGGGAATCCAAGCACTTTAGAAGATATGATCGCGAGTATTTCCAGACTGTCCTCTCCGAGGAAGAGGTAGACGACGCCTTGCGAGGGGACACAAAACCCGCCCAGGAACACAAGAGCACTTTGGATGATTTGGCCAGAAAAAGCATAGCATATAGAAATTCAACTGCCTTTCGCGAGATGATCGAGTTCGTCGCGAAATTCCGCGAATACGCTCCGTACAACAATATGCTGGTCAAAATCCAAAACCCATCCTGCGGCTTCTATGCAACGGAGAGAGACTGGAGACGCAGATTTGACAGGCGAGTAGTCGATGATGCAAAACCCATGTTAATCCTCGCTCCCATGCACCCGGTCATGCTGGTCTATGATCTTGATTCGACCGATGGACCACCTTTACCAGAAAAATTGAAAACATTTGCTCAAACGGAAGGTGACTTTGACCCGAAGGTTATCGGGCGCACATTGGAAAACGCCGAACGAGACAAGATACTTGTTCAATTCAAAACCCTGTCCTCCACGAACGCAGGGGTCGCCACGACACGATTGTCGGATAGTAGATATAAAATGAGGATTGTCATTCACAATAAGTTGGATGAGGGGAGTCGCTATTCTGTCCTTTGCCACGAGCTCGCCCATATCTATCTTGGCCACTTGGGGACTGACAAAGACAATTGGTGGCCCTGCCGTATTAACCTGACCCACTCCACAGTCGAAATCGAAGCGGAAGCCGTATCGTATATTGTGACCCTTCGAGCTGGTTTGAAGAGTCCGTCCGATTCCTATCTTTCCTCCCACTTGAGAGGGGATGGTGTACCAGATTCCGTCAGCTTGGAATTGATCTCAAAGGTGGCAGGGAAATTGGAGGAGATGGGGAGACGTGTCCTCCCAGCGAGGAAAGAAAAGAATAAAAGCTCTCGACAATCTGCGTCAGTATTCGCAATAGATTAACTTGTCAATTTGACCCATATGACTGCCCCACGCGGGTGCTTGTAGGGAATCGGCTTTTTTAATGGTCTTGCATTCGCTATAACCCAAGCAAAGGTATGCTTGTATGGAAGACGCTTCAAATTCTTAAGCGGTATCCGGTGCTTCTTAGGACTTTTTTGCATGTCTTTGAGAGTAAAGATCTCAATGACATCTTTCAATTCACATGTTCCAACCACTTGTCCTGAGCCACTTTTTATAAGACCGATTAACCCTCGAATCTTCGTGTTTCTCCCACGGATCTCCCAGGTTTTCTCGCCATGCAGAATCTTCTCAATCCAAGGGCTTCGGACGACAAGCCCACGTGTTATTTTACATCGGCTCTTTCTTGGTTGCTGCATTTTCATATCTTCTATTCTTCTAATCAATGTAGGGCATGATTGTCCTTGATATTGTTATAGTAGTCTAGACTCTTCTTGATACACCCTTCAAGAACAACCAAATCAATTCCAGTCAATCGAGCAATTGTCAATACCTGGAATGCAATTCCCCCCACAAATTAGTCTTCCAATTTGCTCAGCACTCGCCAACTAATTGCTACTTATAGTCTGTAGACTTATATGTCGCACAAATGCCATAGTCCGCTCATGCGGAACCATGATTTTAAAAAGATAAATCAATCAATTGGGTTCATAATTCGCCGCCATCGTGAATCTATGGGAATGAGTCAGGAGGCTCTTGCCGATGCAATTGGCCTACACCGAACGTATATCGGAGCAATAGAGAGGGGTGAGCGTAATCCCTCTTTGAAAAATATTGTGAGGATTACATCTGTTCTTCCGATAACGCTGTCTGATTTATTCAAAGAACTTGAAACCGACTTGGCAATAAAGGGAAAATCTCGCAGGGAAAAGCCGTGAATGGACTGGATGAATTAGTGTCAATTGCTAAAACACTTCATCCGAATAGGCTGGGAGTCTTGATTGACCTTGCTCGAGCTCTTCAGCGCAAGATAGATGTGAAAATTAATCCACATAGTGATTTGATGTCAGCTGCTTTTGTAGAGGATTTTTCTGCGAGGCTTATTGCATATCATGCCTTGCATGAACAGAAATTAACAAAAAAGACCTTTGAATTTGTATTTTGTGGTGCTTGTCGTGCCGGAGGGAAGAATGCCATTATAACATCAAGTCCGGTCAATCCAGGAGCCGATGTAACAGTAGATGGCGTTCGCTACTCTTTAAAGACAGAGGGAGCAGCCGGCATGAATAAGTCATCTATAACGATATCAAAGTTGATGGAAGCGAGATGGATAAGGGAGTGTCAAAACCCCGTTGATTTTGCTCGGGAAGCTTCTAGGCGCATCAGTGAGCATTTGCAACACTATCAACGGATAATTACACTGCGTGCCTTCGAATATAATTCAATGATTGAGTATGATCTCGTGGAAATACCTTTACCCATCCTTCAAAGTGTTGAAAAGCTAAAGGCGAGTGATTTTGCACCAAGAACGAGAAATGGCGGAAGCAGCGCACAAATCGTACGGGATGGGCGGCAGGTATTTACTTTAAGATTGGATGGCAGTGTGGAAAAGGTAACAGTTTCAAATCTTCGCACAGATGTTTGTGGTATCCACGGTTCATGGAGAATTGAAAGGGAAACCAAGCAAAACGATAACGATGACTAAGAATGCACTGACGACGAGGTGAAGACAAAGGCCTCCTGCTTTGGTTCTGGCGGAATGCTGATGATGTCTTCTCTCGTCAAATTTGTATTAGTGAGTATGCAGTCCTCTATTTTGGGTTTATTTCCGGAAAGTATCCATTCAATAAGACAGGCAAGTTGATATGAAATCAATGGGGGAACAGCATCACCAATATGACGATACATATTTGACAGTGAAGTGGAAACAAACTGGTAAGTTCGCGGAAATCCTTGAAGGATAGCCATCTCCCTAACCGTGCATAAGCGGTCTTGCTCTGGATGTGAATATCGACCATTGCCAATGTGAGCACATTCACGCTTTATAGTTACCGCGGGTCGATCCCACCATAGCCTTCCATACACATCCGGATGTGAACCAAATTTACCTTTCAATATATAATTTTTCATGGCTGGCGTAAGAATATGAGGAGCCTCTCTGTGGTCCCTCAGATCGATCCATGAACCTCCATCATGGGGCATTAGCTGAATTCTTCGGTATGTGCTGCTCGCACCAAGTCGTGGGCTTATATGCATTGGATCATCAGAAAATATTTCGCCAGCTTCGACTAGGGGAAGACGTGAAATCGCACGTCTAACATGTGTTGCTTCAACCTTAATCTTATACCCCTCCCACAATTCCTCAAGTGTTCGCAGTTTCAGTGGAGCCTTGACAGCCAAGACTAGGGCACGTTCACGTTTTTGTGGCAGACCGAACTTATCTAGTACATGAACTTTTCCGTCTACGTTATACCCCAATGCAGACAATCGCGTTTTTAATATTTGATAATGGTGTGAGAATTTACCACTAATTAGTTCCCTCGCATTTTCCATAATTAATATTGATGGCTTTAATGCTTCAACCCATAAAGTGACGCGTGTGACGAGACTATTTCGAGGATCATCCTTGAGATGATTATTGGGATTAGTACGAGAGAATCCAGTACATGGTGGGCATGCCGATAGGACAGTCACATTGTGATGTTGTAAAGCGGGTTCAAGCAGATTGCACAAGCCCTTACCATCGAGTTCAGCTAGATCAGCTTCAAAAGGAACTATTCCAAAATTATATTTATATGTTTCATTGCAATCTAGTGAACCAACGCCGCTACTTGGTTTACCGATTTGTGCGTCAACAGCAGCTACTAATTTGAATGCAGGATGTGCATGAAATCCATAACTCATCCCACCGGCACCTGAGAAAAGATCGACAACAGTCCATTTTATTCTTTTAGCATTATTTCTTTTCATTTCAGCCTTGATTTTAAGAACATGCCCAACTCGTGTGATTTCTTAATTTCACATTCCCAGATTGTTATTACTTTCCAGCCTAGAGATTCCAAAGACCCCTCTCTTTGTTTATCTCTTTTTATATTACTTTCGATCTTCTCTCTCCAAAACTGACTGTTAGATGATGGAATTTTACCTTTAGAGCATGAGTGTCCATGCCAGAAACACCCGTGAATAAATATGACCGTTCTATAACGCGGCAAGACAATATCGGGAGATCCTGGTAGGTCTTTTTTATGAAGCCTAAACCGATAACCCAGGCTGTGAAGCATTTTGCGAGTGATAAGTTCGGGTGCGGTATTCTTGCTTCGCACACGACTCATCAGATTGCTCCGCTCTTCTGTTGTCATTATGTCGACCATTGGCGCTCCCAATGGGCCAATCAACTTATTGGAAATAGATCCAACTAATGTTAAATTTATTAATTATATTTGTCAAGAAGCTATACAATATATTGATGCAAATATGCAAAATAGACACAATATATTGTGTCTATTCTTTGTGATAATTTCATGAAAATCGGAGAATTCAATAGTGAATTTTTGCTCTTGTGAACCTCCAGTGCCTTAAATATCTTCTGGACGTTCATAACCCCCCATATTTATATCCTATAACATTAACCCAATCAATACGTTTTATTAATTATATCAGGATATTACCCCGACATTCCGAACCATAATAAACCATGAATACCGGGGTTATTAGATTCATTTGGATGTGTCTCTCATGAGCTTTACCTGAATAAACTCGAACAGGGACGGGCCGCCGTTTTCACTCCTCTTGACCATGCTGAATTCAGGCAGCTTGCAGGCGGCAAGAAACAGGTAAAGAGCCCAGAAATGGAGCTCCATGGACACACATGTTTTTCTTATCTCTTCAATGGCAATACCCTCCCTCAACGGACAGGGCACTATTGCCTGGTTCTGGTAATCATCGAGGACCGATTCGTTCAAGTCCTTATATAAATTAAGTATTTCGTCTCTTTTTCGACCAGCTATGGACCCTGAAATTGTAAGAAATTCGCACTGGTGAACCATCCACTCATTCGTCGGTGCATGGACCCTTTCAAACGCAATCCCCACAATCATTTCCGATATGATCTGTTTTGCCAGCAATCCGTATACGGAACCATTGTCTATCTCGAACTCGATCCAGCACTTGGGAAATGGCAGCGTCACGCGGATCTGGTCCGTCCGGAACATTGCCTGCGCCGGAGCATGTTCCTTCCAGAGGATTTCCTCCATGAGCCTGCCGCTTTCTTTCCCGACATGTATCTTGGGGGAAGCTTCCAGGTCTGCGGCAAGTTCCATGAAATACAGGGCAAGCTGCGTACCCTTCCTGAGCGCCGCAGTCTCCCGAAGCCAGCGTATAGC
>Ga0228536_1001551_pt1 | contig 20169 bp, 18 predicted proteins | sample SJ1Smetagenome_FD_168611 | JGI IMG/M metagenome (GOLD analysis project Ga0228536, IMG submission 168611) | Enriched culture of PCE-dechlorinating microbial communities from Ithaca, New York, USA - SJ1.S | ecosystem: Engineered > Modeled > Simulated communities (microbial... > Unclassified...
CGGATCGACCGGATCGCGGGTACCCGGGGCGTCGTGCAGCCCGTGCTGCTGCAGGTCAACATCTCGCACGAGTCTTCCAAGCACGGTGTGGACCGTGCCGAGGTGGAGGAGATGGTGGCCGCCTCGATGGAGCTTCCGAACGTGCGCGTTGATGGACTGATGACGATCGCGCCGTTCCAGCATCCAGAGAGCGTACGGTGGGTGTTCCGCGATATGCGCGACCTGTTTGAATCGATCGCCGCTATGCGGTTCAATGGCGTAGAGTTGACCGATCTCTCAATGGGCATGACGAACGACTTCGAGGTCGCCATCGAGGAAGGCGCCACGATCGTACGGATCGGGCGGGCGATCTTCGGTAGGTAGACCGGCCGGAGCGACACAAGGAGCGGACCGTGGGCGTGTGGCATGACATCAAGGCGAGGCTCGGCTTCGGCGACGACTACGACGACTACGACGACTACGACGAGGTCGAAGACGAGCCGGATGTCGGCTTTCGCGGGCAGTATCGCAATCCGTACGAGGGTGAGCCCTCCACGATCAGGCGCGTGACACGCGAGCCCGATTTGGATCGCGCGCGCGAAGCGGCGCGCCCCGGGATGGTCGTGCCGGGGCCCGGCGTGCAGGCTGTCCCTCAGGTGAAGATGCAGATCGTGGAGCCGCGCGCGTACGCGGAGGCGCAGGCGATCGCCGACAAGTTCAAGATGGGCGTGCCGGTGATCATGAATCTCACGATGACCGACTCCGAGCTGGCCAAGCGTCTCATCGACTTCGCGTCCGGTCTCACCTATGGCCTGAATGGCGGCCTCCAGAAGGTCTCGGAGAAGGTCTTCATGCTGACTCCGGCCAATGTCGACGTGTCCGATGCCCAGCGTGCGGCACTGCGCGACCGGGGCCTCTTCGGCGCCGAGCGGTGATCCGGTCATGAGCGGCACGTACACACTCGCCATCATCGGTGGCGGCCGTATGGGTGAAGCCATCGCGGCGGGCCTGGTCTCCTCCGGTGCGCTGGGTGCTGACCGTATCGTGGTTGCGGAGCCCTCCGAGCAGCGCCGCGAGGTGTTCGTGCGGCAAGGCATCAGCGCGGTCGCCGACGGCCACGAGGTCGCGGGCGACGCGGAGATCGTGCTGCTTGCGGTGAAGCCGCAGGTCATCGATGCCGTCCTTGCGCACATGGCCGATGAGATCACACCCGGTGCCCTGGTGGTCTCTATCGCCGTGGGCGTGAGCACATCGCGGCTTGAGGCGCTCGTGCGACCCGGTACTCCTGTGGTGCGCGTCATGCCCAACACACCCACGATGGTGGGCGAGGGGATGGCCGTGGTGAGCGGCGGCAGCGCCGCGTCGTCAGACGATGTGGAGCGGGTACGCGCGCTCTTCGAGGCGGTGGGGCAGGCGGTGGTGATCGCCGAGCAGGCGCAGGACGCCGCCGCGGCGATCTCGGGCTCAGGCCCCGCCTACGCGGCGATGATCGTTGACGCGCTCGCTCGCGCGGGCGTTCGGCAGGGGCTCACCCGTGGAATCGCCCAGATGCTCGCGGTGCAGACGCTGCGAGGCACGATGGAGCTGCTGGCGCGTACCGGGATGCACCCCGAGGAGCTCGTAGATGCGGTGACAAGCCCCGGCGGTACCACGATCGCGGCCGTTGAGGCGCTCGAGGCCGGGGGGCTGCGCACGGCGGTGAGCGAAGCGGTCTCCGCCGCGGTGCAGCGTGCGAAGGAGCTGGGCTCGTGAGCGTTGCCGCGCTGCTCTCGCAGCTCGTCTCGTTCTACGAGACCCTCATCATCGCGTACATCATCATGTCGTGGATCCGGCCGACAGACGGTCTGATCGGGGACATCTACCGGGTGCTCGGCACCATCACCGAGCCGTGGTTGGGCATCTTCCGGCGGTTCATACCGCCGATCGGCATGATCGACGTCTCGCCGATCGTGGCGCTTATCGCGCTGAGGATCATCGCGAATGCGCTCATACGTCTGTTCGTTTCTCTATAGGTTAGAATGCCGAAGTAGACCACACGGGTCTCGAGGAAGGACCGTTTCATGAGACTCACGCCGCTCGATATCCACCAGAAGGAGTTCAACCACGCGCTCCGTGGTTACAACGAAGTCGAGGTCGACGAGTTCCTCGACCAGGTCGCCGATGAGCTCGAACGTCTCTTCAAGGAGAACATCGATCTCTCGGAGAAGATCGACGGACTCGAGCTCAAGGTGCGCGAGTACCAGGACATGGAGCGCACGCTGCACAACACCCTCCTCTCGGCTCAGAAGTCGGCCGACGAGATCGCGCAGAAGGCACAGCGCGAGGCAGACTCCGTGCTCAAGGAGGCCGAGGTCAAGGCCAAGGAGATCATCCACGACGCGCTTACGAGCAAGCAGCGCGCGACCGCTGATCTTGGCCGCATCAAGCAGGCCGAAGAGGAGTTCCGCGCCACGTTCAAGGCGCTTCTCGAGCGTCACCTGCGCGCCATCGATGAAGTGGCTGTGCCTGAAGACGTGAATCTTCTGGTGGGCAGGGCGGGAGAGGAGACACTGCTCGACGCCGACGTTGAGCGCCCGGCTCCTGCCAGGGCCGTGCAGCCGTTCGCCCCCGCGATCGAGGACAAGCGTCCCCAGCCGACAAAGGCTCCGGTGGAGGCTCCCGCGCCGGCGAGCATGCGTGAGCCCGCGCGCGAGGAACCGCCCTCGAGCGGATTCGTTGCGGCCCTCCACCTCGGGGATCTCGACGAAGACGTGCTCGACCCGGACGCCACGGTCGAGTTCAACGTGTCCGAGTTCGGCTTTGGCGAGCGCGAGGACGACACGGATATCGAGGAGATCGACTAGGCCCTCACGCCATGCGTATCGCACTTCATGTCACCCCCAGGTCAGGTCGCGACGAGGTCGCGGGTTGGCGTGGGGGTGAACTGTCGGTGAAGGTCACCGTGGCGCCCGAAGGCGGCAAGGCCAACACCGCGGTGTGTGCGCTGATCGCGCGAGCGCTCAGGGTGCCCAAGAGCGCCGTGAGCGTGGTGCGGGGTGAGACGAGCCGGCATAAGCAGGTCGAGGTGACCGGGGTCACGGAAGCGGATGTGCGGCGTGTCTTCGGCGATCCACCGATGGACCCGGAGTGAGGCATCCGTGAAGCTGCCATCGCTTCGAGTGCGCAAGCGGGGAGCGGTACCCAACGCGCGAAAGACGCGGCCGCTGCGTGCGCCGGTGCGTCTGCCGGTGCGTGTGGCGCGCGAGGACGCCGCGCCCGTTCGGCCGGATGCGCCGGAGGTCACCGTCCGAAGCGACAGCCTCACGATCCACGCTCGCTCCGCCGCCACTCCCGGTTGGCGCGTGGCGGCATACGTGTACGGCATCCCCTGGCTCGTGCTGGTGGCGCTGACGAGCCTCTGGTATCTCATCTGGGGGATGCCGGGGAGCTTCTTCGTGCGCCTGATGCTCTGGGCGGTGCTGATGCTGCTCACCGCCGCGCTGCACGCTACCGCCGCGCTCACTCTCTGGGGCATGGCGTACGCGCGCACCGGCACCGAGACGCTCATCGTGGATCCGAAGCGGATCACGCTGCGCCGACAGGCCGGCCGACTCCCCATCGAGCTGCACATCGTGCGGAGCATCGTTGAGGGCGCCACGCCGCTACCGCCCTCGCACGACGGTCGGCCGCGCCCGCGCATCGAGGTGAAGTCGTGGCGCTCCGCGCTGCGGTTTGGCGCCGGTCTCACCGAGGGCGAGGCCGAGGAGTGCCTGTACGTGTTGAACGCGTTCTTCGAGCGTGAGGAGTACGTGCGCCACGCGTTGACCACGGACCGCGCGGGGGCTACCATCGCACCTACGCGGGCCGACGAGGCCGCGTGCACGGACACGGCGATGACGGGGACGAGTAGCTCCGGTAACGGCCACGAGAAGCGAGCGGGGACAGTGAGAGCCCGCGTGGCACGGCGGATGTGAAGATCACCCCAGAGCTTCGGCCCGAACGACCCGGCAGGGTCAAGTAGACGTCGACGGTCAAGCCCCCGTTACCGGGCGACCGAGTGGCGCGACCTCCAAACGAGGTGCGCAAGCTGGGTGGTACCGCGGAGTGAGACCTCTGATGAGGCGCGCTTCGTCCCAGATGAGGACGGGCGCGCTTTTTGTTTTTGACCGATGTACGCGCGGGGAGAGGATCCGAGAGACGATGGCCGAGAAGCAGGACTACAAGAGCACGATGAACCTCCCGCAGACGGAGTTCCCGATGCGCGCGAACCTGAGCACCCGGGAGCCCGAGTGGCTGCGTTTCTGGGACGAGATGGATATCTACCGGAAATCGCTTGAGGCCAACGCGGGAGGCGAGCCCTTCGTGCTGCACGACGGCCCGCCGTACGCCAATGGCCACATCCACATGGGCACGGCGTACAACAAGGTGCTCAAGGACCTCATCGTCAAGTACAAGTCGATGCGCGGCTACTACGCGCCGTACGTTCCGGGCTGGGACTGCCACGGACAGCCCATCGAGCATCAGGTGGAGAAGAACCTCGGCCCTGAGAAGATGGCGGCCATCGGCCAGGCCAAGGTGCGCGAGCTGTGCCGCGAGTACGCGCTGAAGTTCGTGGATGTGCAGCGCGAGGAGTTCAAGCGCCTTGGCGTGCGTGGCGACTGGAACGATCCGTACCTGACCCTCAAGCCCGATTACGAGGCCGGCAACGTCGAGATCTTCAAGAAGATGTACCTCGATGGGTCGATCCACAAGGGAGCGAAGCCGATCCACTGGTGCATCCGCTGTCACACGGCGCTCGCCGAGGCCGAGATCGAGTACGCCGACGAGACCTCGGAGTCGATCTACGTGGCCTTCGCGTTCACCGACGCGACGCCGTGGGACGCCGAGGGACCGGTCTCCGTGCTCATCTGGACCACCACGCCGTGGACGCTGCCCGCCAACGTGGCGGTCACGCTTGCCGATGACGCCGACTACGTGGGCGTGAAGCTGGTCGACGGGCGCGTGCTCGTGATGGCCAACGAACTGGTGGAACCGGTGGCGGCGGCCGCGGAGTGGGAGGACGGCGACTACACCGTGCTCGATACCCGCGTGCGCGGGCGCGAGCTCGCGGGCCTCCACTACGCGCAGCCGATCCACGAGGGCGCGCTGGGTGTGATCATCACAGGCGACCATGTCGAGCTCTCTACCGGTACCGGCGCGGTGCACACCGCCCCCGGTCACGGCGATGACGACTACATCGTGGGCGTGAAGTTCGATCTGCCTATGGTGATGCCGGTCCTCGACGACGGTACGTTCGATGCGGGTGGCGGCCCCTTCAAGGGCCTGGGGGTCTGGGACGCCAACCCGCGGATCATCGAGTGGCTTGGCGAGCGTGGCACGCTGATCGCCTCGTCGAAGATCGCGCACAGCTACCCGCACTGCTGGCGCTGCAAGCAACCGGTGATCTTCCGGGCCACCGAGCAGTGGTTCGTGAGCATGGACAAGACGGGCCTGCGCGACAACGCGATGAAGGCGATCGACTCCGTGGAGTGGATCCCGGGGTGGAGCGTCAACCGCATGTCGTCGATGGTGTCCGACCGTCCTGACTGGTGCATCAGCCGTCAGCGGGCGTGGGGCGTGCCGATCCCGGTGTTCACCTGTGCGAAGTGCGGTGAGACCGTAGCCACCGAGGCGACGTTCGACGCCGTGATCGATCTCTTCCGCACGGAGGGCGCTGACGCGTGGTTCACCAAGACCCCCGCGGAGTACCTGCCGTCGGACACCGCGTGCCCGCGCTGTGGCGCCGGTGTGGCGGACCTCATGCCCGAGGACGATATCGTGGACGTGTGGTGGGAGTCGGGTGTATCGCACACGGCGGTGTTGGATGCGCGCGAGGAGCTACACCGTCCGGCTGAACTCTATCTTGAGGGTTCGGACCAGCACCGGGGATGGTTCCAGTCGGCGCTGCTCACCAGCGTGGGCGCCTACGGCATCGCACCGTACAAGGGCGTGCTCACACACGGGTTCATCGTGGACGGCGACGGGCGCAAGATGTCCAAGTCGCTCGGCAACACGATCTCGCCGCTCGATGTGATCGAAAAGTCGGGTGCCGACATCATCCGTCTGTGGGTGGCCTCGGCCGATTACGGTCAGGACATCAATGTCTCGGCCGAGATCCTCGATCGCACCGGTGAGGCGTACCGGCGCATCCGCAACACATTCCGGTTCCTGCTGTCGAACCTGGACGACTACGACCCCTCGATGGCTGTGGCGTGGGACGACATGCCCGAGCTCGACCGGTTCGCGCTCGTCCAGCTGTCGGATCTTGTCGATCGGGTCACGACGTCATACGACGACTGGCGCTTCCATCAGGTCTTCCATGCTGTGCACGGCTACTGCGTCACGGAACTCTCGTCGTTTTACCTGGACGTCATCAAGGACCGGCTGTATGCCGATGCTGCCGATTCCGCCGGTCGCCGGAGTGCCCAGACGGTCGTTGCCACGATCCTCACGGCCCTCGTGCGGCTGATCGCCCCGGTGCTCACGTTCACCACCGAGGAGGTCTGGCAGTTCATGCCTGCCGCGCTTCGTGGTGAAACCCAAAGCGTGCAGCTGGCGGGATGGCCGGAGGTGGATGTCCCGTCCGATGAGGCTGCGACGCTGCGGAGCGCCTATGACGTGCTCTTGCAGGTGCGTGACGTAGCGACCAAGGCGCTCGAAGACGCGCGCAACGCGGGTGCGGTGGGCAAGAGCCAGGAGGCGCGGCTGGTGGTTGCTGGCCCCGTGGAGGTGCTGGAGCTGCTCACCGCGCGAGAGCCGTCCGCCCTCGCTGAGATGTTCATCGTCTCCGAGGTCGTTGTAGGCGATGAGGCGCCCGAGGTCACGGTGCGTGTGGAGCACGCTTCCGGCGAGAAGTGTCCGCGGTGCTGGAACTGGCGCGAGTTGAACGACGACGGCCTGTGCGAGCGGTGCGCGGACGTCGTGAGCGCGCTCGCGTAGGTTGGCTCCAACGGCTTGTCAGTGTCGAGTGGTATATACTCGATGAGATGGTCAAGCACCTCGAATCTTCCGGCGCCTCCTCGCGGGAGGCGCCGTGGCATCACCCCCGTACGCAGGGAGGACAGACGATGAACGCGACCAAGATCTCCGCGCTTGAAGAGGTGCTCCTGGCCGAGCGCGAACGTGTGCTCGCTGAGATCGCCGAGTTCGAGCGCGAAGGACAGGAAACGCTGTCCGATGTCTCGGGTGAGAACAACTATCGCGATCACATGGCCGATCAGGGCTCCGCGACGTTCTCGCGCGAGCTCGACATGACTCTCGAGGAGCGCGCCCGCGAGAGCCTGGAGCAGATCGAGCGCGCGCTGGCCCGCATCGCCGAGGGTATGTACGGCGTGTGCGTGCGCTGTGGCGACCGGATCCCGGAGGCGCGCCTCGAGGCCGTGCCCGAGGCCGAACTGTGCATCACCTGCAAGGAACGCGAGGAGAGCGCATAGTGGCGTCGCGCCGCGGGGCACTCTTCGCCGCGATCGTGGCAGCGGTGGTCGTAGCCGATCAGGTAAGCAAGGCTGTCGTCCGCGATTCGATGGATCTGTTCGAGCAGGTGCCGGTGATCGACGGCGTCCTCTGGTTCACACGCATCCATAACACGGGCGCCGCCTTCGGCATCCTGCGTGGGCAGCAGTGGCTGCTGATCATCACCGCCGTGCTGATGCTTTCGGTGGTGGCGTACGTGATGCTTCGCGTCCGCCCCGCCAGCCCCTGGGCGAGGGTGGCGCTTGCGCTGGTGACCGGTGGCGCCATCGGCAACCTGATCGATCGAGTGGTCCTCGGCGGTGTCACGGACTTCTTCGATCTCGGCTGGTTCCCGGTCTTCAACATCGCCGATATCGCGCTCGATGTGGGCGTGGCCATCCTCGTGTTCGTCCTGCTGGTCGGCGGTGAGCACGTCCCCACGCACTGCGCGCAGGGCGCCGCCGCAGGTGACGAACAGCCGGCCGCTCGGGACGATGAGCCGCGGAGCGGGGAGGTGTCGATCACTGATGACCGAGCGTTTGACGCATAACGTCCGGGGCGATGAAGCCGGTTCGCGGCTCGACGTGCTGCTTGCGCAGGCCGAGCTCGCGCCTTCGCGCTCGGCGGCACAGAAGCTCCTCGCCGAGGGTTGCGTACGCGTGAACGGCGAGATTGCCACCAAGCGGCACCTGGTGCGCGCTGGCGAGCGGATCGAGGTCTTCGCGCCGCTCGAGGACGAGCTCACGCTCAAGGCCGAGAAGATCCCGCTCGACATCCGCTACGAGGACGAGCACCTCATCGTGCTCTCGAAGCCCGCGGGACTCGTGGTGCATCCTGCGCGGGGGCACTCCTCGGGTACGTTGGTGCACGCGCTGCTCGCCCACACCGACGACCTCGGCACGCAGGCGGGGGAGGAGCGCCCCGGCATCGTGCACCGTCTCGACAAGGACACCTCCGGTCTGATGATGGTAGCCAAGACCGACGAGACGCAGGTCGCGCTCTCCGAGGCGCTCAAGATCCGTTCGGTGGAGCGCCGGTACGTCACGCTCGTGCACGGCTACATCGCGCCCGACAGCGGCATCATCGACGCGCCTCTGGCCCGCCATGCCAAGGACCGCATGCGCATGGCGGTGAGCGACCACCCGGATGCCAAGCAGTCGGTGACCACCTTCCGCGTGCTCGAGCGGTTCATGGCCGGAACGCACGACGACGGCTACACACTGGTGGAGTGCAAGCTGTACACGGGCCGGACGCACCAGATCCGCGTGCACATGCAGTACATCAAGCATCCCGTAGTGGGGGATCCGATGTATGGCCGCAACCGTCCAAAGGCCGACCTCGGCCTGGATCGGCAGTTCCTGCACGCGTATCGCATCGCCTTTGAGCACCCTGTAACGGGCGCGCCGATCGACCTGCTCGATCCGCTGCCGGAAGACCTCGCGCGCCGCCTGAGGGCGCTCGAGCCCGAGTCGATGGGGCGCACCGAGGCGGGCGATGAGGTCATCCCGCTCGTTCTGCCGGGGTAGACGCCTCCACACGACCTCCACAAGTGCTGCGCGCAGTGCGCGCACGGGGGTACTATCCTGGCGTACGATCCCGAAGGAGGCATGATGACCGTCGAGACCCGCAGGATACTCATCGTCGAGGACGAGGCGCAGACTAGGTCTGTGGTCGAGGCTTACCTTGAGCGTGAGGGCTACTGGGTCACCGCGGTGGGCGACGGGGAGCGCGCGCTCCAGGCGTTCGAGTCGCACCGCTACGACGGCGTCGTTCTCGACCTCAACCTCCCCGGTCTGCCGGGTGAGGAGGTCTGTCGCCGCATCCGCGACGTGTCCGACGTGCCGATCATCATGCTCACCGCCAAAGGGGCCGAAGAGGAACGCATCGCTGGTCTCGACCTGGGCGCCGACGACTACCTGGTGAAGCCGTTCTCGCCGCGCGAGCTGGTGGCGCGATTGCGCGCACTGCTCAGGCGCGCGAAGTCGGAGACCGAGCCGCAGCGCTCCCGCGTGGCGTACGGACCGCTCGAGATCGATCTCGCCGGCCACAAGGTGTTCGTGGATGGCGGCGAGGTGGATCTGACCGCAAGCGAATACAAGCTCCTCACCACGCTGTCGCGCTATCCGGGCCGCGTCTACTCGCGCATGGAGCTCGTGGAGAAGGTCCTTGGCTATGACTTCGAGGGGTACGAGCGCGCGATCGACTCGCACATCAAGAACCTTCGGGCCAAGCTTGATGACGACCCGAAGGAGCCGCGGTTCGTCCACACCGTGTTCGGCGTGGGGTACCGCTTCGAGCCTCCGGTCTCAGAGCAGTGAAGCGCGGCAGCCTCACGTTCCAGCTCGCGTTCGCGTTCGCGTTCGTTGCGATCGCCACCGCGGTCATCTCGGCAGTGGTGATCACCGTGACGTGGCAGCGTCAGTTCGAGGTCTACATCGAGCGAGGCGTGCAGGAGCGCGCGGATGAGGCCGCCGACTACTTCGGCACACAGTACGAGCGCGCCGGCGACTGGGCCACAGCGGCCTCGCTCGGGTTGCTCACGGTGGGCGTGTCGCCTGATCTTCGCATAGAGGTCCTCGACGCCGAGGGCGACCTCGTTGCACACACGGTGGCGCCCGGCGGGGTCACCGAGGACGAGACGGTGCACGAGTGGGGCGAGGTGACGGCCGAGGCCGACATCGTGGCGGCCGAGGAGGTCGTGGGGACCGTGATCGTCACTCAGCGCACGCGCGGCGGCATCTTCACCGAACGCGACGCCTGGTTCCGCGAGGTCTCGCTCATGGGCCTCGGCGTGGCCGCCGCGATCGCTGTGGTGTTGGCCTCGCTTGCGGGCGTGGTGTACTCGCGCGGCATCGTGCGGCCGATCGAGGCGGTGACACGTGCCGCGGAGCGCATCCGTCGCGGTGACCGCTCGGCACGCACCGGTATGACCGGAGGCGACCCGGTGGCCGACCTCGGCATGACCTTCGACCAGATGGCCGATGCGGTCGAGGCCGAGCGACGCTTCGAGCAGCAGCTCACGGCCGACGTGGCGCATGAGCTCCGCACGCCGCTGCAGGCGATCCAGGCGACCGTGGAGGCTATGCAGGATGGCGTGCTGCCCACCGACGAAGAGCGCCTCACTCTGATCCACGACGAGACCATGCGGCTCGGGCGCCTTACGCAGTCGATCATGGAGCTCTCGCGGCTCGAGACAGGTTCCGCAGCGTTCACGTTCGCGGTGCTGGACGCCGCGGGGCCCGTGGGCAACGCCATCGAGAGTTCGCGTGCGCTCATGGAGTCGACCGGGCACGTGTTGGAGGACTCGCTCGAGAGCGGTCTTGCCGTGAGCGCCGACGCCGACCGTCTCACCCAGGCCGTGGGCAACCTGCTCTCCAACGCGGCGCGCTACACGCCGGAGGGCGGCACCGTTCGTGTGCGGCTGCTACGCGACGGCACCCATGCCGTGATCGAGGTCGCCGATTCGGGCATGGGTGTCGCCGAGGAGGACCGCGAGCGCGTGTTCACGCGGTTCTGGCGGGCCGACCCCGCACGCAACCGTGCGAGCGGTGGTCTGGGCATCGGACTTGCGGTGGTGCGTGAGATCGTGGAGCGGCACGGCGGGCGCGTGGGCGTGCACGAGAGCGACCTCGGCGGCGCGGCGTTCGTGGTGCGGCTGCCGCTCGCGGGGGAGAAGCGGTAGAGGCGGCAGGTGGAGTGCGCGCGTACGTCGGCCGGTCGCCGCTTGTCGCTCAGCGGAAGGTCGCCCTTGTCCCCTCACCGGTGTCCTGATACTCTCGGCAGGACCTTTAATACCGGTCCCGTGAGGCCGGCAAGGAAGCCAACCGCATAGCCCGCAGTGCCCGCACTTCTGAGGGGCGCGCGAAGCCGAAGCAGCCGCCTTCTTGCCAGCCGCGAGGAGGTGTTTTCGTACCCCTCGGGCGGAATCGGTCGCGACCGACAGGGAGGTGTGGCAGTGGGCTATCGCGTGAAAGCCGAGGTGATGGATGCCGAGGCGATTGACCGGGCGCTCACCCGGATCGCGCACGAGATCCTCGAAGCCAACAAGGGCGCGGGCACGATAGCGCTCGCCGGGATCATGACGCGCGGCGTGGATATGGCGACACGGCTCGCCGAGCGCATCGAGCGCATCGAGGGCACCACGGTGCCGGTGGGAAGCCTCGACATCTCCTTCTACCGCGACGACGTGGCCATGCGGCTGAGCCCCGAGGTGCACACCACCGACATCCCCTACGAGGTGGAAGGCCGCACGATCGTGCTCGTGGACGACGTGCTCTACACCGGTCGCACCATCCGCGCGGCGATGGACGCGATCATGGACTTCGGGCGGCCCTCGGCCATCCAGCTCGCCGTGCTCGTTGACCGCGGCCACCGCGAACTGCCGATCCGTGCTGACTTCGTGGGCAAGAACGTGCCCACCGCGCGTCGTGAGCGTGTGAAGGTACTGCTCGCCGAGCACGACGGACGTGACGCCGTGATCATCCTCGAAGACGACGGACAGGGGGTGTAGCGGATGCCACTCTCCAGCAAGCACATCATGACGATGGACGATCTCAACGCTGAGGACATCGCGCTCATCCTCGATACCGCCGAGTCGTTTTCCGAGGTCAACCAGCGTCGCATCAAGAAGCTCCCCACGCTCCGCGGCCGCACGATCGTGAACCTCTTCTTCGAGCCCTCCACGCGCACGCGCATGTCGTTTGAGATCGCCTCGAAGCGCCTCTCGGCAGACGGCGTGAACTTCACCGCGTCGTCCTCGGCCACGGTGAAGGGCGAGACGCTCCGCGACACCGCCAAGACGCTCGCCGCGATGGCGTGCGACATGGTGATCGTGCGGCACAAGTACGCCGGGGCGCCGCAGATGCTTGCCGAGGTGATGGACTGCCCGATCGTCAACGGCGGCGACGGCGTGCATCAGCACCCGACGCAGGCGCTGCTGGACCTCTACACCATGCGTCAGTCGTTCGGGAAGCTCGAGGGGCTGCGCGTGGGCATCGTGGGCGACATCTGCCACTCACGCGTGGCCGGCTCGCTCGTGCCCGCGCTCAACAAGGTGGGCGCCACGCCGATCATCATCGGTCCCCCCACGCTTATGCCCGCACGGCCCGACATCCTCGGTGCTCAAGTGGCGTACGACCTGGACGAAGTGCTGCCCACGCTCGACGTGACGTATCTGCTGCGCGTGCAGTTCGAGCGCGCTGCGCGGATGCCGTTCCCGAGTAACCGTGAGTACGCGATGCTCTACGGCATGAACCCGGCGCGACTGGCCGCCATGCCCTCGCACGGCATCGTGATGCACCCTGGGCCGATGAACCGCGGCGTGGAGATCTCGGCCGACGTGGCCGACTCCCCGCGCAGCATGATCCTCGACCAGGTGGAGTCCGGTGTGGCTGTGCGCATGGCCATCATGTATCTGATGCTGGGAGGTGCGGACAGTGGCGCTGCTGCTTAAGGGTGGACGTGTGGTCGACGCTGCGGCTGAGCTGGACGCGGTGCTGGACGTGCTCGTGGAAGACGGTGTCATCACCGGCGTGGGCGAGGAGCTCGAGGCTCCCGGCGCCGAGGTGATCGACTGCGCCGAGAAGGTGATCCTGCCCGGACTGGCCGACATCCACGTGCATCTGCGGGAGCCGGGTCAGGAGTACAAGGAGACGGTCGCAAGCGGCACGCGTGCGGCCGCGCACGGCGGGTTCACCGCGATAGCGTGCATGCCTAACACGAAGCCGGTCTGCGACAGCGGCTCGAAGGTGCGCTTCATCGTGGAGCGCGCGGCCGCCGAGGGCGCCGTGCGCGTGTACCCGATAGGCGCGATCACGGCCGGGCAGGCCGGCGAACAGCTCGCCGAGATCGGGGACATGGTCGCCGAGGGCGCCGTGGCGTTCTCTGACGACGGCCATGGCGTGCAGAGCGCTGGCATGACCCGCGTGGCGATGGACTACATCAAGCGCTTCGGCGCGCCTTTGATCGCACACTGTGAGGACGAGTCTCTTGCTGGTGACGGCGTGGTGAACGAGGGCGTGGTCAGCACGCGAATGGGGCTTCCGGGCATCCCTGCGGCCGCCGAGGAGACGATGGTGGCGCGCGACGTCGCGCTCGCCGAGCTCACGGGCTGCAGGCTGCATCTCGCACACCTCTCGACGGCGCGATCGCTCGAGCTCGTGCGGGAGGCCAAGGCGCGCGGACTCGCGGTGACCTGCGAGGTGACGCCGCACCACCTGTTCCTCGATGAGGACGACCTGGCCAGCTACGACATCAACCTCAAGATGAATCCGCCGCTGCGCACCGCGGCCGACCGTGAGGCGCTCGTGGCGGGCCTGCTCGATGGCACGGTGGATTGCATCGCCACCGATCACGCGCCACACGCCGTGCACGAGAAGGAGCTCGAGTTCGAGCTCGCGCCAAACGGTACGACCGGTCTTGAGACCGCACTCTCGCTCGTGAACACGCACCTGGTCGCCACCGGTATGCTTGAGTGGTCTGCAGTCACGCGCGTGATGTGCCACAACCCGCGCTCGGCGGCGAATCTGCCCGAGATGCGGCTGGAGGCCGGCTTTCCGGCCGACATCACGATCGTCGACCCTGAGGCTCGGGTAGAGGTCTCGGCCGAATGGTTCGTCTCCAAATCGCGCAACTCGGCGTTCCTCGGCCAGAGTCTGCTCGGCCGTGCGAGCGATGTGCTCGTGGGCGGGATGTGGGTCGTGCGCAAGGGGAAGGTGGTCGGGTAGTGGCGGACACTCCGGGGGGCGCATCGCAGCGGGCGTTGCTCGTCTTCGAGGACGGAACGGCCTTCGAGGGTCGCAGTTGCGGCGTGCGGGGCGAGCGTTGGGGCGAGATCGTCTTCAACACCTCGCTCGGCGGGTACCAGGAGGTCATGACCGATCCCTCGTACGCGGGTCAGATCGTGACATTCACGGCGCCGCACATCGGCAACTACGGCACCAACGCTGCCGACATGGAGTCGCGCGGGGTATTCGCCGCCGGCTTTGTGATGCGCGAGATGTCCGAGACGGTCTCGAACTGGCGGAGCGAGGAGTCGCTGCGCGCGTTCTTCGAGCGGCATCACGTGGTGGCGATCGACGGTGTGGACACCCGGCGGCTCACGCGACACGTGCGCGAACGCGGCGCGATGCGCGCGGTGCTCTCCACGCTCGATCTCGACCCCGCTTCGCTGGCGGCCAAGGCCGCCGCGGCACCGGGCCTCGTGGGACGCGACCTGGTCTCCGAGGTCGCGGTGAGCGCGCCGTACGTGTGGGGCGTGGACGGTCCGTGCGAGGGCGGCGTGCCGGTGGACACCGGCGTGCTGCCGATGCGGCCGCGCCATCGCGTGGTGGCGTTCGACTCGGGCATCAAGTTCAACATCTTGCGCAACCTCGCCGAGGCGGGCTGTGAGGTCATCGTTGTGCCGCCGACCACGAGCGTAGAAGAGGCGCTCGCGCACGAGCCGGACGGCGTCTTCTTCGCGAACGGTCCGGGCGATCCGGCGGCGGTGCCGTACCTGTATGAGACGCTGCGTGGCCTTCTCGGCGTCCGACCTGTCTTTGGCATCTGCCTGGGGCACCAGATGCTCTCGCTTGCGCTCGGATGTTCCACATACAAGCTCAAGTACGGGCACCGGGGTGGCAACCAGCCGGTCATGAACCTGCTCACGGGGAAGGTCGAGGTCACCAGCCAGAATCACGGGTTCTGCGTGGACTACGCGTCCATCGGTCCGCTCGTGCCGGAAGCGAGCGGCGGGCACGGGTTCGATCCCGGCGATTGTGCGGCATGGGTTCGTGCTGGTGCGGCTCCAGTGGTACGCTCGGAGCTGTTCGGCCTCGTGCAGCTCACACACGTGAATCTCAACGACATGACGGTCGAGGGTCTCCGCACCCTCGAGTTGTCGGCGTTCTCGGTGCAGTACCACCCCGAGGCGGCGCCTGGCCCGCATGACGCGCGCTACCTGTTCGAGGCGTTCGCACGGCTCATGGACGGTGATGACGACTTGTACGCGATCAGGGATGGAGAGTGACAGCGGTGCGCACGGTGCTACTTCCGGTCGACTTCAGTGACGACAATCAGTTGATCCTCAGCTTCGCGCGGGGCCTTCCGGCGCTCGGGGTGCGCCATGTCATCCTCGGTCATGTGGTCGAGGTCTCAGGACTTGAGGGTCCGCTGATCGCCCGCAAGGTGGACGAGGCGTGTGAGCGGCTCCGTGCCGACGCCGCCGTGCTGGAAGGCGCCGGTCTCTCCGTGGAGGTCCAGGTGGTCACGGGCGACACGGTGGAGGAGATCGGCGCGCTTGCCATCGAGACGCACGTTGACGCGGCCGTATACGGCTCGCACGCCAAGTCCGTTGCCGGGCAGCTGTTCGAGGGGTCGGTCTCCGACCGCCTGATGCGCGAGGCCACCATCCCGCACCTGGTGGTGCGCTTCGATCTCCTGCGCACGCAGGAGGACCCTGCCACGCTGCTCCGTCACTTCGGCGAGAAGATCATCGTTCCCACCGACTTCTCGCTCTCCGCCGCGCACGCGTTCTCGCAGGCCATCGAGCTGCCAGCGGGTGCGGTGAAGCACCTCACGTTGCTGCACGCCATCGATCCCGCGCTCACTGGCGACAAGCTGCGCAAGGCCGAGGAGGGCGCGGAGTTCCATCTCAAGAACCTGCAGGCCATGTGCGCGCAGAAGAAGATCCCGTCGAGCGTGTCGATCCGGCTCGCCGCGCCGGTGCATGCCATCCTCGATGAGATCGGCGTGCGCCGCGCGACCGGCGTGATCGTGGGGACCCGCGGCCGCAACGCGGTGCAGGAGATGCTGATGGGCAGCGTGTCCATGACGCTCATGCGTCAGGCGAGCTGCCCCGTACTGATCGTGCCGTAAGCCGGAGCGGGGAGGCGCATGCCACGCAGGAACGATATCTCGACCATTCTCATCATCGGGTCGGGGCCGATCATCATCGGCCAGGCATGTGAGTTCGACTATTCGGGTGCGCAGGCGTGCAAGGTGCTGCGGGAGGACGGGTACCGCGTGGTGCTCGTGAACTCGAACCCTGCCACGATCATGACCGACCCCGAGTATGCCGACCGCACGTACGTGGAGCCGATCACGGTGGAGGTGGTCGAGCGCGTCATCGCCATCGAGCGCCCCGACGCGCTCCTGCCCACGCTCGGCGGTCAGACCGGGCTCAACTGCGCGGTGGCGCTTGCCGAGGCAGGTGTGCTCGAGAAGTACGGCGTGGAGCTGATCGGCGCGACTCTTGAGGTCATCAAGAAGGGCGAGGACCGCAAGCTCTTCGCTCAGGCGATGGAGCGCATCGGTCTCGAAACGCCGAACTCGGCGTACGCCTACGCCGTCGCCGATGCCGAAGCGTTCGTGGCCGAGGTGGGCTGGCCGGTCGTGATCCGCCCGAGCTTCACGCTCGGCGGCGCGGGTGGCGGCATCGCGTACAACATCGACGAGCTCCGGCAGATCACCGCGAGCGGCATCGCGCTCTCGCCGGTGGGCGAGGTGCTCGTGGAGGAGAGCGTGCTCGGCTGGAAAGAGTACGAGATGGAGGTCATGCGCGACCGCAACGACAACTGCGTGATCGTGTGCTCCATCGAGAACGTGGACCCCATGGGCATCCACACCGGCGACAGCATCACGGTAGCGCCCGCGATGACACTCACCGACCGCGAGTACCAGGTTCTGCGCGACGCGTCGTTTGCGATCATGCGCGAGATCGGCGTGGAGACCGGCGGCAGCAACGTGCAGTTCGCGGTGAACCCGCACGACGGCCGCGTGGTCGTGATCGAGATGAACCCGCGTGTCTCGCGCTCCTCCGCGCTTGCGAGCAAGGCCACCGGCTTCCCGATCGCCAAGATCGCCGCCAAGCTCGCGACCGGCTACACGCTCGACGAGATCCCCAACGACATCACGCGGGTCACGCCCGCCGCCTTCGAGCCCTCGATCGACTACACCGTGGTGAAGGTGCCCCGGTGGGCCTTTGAGAAGTTCCCCGGCACGGACACCACGCTCACCACACGGATGAAGAGCGTGGGCGAGGTCATGGCGATGGGCCGGACCTTCGCCGAGGCGTTCGGCAAGGCCTGGCGCTCGCTCGAGAACGGGCGGGGCGGGCTTGGCGCGGATGGTCGCGACACGTTCGACGAGACGCACTTCGACGAACGGTTGGCGATACCCAACGAGCGCCGGATGTTCTACCTCATGGAGGCCTTGCGGCGCGGGCGAAGCACCGAGGAGCTCCATGACATCACCGCTATCGACCCCTGGTTCCTCGCACAACTGCAGGCTGTAGTGAAGGTCGAGGGCTTTATCAGGGGCCGCGATCTCTCGTCGCTCACCAAGGCTGAGCTGCTGGAATGCAAACGGCGAGGTCTCTCGGATGCGCAGATCGCGCACCTTACAGGAGCCCTCGAGAGTGAGGCGCGTGCGAGAAGGCTCGACCTCGGCGTGACGGCTACGTTCAAGGCTGTGGACACCTGCGGCGGGGAGTTCGCCGCGAACACGCCCTACTACTACAAGACGTACGAAGATGAGAACGAGGCCGAGCGGTCCGACCGCAAGAAGGTGATGATCCTGGGCGCCGGTCCGAACCGCATCGGCCAGGGCATCGAGTTCGACTACTGCTGCGTGCATGCCGCCTACGCGCTTGCCGAGGCGGGCTACGAGACGATCATGGTGAACTGCAACCCGGAGACAGTCTCGACCGACTACGACACCTCCGACAAGCTGTACTTCGAGCCGCTCACGTTTGAGGACGTGATGGACATCGTCGACCTCGAGCAGCCGGACGGTGTGCTCGTGACGTTCGGGGGCCAGACGCCCCTCAAGCTCGCTCGTGCGCTTGAGGACGCCGGTGTTCCGATCCTCGGCACCAGCCCCGAGACGATCGATCTCGCCGAGGACCGCAAGCGCTTCGCCGAGGTCCTCGACCGGTTGGGGATCGCCTATCCCGCGGCGGGCACCGCGCGGACGCTCGATGAGGCGATCGAGGTGGCGTCGCGCATCGGCTACCCGCTGCTCGTGCGTCCGAGCTACGTGCTCGGAGGTCGCGGCATGGTGATCGCCTACGACGAGGCGTACCTGCTGCGCTACGCACAGCAGGCGGCCGAGGTGTCGCCCGATCATCCGGTGCTCCTCGACCGCTTCCTTGAGGGCGCCATCGAGGTGGACGTGGACGCGGTGTGCGACGGCGAGAGCGTCTACATCGGTGGCGTGATGGAGCATATCGAGGAGGCGGGCATCCACTCAGGCGACTCGGCGTGCTGCATCCCGCCATTCTCGCTCGGCGAGGAGACGATCGCCACCGTGCGCGCGCATGCGCGGGCTCTCGCGCTCGAGCTCGGCGTGCGCGGCCTGATGAACGTGCAGTTCGCGGTGAAGGACGAGCGTGTGTATGTGCTCGAGGTGAACCCGCGCGCGAGCCGGACCGTGCCGTTCGTGAGCAAGGCGACCGGGGTGTCGCTTGCCAAGGTCGCCGCCCGCGTGATGGCAGGGGAGAAGCTCGCTGACATGGGGCTGCCCTCGGAGGAGCGCGTGCTTGGCCGGTACTGTGTGAAGGAAGCGGTCATGCCGTTTGGCCGGTTCCCCGGCGCGGACAGCGTGCTCGGCCCGGAGATGCGTTCCACCGGCGAGGTGATGGGCGTGGCTGGCGACTTCCCCTCGGCGTACGCCAAGTCGCAGCTTGCGATCGACTACTCGCTGCCCACCTCGGGCACGGCGTTCATCTCGGTGTGCGACCGCGACAAACGTGGCGTGGTGCCGGTCGCCCGGTACCTGCAGGGTCTGGGCTTCCGTATCATGTCGACGCGCGGCACCGCGCGTCTGCTCAAGGCGTCGGGCATCCCGGTGGACGAGGTGCGCAAGGTGCACGAGGGCCGCCCGAACATCGTGGACTCGATCGTCAACGGCGAGGTCCAGCTGGTCATCAACACGCCGTTCGGCCGCGAGACCCGCTCGGACGGCTACCATATCCGTACGGCGGCGGTGCAGCACGGGGTGAGCAACATCACCACGCTCGCGGCCGCGCTTGCGAGCGTGCAGGCCATCGAGGTCATCAAGCACGGCTCGCTCGACGCACGGGCACTCCAGGACTTCGAACGGAGCGAATGATGTGTACCGAGGTTCCCACACCGGCCATAGAGCCGGTGGTGGTGGTCAGCAACGAGCGTGTCGCCGAGGGTGTGAGCAGGATCGTGCTCGACGCCCCGCGCACCGCGGGCGCCGTGGAGCCCGGGCAGTTCGTGCACCTGCGGATCTCGCGCCATGCCGACTTCATACTGCGGCGGCCGTTTTCCGTGCACCGTGCGCGCGACGGCCGCATCGAGATCCTCTATCAGGTGGTGGGTCTTGGCACCAGAGCGCTTGAAGACGCGGTCCGTGACGACGTGATGGACGTGATCGGGCCCCTCGGCCACGGGTGGCGGGTGCCAGACGGCACGAAGCGTGCGCTGGTGGTGGCGGGCGGACTGGGCGCGGCGCCGATGGGCATGCTCGTCGAGCGGCTCGCCGAACGCGGCATCGAGGTCACGCTCGCGCAGGGCGCGCCCTCGGCCGGCAGGCTGCTGGCCCGCGAGCTCTTCGACAACCTGTGCAGCCGTGCGATCGTGGCTACCGACGACGGTTCCGCGGGTCTGTGCGGATTCGTGACCGTGCTCAGCGCCGAGCAGCTCGAGCGCGACCGTCCCGATGTGGTGTATGTGTGCGGGCCCGAGCCGATGCAGCGTATCGTTGCCGATCAGT
>Ga0228536_1001554_pt1 | contig 20126 bp, 21 predicted proteins | sample SJ1Smetagenome_FD_168611 | JGI IMG/M metagenome (GOLD analysis project Ga0228536, IMG submission 168611) | Enriched culture of PCE-dechlorinating microbial communities from Ithaca, New York, USA - SJ1.S | ecosystem: Engineered > Modeled > Simulated communities (microbial... > Unclassified...
GCATGACCACCCTGAACAAACAGGCGGCGGAACTGCTGGAAGGCTTGTCAACGGTTCATGCCTGCACGGATATCACCGGGTTCGGTTTTCTGGGCCACGCCTGCGAGATGATCGAAGAGGCAAACGTCGGCATGCGGGTTTACGCGTCCCGGGTTCCCTATTTCCCGGGACTGAAAAAACTGCTGGACGACATGATCATCCCCGGCGGTACAGCGAGAAACAGGCGTCATCGTGAGCCCCAGGTCAACATTGATCCAGGCTGCCCGGACTGGATGATGGACATCCTGTTCGATCCCCAGACAGCGGGGGGCCTTCTGATCGTCCTCGGGGCCGCCGAAGCCGAAGAACTCCTGCGGAAAATGCACGGCGCAGGGATTGAAGAAGCCGCGATCGTCGGTGAAATCACGGCCGAACCGAAGGGGAAGATTGACTTGGTCTTTTAAAACTGAAAACATCGCAACCCGGAATCCGGTACATGCAGCTCAGGTATGGATGCCGGCTCAAAAGACCGCATCATAATACTTGATTTATATTCATGGTTATTCTGAGCAAAGTGAGGGATCTCACTTTTGTACACTGGAGATTCTTCGTCGCTTGCGCTCCTCAGAATGACATTGCGACACAGCCTCCAAATCCGGCATGACAGACGTGCCGACTTTTTATGAAGCTGTCATGCTTACCTTACCTGTTTAAGGAGAGATTGATATGGAAAAACAATGGCTCGGCCTAGTGGAAGCACTTGAATTAACCCTGAAAAGAATTCCCGTCATGCCTACGGAAAGCTTGCCCATGCATGAATGCGTCCAGCGTGTGGCGGCGGAGGATATCTATTCAAAAATCAATTCCCCATCCCTGACGGCGTCTCTGAAAGACGGATATGCCGTCTATTCGGAGGATATCGCCTCGGCAAGCGAGGAACATCCCGTTTCGCTGCCCATTGTGGGTACCGTATCAGCCGGTGAGAAATCCACCTTCACCCTAAAAAAAGGACAGGCAATCCGGATTCTGACGGGTGCTCCCATGCCGGAAGGGGCGGAGGCGGTGGTTTCCCAGGAATTCACCCGGGAAAACGGCGACGAGGTCATCGTCCTGGCCGATTCCGAACCGGGCAGAAACGTTCTCGTCCGGGGAACCGATGTCGAAGAAGGGGAACAGATCGTACACAGGGGCGAGATTTTGAGCGCCGGTCATGCCGGCTTGATAGCGGCGGCGGGCATGGAGGCGGTCCGGGTTTACAAACTCCCGAAAGTGGCCATCATCGCCACGGGCGACGAAATCATCGCACCCGGCGAACCTTTCCGGTCCGGGGCGATTTTTGCCAGCAATCTGATTACCCTGTCGGGCTTTCTACGCTTCCGGCAGATCGATGTGGTCATGAAAGTTATCAAGGATCAACCCGAACAGATCCGGGGAACGGTGGCGGAACTGCTCCGCGAATGCGATGCCATTCTGACCATCGGCGGCGCCTGGGAAGGAGACAAGGACTACTCCCTGGGCGTCCTGGACGAACTGGGTTGGGAACCGCTTTATCACCGTGTCCGGATCGGACCGGGCAAGGCGGTCGCATTCGGCCTGCTGGAAAACAAACCGGTTTTCTGCCTCCCCGGAGGCCCCCCTTCCAACGAGATGGCTTTTCTCCAGATCGCTTTTCCGGCCCTGCTCGCCATGTCCGGCTATCCGCCCGCACCTTTGATCACGGTAAAGGCCATTCTGACGAAAGAGGTCGGCGGTCAAAAGAGCTGGACCCAGTTCATCTATGCACAACTGCAAAAGCAGGACGGGAATTTATATGTATCGCCTTTGCAGACGAAAAGCCGCCTGAAGAACATGGCCGGCGCGACAGCCCTGATCAAAATTCCCGAAGGGGAAAGGTTTCTGTCGAAGGATAGCTGGATCGATGTGCAGCTGCTGGTATGATTCCGGCGGAAAGGCCGTATCTGATTACTCCGGCAAAGGAGCACCGGCGACAGAGAACCCCGGTTCTTGAAAAGCGAGATTCTTAGCGGAGTTGATCCTGGAGCGAAGCGAAGGACTCAGAATGACAATTGGGCAGGCACTGCCAAGAAACGACGACGCAAAAGCCATCCCTTCTTGTCATTCTGAGGTGCCAGCCGAAGAATCTCTTGCGCGGAACATTCCTTGCGTAACCTGTGCCACGATGTCATTCTGAGGCGTCAGCCGAAGAATCTCTTCCTCTTAGCGGATCGTGATGATGCGATTCTTCACGGGGTTGATCCTGGAGAGAAGCGAAGAACGAAAGACATCGAATGTAAATCGGGTATTGCGATACGGCCTCCGAATCCGGTATGAGGCTTTGAATATTTGCTTGCCGATGTAATCATGCTGCTACCGGGAGAAAAGCCATGCTCAAACAATTCGCGGTCAAGACGGGCAGCCGCTGCCAGATGATCGACATCACGGGCCAGGTCCGATCCGTCCTGCGGGAGTCGGGATACCAGAGCGGAATCTGCCAGGTCTATGTCCCCCACACCACGGCGGGAATCACGATCAACGAAAACGCCGACCCCGATGTGCCGCGGGATATTCTGGCCACACTGGAGAAACTGGTGCCCCTCCGCGGGAATTACCGTCACAGCGAGGGAAATTCCGATGCCCACGTGAAGGCATCCCTCATGGGTTCGTCCCAGACCGTCTTTTTTGAAAACGGAACCCTCATCCTGGGAACATGGCAGTCCCTGTTCTTCTGCGAGTTCGACGGCCCGCGAACCCGGTCGGTCTATGTTCAAGTCACCCCGGTCAGCTGAAAGACAAAAAAGCCGGGAGAGGGCGGACCCCTCTCCCGGCTTTTTAACCAATTGAGCGGATTTTCCTTAAACTCATTCCGTCTTGATCGCAATCTTCTTCCCGGCGGCCTTGGCCTTCGCCGTCTTCGGCAAAACAATGCTCAACACGCCGTTTTTGAAGGTCGCCTCCACTTTTTTTGAATCAACCTCCGCCGGCAAAGGAATGACCCGGTGGAATGACCCGTAAGTCCGTTCCAGATGATAATAATTTTCCGCCTTGTCTTCCTTTTCCGCTTTTTTCTCCCCCTTGATTGTCAGGCTGTCTTCGGTCAGAAGCACATCGATGTCTTTTTCCTCCAGACCGGGCAGGTCCGCTTTGACCACGATATCGGTTTCTCCCTCCTTGACATCGATCGACGGATGAAAAGCCCCGAAAGATTCCTCAATTGAGCCCGGCATCGCCACGTTAAATCCTCGGAAGAACTCTTCGAACATTTCGTTCATGCGCTGCTGGAAGGAATCAAGCAAATTGTCCATGCCTCTTGCCGGCACCTGCGTACCCTTCCACAAAGAAGGTATAAGATTTTTCTTCGCCATAACCTATCCTCCTTTCCATCGTTGTTCCCGGATTATGCAGCCTTGATGACGATTTTTTTCGCCTTCACCTGCTCCGCCTTATGCAGGGTCAACCGCAGGACACCGTTTTTGACGGTTGCCTCGATTTTTTCCCTGTCCACTTCATCGGAAATCGTAAACGCCCGTTGATAATCTCCCACATCGTATTCCGAATAGGCGATCGAATAATCTTTAAAGGACAAGGGTTCCGCCCTTCCCGAAATGGTCAGAACGTTCTTGTCCAGAACCACATCGACCGATTGCTCGTCGACGCCCGGCATATCGGCAATCAGAATGATGGCCTCTTTCGTTTCGTATATATCGACTTTGGGCACATAGACTTTACGATTCCGGGTCCGTTCCGTTTCCATCGCCGCTTGGGTTGACTGTTTCTGCAATTCGCTCATTTCCTTAGACATCTGAATGATCCCTCCTTTCTTATTCAGCCTGAATCACCACTTTCTTCGGCTTGTCTTCATCGGCTCTCGGGAGACTGATCCGGAGAATGCCCTTTTCATATTTTGCCTCAACCTTGTCGGCATTCACATGGAAGGGCAGCTGCAGAACCCGGCTGAAACGGCCGTAACTTCTCTCCTGACGATGATAACTCTCCCCTTCCTTCAGACTTTCGGGCTCCATATTGCCGTTGATGGTAAGCGTATCACCGATGACCGAGATGTCGAACGTCGACGGCTCCATCCCAGGAATCTCAGCCGTCACGATCGCATCCTGCTCACCGGACCAGACATTGATCGGCGGGTACTCATGGCCGATCTGTGAATCAACGGTAGAGAAAAGCCGGTTCATTTCACTTTGAAGGCGCTGCATTTCCCTAAATGGATCCGTAACCCTGCCAAACCGCCACATTGTGGGTCCAAACATGACGCATACCTCCTTTTATAAAAGTTGATCAGATTTTGTTCCGGACGGCACGCCAGGGCGCACCTATCCGCAAATATTGTAACCTGCCAGAATACTTAAACATATCCTCACGACCCCTAATATATTCACCGATTATTTCTTGTCAAGGCAGGGGGACGGATCGATGGAGTTTTTTTCCTGCCCGCATTGATTCCTCCGGCATGACGTTTTGAATATTTGCCTGCCGATATAAATAAGCAAGGACTTCGGAAAAGGGCGAAGAGAGACGGGGGAGAGGGGTTTTTCTGATCATCCCCCCTCAGGCATGCATGACAACCGATCGGAAAAGAAACGTTTTTTAAATCACGCCCCGTCACGGGATTTCATCAGGATATCCACCATATCGCGATGAATGATTCCATTTGAAGCCAGAACATGGGGGGCATCCAGAAAGAAGGGGCTGCCGGAAAGATCCGTCACGCATCCTCCCGCCTCCTCGACGAGAAGCCAGGCGGCCGCTGTATCCCAGGGCATCAGTTTCAACTCCCAGAAACCGTCGAACCTTCCAGCGGCGACATAGGCCATGTCGAGGGCAGCCGCACCGGCCCGCCTGATCGCCTGGGCATTGACGGCCATCCGATTGAAGTGATCCAGATTGTTTTCCCTGCTGTCCCTCACATCATAGGGGAAACCCGTGGCCAGCAGGCTTTTCGTCAGATCTTCCGTATCGGATACTCGAATTCTCTTCCCATTGAGGAAAGCTCCGGCCCCCTTTTCAGCAAAAAACATTTCATTCAGCATGGGGTTATAGACCGCACCGAAACAAATCTCCCCCTTCCTTTCCAGGGCAACGGAAACACAAAAGACCGGGTACCCATGGGCGTAATTCGTCGTCCCGTCCAGGGGATCGATAATCCACCGGAACACCGCTCCCGTGGCAATGCCTTTTGATTCTTCCGTAAGAATGTCATGATCCGGATATGTCTCCCGAATTTTCGAGATAATCCGCTCTTCAGAGGCATGATCAGCCTCGGTAACCAGATTAATCAGCCCCTTGTACTCGATGGTATGGGGTTCATTGAATTTCTCTTTCAGCAAATCGCCCGCCTGACGGGCGATATCGATGACTGATTCAAGATAATGGGTCATCATATCTCCTGGCTAGACTCGTCATGGTAAGTCGTTCATGTATACATAACCAGGGTGGAAAAATCACCCTTAAAATTCCCCGGTATGATTTTATCACACACAACCGTTTATCTTTATGTTGCAGATCCCCGAGTTTGATGATAAAAAGCGGTGTGTTTTCAATGGATATGGAAACCGTATTCTGAGATGTCGTTCACCCCATGGATAACAGAAGGGGAAAAGATCCATCAGAGAGAAAATGACAAATCCGGACAAAAACAACCTTTCGGAAGAATCCTGTCGCCCTCAGCCGGAACCGGGAGAGGCTATGCCCGATTTATCGACCATCCGGGAGGAAAAGGGACTCAGCTTGGCCGATGTCTTTGCCAGGACGCGGATCAGTAAAAGGAACCTGACCGCCCTGGAACAGGGTGATTTCGCCGTTCTCCCGCACGACGTCTACACAAGGGCATTCATCAGGCAATATGCGGAACTGCTTGAAATCGATCCCCAACCCTTTCTCGCGAAATATGCCGCCTATCTGAAGACCCTGGAAGATCCCCAACCGACCCGGAAAAACGAGGGACCGGTCACGTCCACGCCCCAAAAGAGCTTCGTGAAGAAGCTTGCGGGGGCTCTTGCCGTGCTGTTCGTCGTGATGACCCTGTCATTTGTCATTTACAATCAAAGCCAAAACCAACCGGAACGATCCCTGGACGAAGCCACGTCTCCAGATGTCCGATCGCCGGCGCTTCCTCCTGATCAAACGAGTTCCGAACCCGTCACTCAACCGGCGGAGGCAGGCGGGGCAGTTGTTGCCTCGCCGGTACCGGCATCTGTCGAACCCTCTTTACAGAATGCGATGACACCGCCCGTACAGACAAGAACCGTCCCTTCACCACCACAGACGGCGAACATTCCCGAAGGCACGGTATCCGGAACCCAGAAACTGACCATCCAAGCCAGGGAAATCTCCTGGATCGGCATCCGAATCGGCAGGCAGGAAAGACAGCAGGTGATGCTGCACCCGGGTGACACGGTCACTTACGAGGGGAACCGGTTTCGCCTGGATATCGGCAATGCCGGCGGCGTGGATATCTTTCTCGACGCAAAACCACTCCCTCCCCTCGGAAGCCGCGGCCAGGTCGTCCATGTGACCTTACCCTGAATGGTCCTGCCGATCCCGATAATATCCTTTGACATTCCCCTCTCTATGATCTAAACTTGCCAATCACAAAGGCCCTTTTGACCTGCATGATTCCGCCGAAAAGCGGGACATGAATTTGAATCGAAAAAGAGGTGTTCAATATGTTTGGAATCGGCATGCCGGAACTACTGGTTATCCTCGTGATCATTCTGATCATTTTTGGAGCAGGGAAACTCCCCGAAATCGGCAATGCCCTCGGTAAGGGCATCAAAAATTTCAAAAAAGCCACCCGCGAACCGGAAGACATCGATGTCACTCCGGAATCAAAGAAAATCAACGGAGAAGAAAAGAAATAAATCAGGCGTTTCTAAAACGGCACGTCGTCGTCAGGCAAGGGATCTCCCATACCATAAGCCGGGACGGGCTCATCCGTCACGGTTTCCTGGCTCCTGCCCTGTCCCCTGGACTCCAGCATCTGCATATTGCTCGCCAGGATTTCCGTCGTGGAGCGCTTGTTGCCGTCCTTGTCGTCCCACGTGCGGGTTTGCAGTTTACCCTCAATAAAGACGAGCCGCCCCTTCCCTAAATAGTTCCCGCAAATCTCCGCCAGCCGGCCGAATACGACGATCCGGTGCCATTCCGTCTTGGAGATTTTCTCTCCCTGCTTATTCTTGTACGTTTCATCCGTGGCAATTCGAAAATTGACGACCATCGTTCCATCCGGCGTGTACCTAACTTCAGGATCCGCCCCCAATCTGCCGATTAAGATGACCTTGTTGACCATAGCGCCCCCTGTTTCATTTTTCAATTTTTCCAACCTTATAAAAATTATCCGGAAATGGCAATATGATTATCGGTTTCACCATCGTCGCCGTTTCTCCCCCGGAAATCTTTCAAGCCTTGAAGCCCGCGCTAAAAAAATACGGCGTACGCGAATCCGCACGCCGCATCCCTGAAAGGAGGGAGGAAGAACAGCGCCCCTTTCGGTTTCATTTGTCCGGCAAGACGACGATCCGGATGGACCGGTTTTCTCCGCCCCGGAAGGGGGCAGGGAGCCCCGGGGATGAAAGCCCGCCGGAACTCCCTGGAGAATCAGGATCAAAAATAAGCCCTGCCTAACCGGTCATGCCTAGTGACCAAAACGCTGGAGATATTTCGTCGAAAAACGCTCGGGCGTGAATCCGACGTTGAATTTCCGGTGCGCCAGGTCGACATGCCAGGGCGATGCATGGTCGGCCTGATGGTCGTAGGTATAGAAATCCGTTTCGAAGTGAGACAGAAGATCCATGACCTTACCGTCGCCATAACCGTAGAAGTAGCTCTGGGTCGTTTTCCAGAGCTTCCCCTGCAGATCGTAAGCATCGGCCAGGCCGCTCTTCCAGGAACCGCCCATGGCCCAGAGGACCTTCTTGCTGTAGACACCGCAGTCATTTTTGGTTTTCGGAGTCGCCTCGATCACATAGACATTCGGCCACAACCGCCAGTTCATCCGGGGGAATTTCTCTCCCACCGTGGTCGGATGGCGGCGCTGCGCGTTCTTGTTCTCCGTGATGTAATCACAGGCGAACAGGGTCGTCAGCTTCGGCTGGACATCGATGAGTTTCCAGTTCCAGCGGGCGACGGGAACGTCCAGGGTCCGGAAGTCGCCGATGGAGGAGTCGGATCCGACGAAGGCGTCGAAGCGCTGACCGCTGGTCAGGCGGCGGACCCTTCTCATGGCCGGAATGTAGGAAAAGGCATCGTCCAGCTTACTCTGATCGTTGTAACGGTACGTCAGACTGCCGAATCCTTGCAGGTCGGCCGGAGCCTGGACGTAGACCAGTTCCTTGAAGAAAATGTCCTGGGTCTTGGGATCATAGGTCGGCTTGGGGGGGAGAATTTCCCGGCTGGCCAGAAAGATGCGGTCCCAGGTCATTTCAACCGTTCTTTCCCGGTTTCCTTTGGAGCCGATGAAAAAAATGTTGACGCCGTCATGGGTAAAGTCGTCCCCGTCATAGACATGAACCTGGTTGTACCAGGCCTTGATTCCCGCCTGAGGATCCTTCTCGTCGACCGTGAAAAAAGGTTCGCCGCCGATCCACCATTTGCCGTCCTTGGTTCTCAGGTTTCCGTCGGGGGAAATCACGGCCTTCCCGGCGTTGGCCTTTGTCACCGCGCCATAGGCTTTCGGAACCGGCCAGGGCTTGTAGTCGGCAATGACCATTTCCATGCCTCTTTTCACCATGTTGTAGATACCGGGGCTGGTCAGCTTGATGAGCTCGTTCTTGATGCTGTCGACGTTATTCTTGGTGATGACCATACCCACCTTGATTTTGCCGTTGGAAAGCCTTTCCACTTCGCTTGCCGGAATCTTCATCGGCATCCCGGTGAAATCAAACTTGTCCGGATTCTGCTCGATCCCGACATACCCCGGCACCCTGGCCTGCTGGTCCGTCATGGCGAACGCCGGCACCGAACCGCCGATCAGCAGGAGGAAAATGCCTGTAAAAACCGTCCATTTCATCATTCTTTTCTTGCATCCCATGTGTAACGTCCTCCTTTTTTAAAATTGAAACGTGATTCGTGACTGGATTTCATCCGCGTTCTAGAATTGATAACTGATCCGGGTCTGGACTTCGTCGCAGTACCCCAACGAACCCGGGTTCACACCATTGACGGGGTTGTCGTTGCCGCCGCCGAAGAACGAGGCGCCGACATAGCCGATCAGGTTGTCCGTGAAACGCAGTTCCGTTCCAACCTGCACGTAGTGGGTCTGTTTTCCGATATTGTAGATGAACAGCATATTGGGCTTGATACGATCCTGCATGTACCCCGTGTCCACGCAGAAGCTGACACCGTAGTCATGCTCCGACACTGATCCGCCGGACAACGTGTGACCGCCGTTTTTCTTGAGGTCGTCCGCACCTTCCGTCACCCAGAAATCAAAAACCTGGAATCCCAGACTGAAGGTCCGGTTCGGGTTCAGGAACTTGATGAACGTCGGGCGGTCGATACCGACGAGGGCCTTGATCGTGCCCAGCCGGTCAATGCCGTTCATGTACTCATAGGGACGATCCTGATAGAGGAACTCCATCCGGTAAACGGCCTTCGTGTTCATGTTGTCGTCGTACGTCAGGGAAAATCCGTAGGAATCAACGCGCGGGTGCTTCACATCAACGTCAAGAACATAACCCGGAGTTCCGCTAGGACGGATGTTCGTGAAAAGACCGTCGTCCTCGTAATGATTGAAGTAATTCAACGAAAATTCAACCCGCTTGAAAACCCCCATGAAACGGAAACCGAACTCCTGCCCATGGGGCTTTTCCTCTGTCTGGTTGAATATGTCCGGAACGAGATTGTAAGGGGAGCCGTACGCCGGCATGGTGGTCCCGACAAAACGCCCGGGAAGCCAGATGCCCTCCAGCTGGAGATCCTTCCACGTTTCCGTGTTATAGGGAATCCGGACGGTCGCCCGGGCCATCCAGAGGGATTCGCGCAGATTGTCGAAGGCCTCCAGGTAGGGTTCCGTCAGGTTGGCACCGTGCCAGCTGATGTCCAGCGGGTTGACGATATCCAGGAGACGCAGGCCGTCCGACTGACCCCACGATACCTGCTGCTTCCCCAGGCGGAGCCAGAACATCTCCGTGTCATAATCCATGTAGAGTTCCTTCACCCCCACCATCCAATGGTTGTCCGATTTCTCCCAGCTGCCGGGATAATTCTTCGGAAAGGCATCGAAACTTTTGACGTTCTTGTCCCAGTCGGCCTGCTCGTTCGCCGCGATCAGGCGGGCAAACACGGACACGCTGTCCGATATGGTGTACTGAGGTTTCAACTGAACCGAGGTGTGAAACAGTTTCAGGTTCGCTTTGTCCTGACCGCTGTTGTTCGGATTGGCTCCGGTAACTCCCAGGGCAATCTGGTTCCTCACCCAGCCGGAAATGGAAAAATCGCCGTAATCAACAGCCCAGGCGCTGGCACTCCACGCCAGAAGCAGCAGGATCCCTATCAAACCAGCCAGTGATCTTCTGTTACCTCCCATATTTCTTCCTCCCTTTCGTTTGATTTCTCGCTGTAGTTTACCTTTTCGTACACCGGAAACGTCTGATACCCTCGATCTCCGGATCACAACTGAACGTGCAATGTGACCAGCCTTGCTAAATCGTAAGCGTTCATTGCCGTTATCTTCGTCCTCAATACGATAAGAGTTCATGATCGTGGTTTTCTTTTTTTCAAAGAACGACTGTTGGCTTTTCTTGTTCACCGTAAAAAAACGTTTTGGGGAACATAAATGGATTTTTAAGGCATGCATTAATAATGCAGGGGCTGTACCAACAGGGCTCTTGCAGATAACTGGCTGATTACAAAGATTTATTATGGATGAATGACTTAAGGAGTGAATTAGAGCAGTTCAATACATCCAATATTTTGGATTTAGCACAATATATTGGATTCACTGCGAATTGTGATTAAAAGAATAGGATGTAAGGCGCGAGGTGAAAAAGCTTTCTTTCTCTTGTGGTAATCATGGACTGTCATCCCGGACGGTTCTTTTTCGGCGGTTTCCCGGCACACGGGGAAGTGCGCTTTGTGTTGATGGATCTTCTACCCTCCGAAATCCGGATTAATTAATTCTATGTTGTCCCCGTCATGAATGAAGGTCGAGGAATATTTTTGGGGAAAAATAAACTTTCCGTTACATTCCACAATTATTTGAAGATCGCCTTCATTCATCAAACGAAGCAGTTGTTCAATCGAAATATTCGGAGCTATCCTGGTTTTTAACCCATTCAAAACTATTTCTACGCTATCGGATATCATGGTTCACGCAAATTCCTCTTTTTTTCCGCACATCGAACAATCGGGATTCCTGTCTATGGAAATTTCTCTGAATTTCATATTGAATAACGAAATTTGGAGCAGTTTACCTTTCAAAGTTTCGCCGATGCCTAAAATCAATTTCAAGACCTCCATTGCCTGCATGGAAGCAATGACGCCGGGGACAGGTCCCAAAATACCAACGCTTTTTTCACTGGGTGTCATTGTCGGGAAAACACATTCGAAACAGGGTGTTTCCCCCGGAACAAAGGTTGTTATCATACCGCCGAACTTATTTACGCCACCATAAATAAAAGGGATCTTTTTTCTCAATGACGCCGTATTAAGAACTTGTCTCGTCTGAAAATTATCTGTTGCATCAATAATAAATGAACAATTACCCAATATATCCATGATGTTATGGATATTTATTCTTTCATGAACGGCTGTGATTCGGCAGTATGGGTTCATTTCACTTAGTTTTAAAAAAGCTGATTCTACTTTCCACTTATCCACATCGCTTGTCCAGTGAAGAATCTGACGATTCAGGTTGGTCGGTTCAACCCGATCCCCATCGACAAGGGTGATATGCCCGACACCAGCGGCAACAAGGTAACTTGCCGAAATTGATCCCAAACCGCCGACACCGGCGATGATTACGTGTGATTTTTTTAATTTCTCTTGTCCTTCCTCACCAATATCCGGAATTATCAACTGCCGCTGATATCTTATCAATTCCTCTTCTGACAACATGATGCTTATTCTCTCGGCTCCCCAGTGGATGAGTGACACGATTTGAAAGAACTCCCCTCCCTTTGGTTCACAGGCGGGATGGGAGTTCTCAGCAAATCCTGAAATCAGAACCATTGCATATATAATTTCGGGCTACTTTTCTCCCTTTTCGTTTCTTCCCTTAAGTGCCATAAACACTCTTTCCGCGGTAACGGGAAGTTCGTTAATCCGGACGCCGACTGCATCGTAGACGGCATTCACAATAGCGGGTATGGTCGGTAGAATGGCTCCTTCCCCGACTTCCTTCGCCCCGTACGGACCATTCGGCTCATTACTTTCCACAATGATGGTATTGACATTCGGCATATCGAGCATCGTCGGAATTCGATACTCCCCGAGGGTCGGATTCAACAATTTCCCCTTCTCGTCAAATTTGACCTCCTCGAACAATGTTTCACCCAATCCCATATAAACGGATCCCTGCATCTGACCTTCGACATTCGTCCGGTTGATTGCAAAACCGCAATCATGGGCGTCGGTCAATTTGTCGACGGTCACTTGCCCTGTTTCCTCGTCCACCGTAACCTCTGCGACCACCGCCGAGCATGAATATGCAGGGGATGTCCCGACAGATGCCCCTTTGAATTGCCCCCCCAGTTCATCCGGCTTGTAGGCGCCTCCTCCGACGATAACTCCTTTCTTCAAGTAGACAATCCGGGCGGCCTCTCTAAATGTCAGGCGATCGCCCTCCGGATGATCGAGCCATCCACGGTGCTCTTTGATATACTTTATCCTGATATCGGAAAAATCAGGGGGCTCGTTCTTGAAGACGATGCAGCTTTCCTTAATATCCATATCGCCGGACGGAATTTTGAACTCCGCGGCGAGGACGTCGAGAATCTGTCGTTTCAGGTCCTCGGCGGCTCTTTTCACGGCATGACCCGTCATCAGGGTCTGGCGTGATGAATAGGCCCCGAGATCGATACCGAAATCGGTGTCGCCGGAATGCACATGGACATCCTCATACCTTAATCCCAGTGTTTCCGCCACAATCATGGTGAAGGTGGTGTCCGAACCCTGGCCGATTTCAGCCGAAGCGGTGTAAAGATCGACGGTCCCGCCATCTTCCGACAACTTCACCATCGCCGTCGCATGATAAGTTTCGGAACGGTAAATGGAATAGCCGGCGCCGGAGACATAGAATGCGGCCGCCATGCCAATTCCCTTCCCCCGGGGCAGGTTCCCCCTCTTCGTCTCCCAATCCGAACCGTCCCGGACGGCTTCCAGGCATTCTCTTGCCCCGAGACTGCTCATATTGAAGTAATTGCAGGTGACATCGTCTTTTTCCATGATATTCTTCAGCCGGAGTTCGATCGGGTCCATACCGATCTCTTCCGCGATCTGATCCATCAGTTGCTCCATGCAAGCCCTGGCCACGACACTGCCATGCCCTCTCTGGGCACCCGCCGCCGGTTTATTCGTATAGATCCGGTATCCGTCATACTTCATGTTGGGCAGTTTGTAAGGGGCAGCCAACAGGGAGCCTGCATAATAAACCGTAGCAATACCGAAGCTGGAGTAAGCGCCGCCGTCCAGATAGCACTTGTTCTGCACAGCCATCAGGGTCCCGTCTTTCTTGGCTCCGACTTTCAGTTCGTGGAAAAACTGATGTCGGGCCCGCGAATGCATGAACACTTCCTCCCGGGAGAAACACATTTTAACCGGCCGCCCCGTCCTCATGGAGAGGAGACAGGCAATGAGCTCCATACTGTTCGCCGCGGCCTTGGGTCCGAACCCGCCTCCGACATAGGGTTTCACTACGCGCACCTTGCCCACGGGAATGTTCAACACCATCGCCACGGTTCTCTGGACATAATGCACGCTCTGCGTCGAGGAGTACAGGGTCAGATTCCCGTTGAGATCGTAGTGGGCCAGGCAGGCCTGGGGTTCCAGAAAGGCACCGTCCTGCTTCTTGTTGGAAAACGTCCCGACTTTGATGATGTCGCATTCCGCGAATGCCTTTTCGACATCGCCGAACTCGTTGTGGACTTCCGCGCTGATATTGTTCGGATGGTCGTCATGAATCGTGACCGCCCCTTCTTCCATGGCATCGAACACACTCAGGTAATGGGGCAATTCTTCATAGTCCACCTTGATCATGGAAAGTGCTTTCTGTGCCGTTTCATAATCAACGGCCGCCACGGCGGCCACTTCGTCCCCCACATACCGGACCTTATCGACACAGAACATCGTTTCATCGTAGCGGGCCGGACTAACGCCGAATTTGATGGAACCGGCTTCCTTGGCGGTAATAATATCCTTAACACCCGGCAACTTTTTCGCTTCCGACGTATCGATGTTCAGGATCTTGGCATGGGCCAGAGGGCTGTGCAGGACCGCACCATACAACATATTGGACATGGAAAGATCATCCGCGTAACGGGCATCACCGGTTGCCTTGGCACGTGCATCGACGCGTGGCAATCTCGTATTCAAGACATCGTATTTCATCATGGATCTCCTTATCACGATTTGATCTGTGCGGCCGCTTCCTGGACAGCCTCGACAATCTTCTGGTAACCGGTGCACCGGCACAGGTTTCCCGACATGGCCTCGCGAATGTCCCGCTCCGTCGGGTGGGGGTTGCTTTCGAGAAGGTGCTTGGCGGTCAGGATCATGCCGGGCGTACAAAATCCGCACTGAATCGCGCCAAGATTGACGAAGGCTTCCTGCACCGGGTGGAGTTTGTTGCCCTGCGCCACCCCCTCGATGGTTTCTATTTTGCTGCCGCTTGCCTGAACCGCCAGGACCAGGCAAGAATTCACCGGGCGGCCGTCCATGATAACCGTACAGGCGCCGCAATCACCGATGCCGCAACCTTCCTTGGTTCCCATCAAGTCCAACTCTTCCCGCAACACCTGGGTCAATGTCCGGTTCGGGAGCACCGCGACTTCATAATCGGTCCCGTTTACATTCAAGCTGATTAATTTCTTCATAGATGTCTCCTTGATAATATATCAACTTTATTCAATCTTTATTCAACTTCCCTGCCAGCAATCGTCGGAATCACTTTCCTCCCCTTGCCGCATCAAGGGCATTGAGGAGCGTTTTTCCGGTCAGAACCTTGACCATTTCTTTTCGGTATTCGCTCCCCCCTCTGATATCGCTGATGGGGCTGCAATCCGACATGGCCCGCACCGCTGCCGCTTCGAACAGCTCCGGGGTGGGTTCGGCCCCAATGAGCTCATTCTCGGCCGATACGGCATGAATGGCTTTCGGCGCGACGGCACTCAGGATAACTTTAGCATCCTTGATCGTCTTGCCGGTTTCATCCAATGTAAGGACTGAGGCGACGGCGATAATGGCGATTTCCAGCGATTTGCGATGGCCCAGCTTCATGTAGTCCCCACCCGAGAAGGGTTTCGCTTCCGGGATCACGATTTTCGTCAGGATTTCGTTGGGATTGATCGTGGTCTGGCCCGGACCGACCAAAAATTCCTCCAAATGCAATGTTCTCGTTCCCCCCTTGCTTCTCAATTCGATGGTCGCACCTAGCGCCATGAGTGGGGGAATAAGGTCAGCTGCAGGTCTTGCCGTCACGATATTCCCGCCGATCGTCGCCCTGTTCCTGATAAGCGGCGATCCCAGTTTGGAAGCGGCGTGGGAAAGAATGGGAAATTCAACCCTGATCAGTTCACTTTCTGCAATCGCAGCAGCAAGCGTTTGCGAACCAATCACGACCTCGGTCCCCTTTTTCTCAATCGCTGACAGTCCGGAAATCCTCGCAATACTGATCAGACAACCGGGATGAATTTTTCCCTCTTTCAGGTTAACCAGCACATCCGTTCCACCAGCAATAATTTTTCCATCCGATTTAAGCTGATCTAGTAATGAGTATGCCGTATCCATATCTGTTGGTTCGTAATATTCAAATTCAGGTAACAACAGCATAAAAAACCTCCCCATACTTTATTGTTTTCATAAGTTTTTTTATCTCTTTGCCATTCTTGACGGCTTCGTAAAAATCCGAAAAATGCTCGATTTGTCATCCCGAGCAAATGCGAGGAATCTGATATCATGAAAAATTTTTCATCGCTAACGCTCCCCGGAATGATAAAAGAGGATTTTTTACGGTTTCATCATTCTTACCTTTGCTTCAATCCAATTTTGAATATTAAGCCCTTTTAATGAACCTTCCTCCCGGTTCTCCCACTTGATGCATGTAACAAATCCTTTTCCAGCATCAATGATTTGCGGATCTCGCTTACGGATTTGGATCTTGCACCGTAAAAGCACTATCTATACCAATTAGAGAAACATTCAATAATAGCTAATGAATACCGCATGTTATGATATGAGAAGCAATGAAGCGGCCTGAACAACCGTCAGAACCGTTACAAGAAATATACAATATATTGGATGTGATACATGATATCGGATATGGAGCGGTTATCGAATCCCCAATTTCTTGATGCGAAAATCCAGGGTATTCGGTTTAATCCCCAGGATTTCTGCGGCACCCCCCTTACCCCTTATACGCCCCCCCGTTTTTTTCAGGATATCGGTAATATAACCTTTTTCCAATTCATGCAGGGTCAGGGGGTGGTCAATCATTTCGGCCACAGTCTCGTTAAACGTAATATGCAGCTTGTTATCCTTCATGAGGATCATCGCTCTTTCAACGGCATTTCTGAGTTCACGCACATTTCCAGGCCAGGAATAATTCTGCATCAACGTCATGCTTCTTCCGGATATACTTTTAACCGTTTTCCCCATGGACTTTTCAAACTCCTTGACAAAAGTCTGTACCAGAAGCGGAATATCCTCGGGTCTTTCACGAAGAGGGGGCATCAGGACGGGGAAAATATTCAAGCGATAGAAGAGATCTTCCCGAAAAGTACCTTCCTTGATTGCACGGCCAAGATCGCGGTTAGTCGCAGCAATGATTCGGACATCCACCTTGATGGTTTTTGAACTGCCGACGCGCTCAAACTGCCCATCTTGAAGTATCCTGAGAAGCTTGGCCTGAACGTTAAGAGGTAACTCGCCGATCTCATCCAGGAAAATAGTCGAATTGTTTGCGATCTCGAACCGCCCTACCCTGCTGGAAAAGGCCCCCGTAAACGCACCTTTTTCATGGCCGAACAACTCACTTTCGATGAGATGCGAGGGCAATGCAGCACAATTTACCCTCACCATCGGCAGATTTTTTCGAGAACTCAACTGATGAATCAGTTGAGCCAGGAGATCCTTGCCGGTACCTGTTTCGCCGAAAATAATCACCGTGGAGGAAGTTTTTGCAACCTGTTCCGCATTTTTAATTGCGGAAATAAGCGCCGAACTTTGCCCGATTATGATTTCGTGCTTGTTTTTCAGGGCAATCTCTTCCTTCAGGAAGAGATTCTCCTGGAACAACTGCTCTTTTAATTCTTCTATCTCTTTGAACGCCTTGTGAAGCGCCTTCTCTTCCTTTTTTCGCTCCGTAATGTCTTGTATAATCGCTAATTGGTGTTTGCTGCCCCTGTAATGAAAATTTGTTCCTCTCGCCTCAACATCAAGGACGACACCATCTTTGGTTACATCTCTGGATTCGTAAAAAAAACCCCCTTTAGTTTTGGTATCCGTCTTAAATTTTTCGAACATCGGATGGAAATCCGGATGAACGATGTCTTCCCGTGAAAGGGTCAGAAATTCATCGAATGTATAACCGTACATTTTACATGCCTGGAGATTGACGTTTACAATTTTCCCGTTTCTATCAAAGATTAAAAAGGCACACGTCGCCGAATCAAAAATCTTCTGGTATTCTTTTTTTTTACAAGCCAAAAGCTCGGTAATTTCCTGGTGTTTCTCCAGTTGTTTCTCTAAACAATGAACGTTATCCATCAATTGGTCATATGATAAGTTCTTCTGCATTCTTTTCTTCCTCTGAAAAGCATCGTATTAGGGTGCAAACGTCACTCATGCCGCATCCTTCGCCAGCACATTCAAGGTCAAGCGAATTCCTGATGACGCACAGGTCATATGAGATGATATTAGACGACAAAGGTTTATTGTATCTTTTGACGACCATCAATGAAGCGACAAAAATAAGGTGGGCTCAACAATAAAGAGCGTTTCCGTCGGGTCCCCGTTGAGGATGAATTTCAGGGTTCTCATGGATCACCTGATCAGACGGTCTTTGGCGGACGTTCCCCGAAAATCGCCCGGCCGATTCTGACGATGGTCGCCCCTTCTTCCACGGCGACAACGAAATCGCCGGACATGCCCATGGACAATTCCGTCATGTGCACACCCGGAATTTCCCGCTCGGCGATCCGGTCCCGAAGCTCCCGTAAACTCCGGAAAAAGGGCCTGGCCTCCTCGGGGTCGGAGAACCAGGGTGGCATGGTCATGAGGCCCCGGACAGACAGATTTTTGAATGCGGAAACCGTCTCGACCAGGTTTACGGCATCCCCAAGGGAAACGCCGCTTTTACTCGACTCGTCCCCGGTGTTCACCTCGACCAGGATCGGCATGACCATCCCCGCCGCACCGCACCGCTTGTCCAGTTCCCGTGCCAGCTCGATGCGGTCGACGGATTGAACCATGTGGAAAAGGCGGACGGCGTACTTGGACTTGTTGGTCTGGAGATGCCCGATCATGTGCCACTCAAGACCTTCTCCCAAAAGGGGAATTTTCCGCTGGGCCTCCTGGACATAATTTTCCCCGATGAGATGCACGCCCGCCGCGATGGCTTCGCGGATACGTTCGTCATCGACGGTTTTCGTGACCGCCATCAGGCGGACCGCGGAAGGGTCCCGGCCCGAGCGCCGGGCCGCTTCGCCGACCCGCTCCCGAACGGCCGAGATATTCTGTTCAACCGAATTGTTCATGACACACCCCGTTAAAACGAATCGCCCCGATCTCTTTCAGGACCTCGAATACCTCACTGACGGGCAGACCGATCACATTGGAGTAGGAACCGCGGATTCGGCGGGCGAACAGGCCGCCTTTTTCCTGAACGGCATAGCCTCCCGCCTTGTCGTAAGGTTCATCCGAATTGACGTACCATTCCAGTTCGTCCTCGGAAATCCGTTTGAAGACCACGACCGACCGGATCACCCGTTGGCGCAGGAGGGCCTTCGCCTTCCCGACGATGGAAAACCCCGTATAGACCGAATGTTCCTGCCCGCTCAAAAGCCGGAGCATGTTCCGGGCATCCTCCTTGTCTTTGGGTTTCCCGAGAACCCGCCCGTCGATGACAACGATCGTATCGGCTCCCAGAACCCACGCATCGGGGTGATCTGCGGCGACGGCCAGGGCTTTCGCGCCGGAGATTCTTCGGACATGGTCCCGCGGGGTCTCCCCCGGACGGAAGGATTCATCGGCTCCGCTGGGAATCACGTCGAAAGACAACCCGAACCCCTTCAACAATTCGATCCTCCGCGGTGAAGCGGAGGCGAGTATGAATGACCCGTCCATTACCAGGCCCATGGCTGCTTTTGTGTCCTTTTCGTCGCGGTCGCTCCTCAGAATGACATTGCGGCACACCCCCCCGGTGGGGGAATGAAGGGGATCGAAAAAAATCGTCATTCAAGGGTTTCGCATTTTGTTTTCCATTTTATAGAAGAATGGCCTCCCGCTGTCAAGGCGGTAACCTCCCGCCGGACGTTTCTCCTGAATATTTATCGGCGGGCAGTCCGCTTCCGGTGTGTCGAGATTCACGGAAAGACCCTTCCCGATGAAATTTTCCTGGCTTTTTACGTGAAATGCCGATAAGTTGCGCGGAAGTCGAATCCATAAAAAAAAGGACAAGTCGAGTTTATGAGTATCCGGCGTTTTTTCTGCTGTCTGTTTGCCCTGTTTTTCCTGGCGGTCCCCCCTCTGGCGCCTGTGTGGGCCGCGGAACGGATCGTCCGCCTGACCGTTCCCGGCTGCGATTCCTGAGGGAAAAAAGCGAGGACACGGGCTGTCCTGAAAAATATCAGGGGGATCAGTTCCTATGAACTGGGAGAACAGGGGTTGGTCACCATTACCTACGACGACAAAAAGGTCACTCTCAAAAAAATCGTTGCAACCTTGAAAAATGCCGACATGGCCCCGGAAGGAAAACCGGTCGT
>Ga0228536_1001557_pt1 | contig 20100 bp, 20 predicted proteins | sample SJ1Smetagenome_FD_168611 | JGI IMG/M metagenome (GOLD analysis project Ga0228536, IMG submission 168611) | Enriched culture of PCE-dechlorinating microbial communities from Ithaca, New York, USA - SJ1.S | ecosystem: Engineered > Modeled > Simulated communities (microbial... > Unclassified...
ACTCTGGCAAGCTCTGCGGGGATGAAGACCAACCAGGTGAAAGAAATCCTAGCGGCCCAAATTGAGATTGCGAAGAAGCTCAAAGAGAAATAAAACACTGAAGGAGTATCCTTAAATATATGGATAATATAGATAAAGCCGCCCACCAATAACTGCTCACAATCATCGAAACATCTTAAGCCTATATCTACCTGAAGGCCACCTTACTGAAAATAAGTGTGTTTGGCAGGACAGGAACTGAACGATTGATCAAAATTCGGAAACTCAATAATCACTTCCGGTATTGGATTTTAGTTATTTGCCATCAATGTGGTAATTTGCTTCAGATTGTTGTAGGCCAGGATCCCATATCCAACCCAGGTTTCAGTACCGTACTCCTGGCGGAAACAGCAAAGATCCAAGCCGAAGTTACGTTTCAGCAGGCTGATGGTACCTTCACCCCCGGCACGCCATCGCTGTAACCGTTTAAACCAGGGTTGCGATTGAAGTTGTTTTTATCCCCCCTGCCCAGATATCCACCCTATCTTATCTACTTTATTTCGTATTTCACCGGTTATCATGACTGCCTCCTTGTTAGTATTCTAGCGTCTTATATTACTTCCACCAATTTCCAGAGAACCATAACAAAGTTCTGTGTTTCATAAGAATCATCCCAGGTCGGAAAATAAGCAATCTTAATAGCGTTTGGTCGGATCTTTTTTATAGACCTTCCATCGATAATCTCAGACATCTGGTCATTGAACTCCGTTAAGTTTAACTCAATTTTCTTTTCCGCAAAGGCCAATTGAATAATATATTTATGCCTATTCGACGCTTTTTTCATTTTATTAAAATCGGAAAGAAAAGAATCTATGCCCCGTGTATACTGACGTCCATTCTTAGTGAGCTTCGTCCATTTTAATTCAATTCCTACCTCTGCTTCCTGTTCGTCAAGATAATCTATAGGTTCAATATATAACGCTAGATCTAACAACTTGGAATCATTATAGGAATTGTCTTCGGATATTATCTGATATTTACTACACAGTTCAGAAAATATAAGAAATTTTATAATTGGTTCGGTGATGGAACGTATCCCAAGTCCCTTCCAGAAGTTGTTATAGAATCCCTTGGAATAGGCCGAATTGAGTAGCTTTGTTCTCAGAGCAACATCTCGCCCTTTAAGGGCTTCAGCACAATCATCGAGAAACTTCAATTACATACTTATCAATTTTCACCTCGTCCATGTAAGCAATCCTCCAAAAACGCTTCAATCCCCATAGTAGGAATCATTTAACTAGACTATTTTGATTAGTCTAAGTTCCTTACTATGTAATACGAGGAATAAACTAGATAACCTGCTTTCGTAAATAGAAATAACTTCTTCTAAATTGGGGAAAGGGGTAATATTATCGCCAGAAGTTCACTTCATCCGGCTTACTGGTGGCCATGAAATTGTACCAGCTGTTGTCGGTAACACCAATTATTCTATTTTATATAGTGTGGATTTTTCACCAAAAACCATAGTTAATTACCCAAATTTAATAGAAATTATCTCAAATTCTGTAATTAACTTGAATCGAATTTAACATTAATAAAAATTCCTATATTGTATTGCTTAGCGGAGTAAATAAATTATTAATGGATTTTATTATGGAGGATTAAAAAGACTGGAACGTAATTTGCTTATTATAAAGATATATTAATTATTTTAAAAAGGGAGGTTATAGCAGCTTTTTTGTTTGATTGGTTGAGGGGGGGAGGAACATAGTGATGGACTTTAAAGAGCTTCTTAAAGAGTATGTAGAATCAAAAGTAATGGCTGTTCTAGTATTGGACGTAAATGGGATAGTACAATTCATCAATGATACCTATTTAAACATTTTGAGGGTAACTAAAGAGGAAATAATAGGGAAATTCATTGGTGATATTACTCCCGAAAGCTGTGCTCTCATTGTAACAAAAACTGGGAAAGCTATTATTGGCTACAATTGGAAGATTGATGATTATAATATGATAGGCGTTGCTACTCCAGTTTTTAAGAACAACGAACTCATAGGTTGTTTTGCTTATAGCCTTTTTATGGATAAATGGGACGCAAGAGATATGGCCGAGAATCTCCTTTTTGATCTTAACATGTATAAAGAAGAAGTAGCTAATTTCTATTCTGCACGATTTAGTTTCTCTGATATTATAGGACAAAGCCCCAATATAATTGAAATTAAAAATATAGCACAAAAAACAGCACGTCATCCATCCCTTTCAGTATTGATCACCGGTGAGAGTGGCACCGGAAAGGAATTGTTCGCCCAGTCAATTCACCTGGCCAGTGTTCGTTCTAAGCTGCCGTTTATCAGGGTAAACTGTGCAGCTATACCGGAAAACCTTCTGGAAGCCGAATTGTTCGGCTATGACGAGGGTGCCTTCACGGGAGCCAAAAAAGGGGGAAGCCCTGGTAAACTGGAAATTGCTAATGGTGGGACAATATTTCTGGATGAAATCGGTGAAATGTCATTATTTATGCAAAGCAAAATCTTAGTATTTCTGCAGGAAAGGGAATTTACGAGGTTGGGGAGTCATCGCCCAGTTCGTGTTAACGTACGTATTATTGCAGCGACGAATCGCAACCTTGAAACTATGGTTGAACAAAAACAATTCCGGGAAGATCTATATTATCGTCTCAATGTACTTCATTTAGATATTCCCCCTTTAAGAGAGCGTGGAGAGGATTCAATTCTTCTCGCAAAATACCTTATTCCGAGATTAAATCAAGAGTTAAGAACTAGAGTAAGCGGATTGGCTGATAGTGCCTTAAAAGTGATAAGGATGTATAACTGGCCAGGTAATATTCGAGAGCTGACCAATGTTTTAGAAAGAGCCATGATATTGGCTGATATGCAGAACAGTTCTTTAATCACATCCAGACACCTAGCATTTTTAAAGATGAGAAGGGATTCTATTGTCGAACATTCAAATGAAACTTTTAAAGCTATGATGAGGGAACACGAAAAGCAGATTCTAATCCGAGCTTTAGAAGAGAACCGTTTTAACAGGACTAAAACTGCCAAGGCTTTAGAGGTTGATTTATCCTGGCTTTATAAGAAAATTAAACAATATGAAATTAATATAGAAAAATAATTACTCTATTATTTTCAAAACACAACAATCGCCCATTTATCGGATCTCGATGACAAACTAATAAAGACTATCTGAACAGCCTATTTTATATAATAATATCGATGCAGAATAATCAATTGTGAATATTATATCAGGCGAACAAAGTATGAAAATCGGCCAAGTATTCATCATCAGAGAAAACCATGGTCATTTGTCCGAAAAATATAGATAAATGCCTTAATCAAGTTTATCTCCGAAAATCAGGTTATAGAATCATTTTTCGAACACTAAAAACAATAATGTAATAGTAATATACCCATGGGTATTGTTTTGTATAAAAATCAGCCAGGCCCTATATAAAGGGGCTTGTGGCTGATTTTTGTTTTTGGCATGAATCTTGCCTTATAGCTATGTATTAGACAAAAGGAGGGATGACGTTTAAACAAGAGTAGCCCGTTTCAGTACATTCTTTAAGGAGGAATAGAACGTGGGATTTGGTTTTACCTATAGTGAAGACCAGCTGGCCTTGCAGCGAACCGTAAGGAAGTTTACGGAAAATGAAATCGTTCCAGTTAGGCACGATTATGACGAATCAGAGGAATTTCCCTGGCCGGAAGTAAAAAAAATGTTCGAACTGGGGATTCACTGTATGAATGCACCAGAAAAGTACAACGGTATGGCTTTTGGTAATCTTGGATTATGTATGGTAGTTGAAGAAATATGCAAGGGTTGCCTTGGAATAGCTATCACTCCACTGGTTAATATGCTGGCTTCAGAACCAGTACTCTATGGGGGAACTGAAGAGCAATGGGATTATTGGTACCCCAGCTTATGTGAAGAAGGGAAGCTGGCAGCCTATGCCGTAACGGAACCAGGAGCCGGGTCTGATGTAGGTGGTTTATCCACCTCATGCAAAAAGGATGGCGACTATTACATCCTAAATGGAACCAAATGCTTTATAACCAATGGTAAGCATGCAGACAAGCTCTGCGTTTTAGCCACCCACGACAAAAGCAAGGGCAATCGAGCCCAGTCATTTTTTATGGTGGATACCAAGACTGAGGGATTATCCTTTGGTAAAAGCGAGCATAAGATGGGAATGCGTTGCTCGGAAACTTCGGAAGTAATATTGGACAACGTAAAAGTGCATAAAAGTATGCGCCTTGGTGAAGAAGGCGATGGCTTTAAACTGGCCATGAAATCCTTTAATTCCTCCAGGCCTTTTATCGCTGCTGCATCGGTGGGAGTTGCTCAGGGTGCTTTTGAGTATGCTCGGGATTATGCCAAGGAAAGAAAGGCTTTTGGAAAAAGTATAGCCAATTACCAGGCTATTCAATTTATGCTGGCTGATATGGCCATGGAAATTGAGGCATCTCGGTTGTTATACCAGAAAGCCGCCTGGCTTCTTGATGAGAAATTAATGGCAGCTGATCTATCTGCAATGAGCAAATGTTATGCGGCTGATACGGCTATGCGCGTAACCACCGATGCCGTTCAAATCCTGGGAGGCTATGGTTTCTGCAGAGACTATCCGGTAGAAAAAATGATGAGAGACGCTAAAATATTGCAGATATTTGAGGGAACGGCCCAGATTCAGCGCGTTATCATCGGAAAGAGCGTTCTTGCATAATAGCGTTTGGTGGAATAGGACAGTGAAAATTGCTGTTTTTGCAAGTACCAAGATATTGCAAATTAAATATTTGCTATAAGGAGGAGGGTTATTAGTGCGTTTTGAGCCAGTTGTTGCACATAAGGGGAGAGCCAAACCGCCATCCAACAAAATCATGACGGCTAAAGAAGCTGTGTCTTCCTTTATTAAAGAAGAGACTTACCTGGGAATGTCTGTTAGTGCTGCTCCCGCTGCGTTAATATGGGAGATTGTCAGGCAAAGGGACCGTATCAAAACACTGGATATGGTTATTACCAGCCAGATAGGAATGTCTTCGGTTCTCATAGGCTCCGGTTTAGTGAGAAAGCTTGAAATGGCTTACAACTGGGGCGGTATTGAAGGGGAAGACAAAGTATTCCGTAGAGCAGTAGAGAAAGGTATACCTCGGCCTCTTGAACTGGAGGAATACAGCAATTTTGGGGCAGCTGCCCGCTGGCAAGCAACATCAATGGGAATATCCTTCTTGCCGGTTAAATCTATGCTTGGTTCCGATATTCCAAAATACAATCCCAAAATAAAAATCATAGACGATCCCTATACAAACGAACCTGTGGCGCTGGTACCAGCTTCTTATCCTGATGTTGCCATTATGCATTGCTCAAGAGCCGATGAAATCGGCAATGTTCAGTGTATTGGGCTATATGGTAATACTGATGTCTTAGCGCGAGCTGCCAAGCACGTCATCGTGTCGGTAGAAGAGATTGTAACCCAGGCGGAAATCCGCAGGTTCCCTAACCTTACCACTATTCCCTACTACTATGTAGATGCCATCGTTCATGCGCCGTTTGGCGCTCACTGGAGGGAATCTCACTATTATTATCACCACGACTTGGCCTACGGACTGGATGCCTACCGGCAGTTTGCCACCCAGGAAGGTTATGAAGCATGGCTGGACAAGTATGTTCTGAGTACGGAAGACTGGGATGCATATTGCAAATTGGTTGGTTATGATCGGCTTAACCGTCTGATGCTCAGTGAACATAAGTACCAGAAATTCGGCGAAGTGAGGTGATAATATGAGTAATTACGCAGATAAATATTCTCTTCCAGAATTAATGGCAGCTACGGTAGCCAGAGAAATACAAGATGGCGAGCTGGCTTTTATAGGGGTCGGGATGCCGTTAATGGCCGCCACAGTGGCTAAGTTCACTAATGCTCCAAATTTTAATATGATGGTCGAATATGGTGCCGTTGGACCTTCCCCCCGTCGTTTACCCATGTGTGTAAACTGCGCGGTGAATAACGAGAGAGCCTATTATGTTGGAACCCAAAGGGAAGTTATGAGTGCCCAGCAAGCTGGATTTGTCGATGTGGCTTGTATCAGTGGAGCTCAAATAGATAAGTTCGGTAATTTAAATTCAAGTGTGATTGGCGATGATTATTTTCATCCTAAAGTACGTTTAGCTGGAAGCGGTGGAGCCAATGATCTGGCTTCCTCTGCAGGGCGTACAATCATTATGATGCGTCAGGATGGAAGAAACTTCGTAGAAAAACTTGACTATCTGACTTCTCCGGGTTACCTTGCTGGGCCGGGAGCTCGTAAAAAGGCCGGACTGCCGGGTAGTGGACCGGTGGCCGTTGTAACCACAATGGGGGTATATAGATTCGATATAGAAAGCAGGGAAATGTATCTAGAAAAGATTCACCCTGGTGTGGATTTGGAAAAAGTGAAAGCGGCTGTAAAATGGGATCTGGCAGTATCGCCTAACCTAACCGAAACCGAACCCCCTACCGAGGAGCAAGTAATGATAATGCGAACCCTGGACCCGCTGGCAGTATACCTGGGTAACGGTCGTGACACTTTGTCCGGAGACTTTGAAACCTTCATGAAGATGTTTGAAGACAGCTATCAGCCAATGCTTGATTTGATAAAGTCCAAGGGTTTGGTCTAAAACCGCGTTTGATTAAGAGAGCTTTCAAGTAAAACCTTTTAGGAACCAATATTTTATACAAAATTGAAAGGGTGAAAAAAGTGCGTGAAGTTGTAATTGTAAGCGGAGCCAGAACACCGATAGGTGATTTTTTAGGTAGTCTTAAGGATTTTACGGCAGTTCAGTTGGGAACTATTGCCCTAAAGGCAGCTATTGAGAGAGCCGGTATTGACCCCAAAATAATTGAAGAAGTGACAGCTGGACACGTCTATCAAGCAGGGTGTAAAGGCAACCCTGCCAGACAGGTCGGTATTCACGCCGGCTGTCCGGTTGAAACCGTATGTGTGACAATAAATCAGCAGTGCCCATCTTCTATGCGCGGAGCGGAGATACTTAGCCAGCAAATAGGATTGGGCAAAATTGACGTAGGCGCCGCGGTAGGGCATGAGAGTATGACCAACATTCCTTATCTGTTGCTTAAAGCACGCATGGGATATCGTATGGGTTCAGATAAACTGGAAGACAGTTTGATGTATGATGCTTTTATTGATGCATTTTATAACTACCATGCTGGAGTTACTGCTGAAAACCTGGTTGACATGTATAATATTTCCCGTCAAGAAGCGGATGAATGGGGAGTAATGAGCAACCAGCGTGCTTGCCAGGCGATAGCCGAGGGTAAGTTCAAAGAAGAGATAGTACCGATTGAACTTAAAACAAAAAAAGGAACGAAGATGTTTGACACCGACGAACATCCCAATCCCAATGCCAACATGGAAAGTATGGCCAAACTGAAACCGGCCTTTAAAAAGGATGGGATTATAACCGCTGGTAATGCTTCGGCTATTAATGATGGAGCATCAGCAATGATTCTAATGGCTGCTGAAAAAGCCAAAGAACTGGGAATTAAACCATTAGCCCGTATAGTTGCAACTGCTTCAGCATCTGTTGATCCTAAGATAATGGGTATCGGTGTCGTACCGGCTGTACGCCGCGTATTGGAATTTGCCAAAATGGGCATGGACGATATGGAACTCTGGGAAATGAATGAAGCATTCGCTGCTCAGGTAATTGCCTGCAATCGCGAGTTAAAAGTGGATGTAAACAAGATCAATGTTCTGGGTTCAGGAGTTTCCCTGGGGCATCCAGTAGGTATGACCGGAGTCCGGTTGATCATAACCCTGATGAACGAGATGAGAAGGAGCAAAAAACAATTTGGATGCGCGACATTATGTGCTGGTGGCGGACCGGCCATGGCAACCATTATAGAGGCATTATAAAAAATTGATATTAGGAGTTGATATGCATGGATATAAAGGGAAAGACCATTGCCGTTACCGGTGGAGCCTCTGGTTTAGGGGAGGATACAATACGGAGATTTGTTAAAGGTGGAGCCAATGCTGTAATTCTTGATCTCCAAGAAGAAAGAGGCCAGAATCTTGCCAATGAACTTGGTAGCCAGGCAGCATTCATTAAATGCAATATTGTGGAGCCTGAGGATGTACAAGCAGCTATAAAATTCGCCCTTGAAAAGTTCGGCCGGATTGATATTCTGGCAAATTGCGCGGGCGTAGCTACAGCTATGAGAACCGCGGATGCCAAGAAAGGGCCTCATGATATGGCCGTGTTTAAAAGAGCCATAGATATTAACCTGGTTGGAACTTTTGATGTAATCAGAAACTGTGCTCAAGCTATGCTGTCTAACGAACCAAACGCAGACGGGGAAAGAGGCGTTATTATCAACACAGCGTCAGTAGCTGCATATGATGGTCAGATAGGCCAGGTTGCCTATGCTGCCAGCAAAGCCGCTCTAGTTGGTATGACCCTTCCCTTGGCCCGAGACCTTTCCGGTGTAGGCATAAGGGCTCTTACTATTGCTCCAGGCATCTTCTTTACCCCCATGTTGCAAAGCCTGCCTGAAAATGTGCAGGAAGCCTTGGGTAAAATGATACCATTTCCCTCCAGGCTGGGAAAAGGGGATGAGTTTGCTTCTTTGGTCCAGCAGATTGTTGAGAACCCTATGTTGAACGGAGAGTGCATTCGCCTGGACGGTGCCATTCGTATGCAGCCCAAATAAAAGGTGTTTACGTAGCTATCTAAAATAAGGCTTAAGTGACATACGGTCTATGGAAAAAACCTCCTAGGCCGTATGTCATATAACATGGCTTTATACGATGGTAGTCAAGGATAGCGCAAACGGACAATTTTGTAAAGTTATGTCTAGGGGGTAATATATGGTGGTATTAACTTCAGAAAAGGTGGAAGTACTCAAAGAATGTGCGTATTTTCATCTAAACATTATTCCCCATGGAGCAATATTCTTAGCGACAGATTTAGAAAAAGTTGTGTGGAAGATGGCCTCAGAAATTTTCGATGTTCCAGCTTTGGCTATAGGAACTAAATTAAGAACTGACGGAGGATCTTATCGCGCCATCAAAGATAAAACAATTACGGAGGAAGAAGTTCCTCGCGCCGTTTATGGTATGAGACTAGGCATGAAATCTGTTCCGATTATTGATGATGAAATAGTAACTGGCACTTTTGTCTTTGTGCTTCCCCGGCTGCATCCGATTGCACGTTCTTTTCATGATTTTGCTCCAATGGTCGCAGATATGTTCAGAGAAGGGGCATTTTTATATTTGACTGATCTGGAGAAGTTTGCCTTCCGACAAGCGTCAAACCGTTTTGATATACCTGGCATTAAAACCGGAGACCCAATCCTGGGAAACTCCATTGCCCGAAAAGTGCTTAATACTAGAAAGCCGTGTATCCAAGAACTAGATGCAAGTTATTATGGCACCCCTGTGTTGGTCGCCAACTATCCATGTTCAGATGTAGATGATCTGAATAATTTGGTGGGGACATTTGGGATCGTTCTTCCCAGAGAGAATGCAACCGATCTTCGTAAAATGTCTCTGGAGTTAAATCAGAGTATAGGGGAAATCAGCGCGGTTATACAAGAAATGGCAGCATCAGCTTCGGATATTAGCTTTAGCGAAAAGAACTTGAATAGCAGCATCTATGAAATATCCCAGGTATCTGAAGAAATTAACAGTATATTGGGCTTAATAAAACAAATTGCAGATGAAACGAAAATGCTTGGACTGAATGCCGCCATAGAAGCGGCCAGAGCTGGTGAATCTGGAAAAGGATTTGGAGTTGTAGCAGAAGAAATACGTAAACTTTCCAATGAATCAAAAAATACAGTTTCAGTGATTCGTAATCTTACTGAGAAAATTAAAATCAAAGTTGGCGAAACGATCAAAGATAGTGAATCAGTTCTACGATCTACTGAGGAACAGGCGGCTGCTTCAGAGGAGATAAGCGCCAGCGTTGAAAATATATCTAACATGGCAGTTCATTTAGAGAAAATTGCCCAAGTAATATAAAAAGTAATTCTCCATTTATTAAAGGAGGCGATACAAATGGGACCGGTTGTAGAAAAACGGACTCACGAAGACCAAACCAAACTATCTAATTTAATGAAGACGACTGTAACTGAGAGTCAAGGTTATCAAAACCAGGATTCGATTAAAAGTGAAGGCAAAATGCTTGATAATGAAGAGATGCAGGTCTTAAAAAAACTTTTGGGTATGTATTAATACACTCCAACAATACTGGTAAAAGCCGCCTATCTGCAGGCGGTTTTTCTTATGCGAGAAAACCCCCGTTTCTCGCATAAAAAGAGGACCCAATAAAAAAAGCTGATTATGTAATGGTTGAAGTTAATGAAAACATACATGCACCGCCATTTGATTTGGGTATCTCTTGGTAAATCAACAATAATTTTCGGTTGTAAAACAACGATTATAAAACCCGAACTAAATCACTGTCCGAACAAAAGGCCGATTTATTGGGAAAATGCAAATAGAGTACTATTTGGCACATTCCTTGCAATTATTGTGTTTTAAAAAGGAAGGTGGTGGCACTCAATATAAAGAGCTTTGAGTTCGTATAACGAAATAGGAGATTTTAAGCTACCCTACAACCAAATTATCTTACCTATCGGGGGGTGTTATAGACATCATCCTAATGATTGTCTTCCGCAATAATAAAATGTGAAATTACCAATTTCGAGGAGTAAAAAGTATGGAATATACAACCTTATTATACAAAAAGGAAAACGGGATAGGCACAATAACTCTTAATAGACCCAAAATCATGAATGCTCTGGATGATACGTTTTTTAAAGAACTATCAGAGGTGATGGACGAGATCGCTGCTGATAACGAAATTAAAGCGGTTATACTAACTGGTCATGAAAAGGTTTTTGCAGCAGGTGGAGACATAGCCTTTATGTCAAAAGCTAATTCTTTACAAGCTCAAGATTTTGTAGATTTGATTACACCTACATTGTTTAAAATTGAAAATTCACCCAAGCCTGTAATAGCAGCCATAAGTGGTATGGCTTTGGGTGGGGGTTGCGAACTCGCTCTTGCCTGTGATATTCGAATTGCTGCGGAAGGTACGGTATTTGGTCAGCCGGAAATTAACCTTGGAATTATCCCGGGGGCAGGCGGGACACAAAGACTAACCCGTACCGTGGGACCTGGTTGGGCAAAATATATGATTTTGTCGGGTCTTCCCATAGATACTGATACAGCGATGAAAATAGGGCTTGTTACAGCAGTAGTTCTCAGAGATAAACTTTTGGACGAAGCCAATAGAATCGCTAAAGTACTGGGGAGTAAATCTCAAATAGCACTACGGGCAGCTAAAGATGCCATAAATCGTGGAACAAACGTTGATCTTCCATCTGGGCTTGATTATGAGAAGAAATCATTTACGCTACTTTTCTCAACTGAGGACCAAAAGGAAGGGATGCAAGCTTTTCTTGAAAAAAGAAAGCCAAATTACCTCGGACGCTAAACTTAACTATAGTTAATTTGATATAACATTTATTTCGATGGTCAATGTGCAAATTAGGCTTGGAATAACCCAAAGTTTGGCCAATGTGAATTATTAACTTGTTGACCCCCAATTTATATACTCCCCATCCCCCCGTGTACTTTTATAATGGGAGTCGTCTATGCATTTTGACAAAGAGGGATTTGTCAATAAATTTGGCGGACGGTCTCCCATTGTAAACCTTTTTTGCAATAGCATAATGAATTAATCGTTAACCCGCGAGCGTATGGGGATGAAAAAATGTAATGAACAAGGAGGATAACTAATGTCAGATTATATTCAAAAACTAGATATGAAACGTGCTGATTATCCCCTAAAAGTACCGGTTATGGGCTTTGGAGAGAGAAAAACAAAATTTGAAGGCATGGGCCGGAAGATCGACAATGCATACGCCAAAATGCGCGAGGTAGTATGTGTATCTGCAGCTAGAACGCCCTTTGGAGTATTAGGCGGCAAACTGAAAGAATACGATGCACCACAGTTAGGTGCTCTGGCTATCAAGGAAGTCATGCGCCGTGTAGAGGGGAAAGTAAAAGGTGAAGACATCGACTATGTATACATGGGAGAAGTAGTACCTGCCGGTGTTGGCCAAGTCCCTAGCCGGCAGGCGACCTTACTAGCTGGACTACCCGAATCAGTTCCTTCTATCACTATAAATAAAGTATGCTCCTCAGGTCTGAAAACTGTTGACTTGGCAGTACAGCTAATTAAAGTAGGCAGGGCGGAAATCGTTATTGCTGGTGGAATGGAAAGCATGAGCAATTGCCCATTCTCACTTCCCGATCAGAGATTCGGAGCCCGGATGGGTGTTCCCAACGGCAAAATTGTTGACCTTATGGTTTATGACGGCCTCTGGGATGCCTTCTACAATCGCCACATGGCGATTCACGGATCTGAAGTCTCAGATGAATTCGGAATAAACAGGAAAGATATGGACTGGTGGTCTTATCTATCACAGACCCGGGCAGTTACAGCTATGAACAATGGCCGCCTTCATGATGAAATCTTTCCGGTTGAAATTAAGAACGGCAAAGACGTAATGAGTCAAGATGAAGGCCCGCGCCCCGGAACCACAATTGAGAATCTGGCCAAATTACCTCCGGTATTTAATCATAAGAGTCCGGTAACCGGAGGTCCTGGTAGTGTAACAGCCGGAAATGCTCCTGGAGTAAACGACGGTGCTACTGCTGTGATGTTGATGAGCCGGGAGAAAGCCGATGAACTTGGCTTGAAACCCCTCTTTACAATAGTCGATTATGCCGAGGTTTCTCAACAGACCAAAGATATCGCCACCGTCCCGGGACTTTCTATTAAAAAGGTTCTTGAACAGAATGGGCTTACGCCTGATGACATGAAGTTAGTTGAAGCCAATGAGGCTTTTGCTGCTGTGGTACTGGTAAGCTGCATGAGTGTCCTGGGCATGAGCAAAGAAGATATGGTAGCCAAGGTGAATGTAAATGGTTCGGCTATAGCTTATGGGCATCCGATTGGAGCAAGTGGAGCCCGCATCCTTATGACTCTAGGGTACGAATTGAAAAAACGCGGTGGTGGATATGGTGTTTGCGGCATCTGTTCCGGACATGCCCAGGGTGACTCAATGCTTATTAAGGTAGAGCCATAACAAGTCTGATTAAGGAGGCTCCCCATGTACGATAATGTTCTATTAGATATTCAGGAACGGATTGCTACCCTGACAATAAATCGCCCGAAAGCGCTTAATGCTTTGAACATCGAAACCCTACTGGATATTAAAGCAGCGGTCGAACAAGTAAGAGACAATGATGAAGTTGATGTGTTGATTATTACTGGAGCAGGCGATAAAGCATTTGTGGCTGGAGCTGACATTACCGCCATGGTGAACATGACCGCAATGGAAGGCAGAGCTTTCGGAAGGCTAGGCGGAGAGGTTACTAATCTTATTGAAACCATTTCAAAACCGATCATAGCATCAATCGATGGTTTTTGCCTGGGAGGTGGCTGTGAGCTGGCCATGGCCTGTGATTTCCGAATATGCTCTGATAAAAGCAAATTTGGACAGCCTGAAGTAGGTTTGGGAGTAACCCCGGGGTTTGGAGGCACCCAGCGCTTACCTCGTTTGATAGGTACGAGTATGGCGAAACAATTGCTCTTTACCGGTGAGGTCATAAGCGCCCAGGAAGCTCTCCGTATTGGCTTGGTCAATCAGGTTGTGTTTGGTGATCGACTGAAAACTGAAGTATTGAAAATAGCTCAAATGATAGTAAGCCGTGGACAATTGGCGGTAAGGTTATGCAAAGATGCAGTTAACAACGGTATGCAGGTGGATATTACCCGAGCTATGTCCATTGAGTCCGATATATTCGGTTTATGCTTTGCCACTAGCGATCAGAAAGAAGGTATGAGGGCATTTATGGAGAGAAAAAAAGCCCATTTTATTGGTAAGTAACACAAATAGTGATAGGAGTGGACACATATGCATTTTCAATTAGATGAAGAAACCTTAATGATGCGGGATATGTTTCGCAAATTCGCAAAAAACGAACTAGAAGCATTGGCTGCTGAAACCGATGCAAAACATCAATTTCCTATGGAAAACTTTAAAAAGATGGCCAACCTGGGCTTATGCGGTCTACCAATTCCGGAAGAATGGGGTGGAGCAGGGGCCTCTTACTTAGATTTTGCAATTTTCGTAGAAGAACTGGCCAAAAAATGTGCCTCAACAGCGGTTGTCATGAGTGTGCATACCGGTTTGGGATGCATGAGCACCTACCTTTATGGTTCTCAGAAGATTAAAGAGAAATATCTTCGGGCATTGGCTACTGGTGAAATCATCGGAGCATACGCACTGACCGAACCCAATGCAGGCTCTGATGCTGGTTCCTTGAAGTGCAAGGCGGAAGATAAAGGTGATCATTACATTATTAACGGCAGTAAAATCTTTATCACTAATGGCCCTATGGCAACGACTTACTGCACTTTTGTTAAGAGCGATGCTACTCAAGGAAATGGCAAAGGCATCACATGCCTAGTTTTAGAAAATGGCACCCCTGGTTTTACCTTCAGTAAACCCGTAGAAAAGATGGGCATGAACGGTTCATCTACTGTAGAACTATATTTTGAAGATGTCAAGGTTTCTAAGGAAAATATCCTGGGAGAAGAGAACAACGGCTTTGCGGTTGCCATGGGCCTACTGGCCGGGGGGCGTATCACTATTGCCGCGCAAGGTCTGGGCATCGGAGAGGGTGCACTCGAATTTACCACACAATACATTAAAGAGCGGCAACAATTTGGTAAACCCCTGGCTGCCAACCAGGGTGTTCAATTCATGGTAGCAGATATGGCAACTGCCCTTGATGCTGCTCAGCTCTTAGTTTACCGGGCAGCCTGGCTGAAGGACAATAAGCTTCCTCACAACAAAGAAGCTTCAATGGCCAAGAAATTTGCCACTGACACCGGTATGGAAGTTACCACCAATTGTGTGCAATTAATGGGTGGGTATGGGTACTGCAAAGAGTTCCCAGTGGAAAGAATGATGCGCGATGCCAAAATAACCCAAATCTACGAAGGTTCTAACCAGATTCAAAGGATGATAATCGGTAGAGAAGTTATAGGTAAATAATTAGGGTTTACTAAACGCTGGAAATTTTGTGATTAGCAAGAAACCGTTTTAAATCGTTGCAGTAATAACCAGAGCCAAATTTGAAGAAAGAGAGCTCTGAGCTTGTCCTCCAAGTCCACCAAAAACTGCATAGCAATCATAAATTCCGATGTCTTTTTCAGCCTGGCAACCACGCGAGCCAGGCTGTATTTGCGTTTTCCTTCTCTAAATCCACTGTTTGTAGGAGAGATACTGTTATGGCTGCCATAATGTGGCACTCGAATAAGTCGGGTATCATTAAATTCATTCGATTTCTCCCCCACTAAGTCTTTGCATCTCATCGGCAATGGAAGCAATCTCTTCTATGGAAGCAGACAGCTCATCAATGGCCCTGGCCTGCTCCCGGGATATATTTGAGGCTTCCTGAACCTCATTGTTTACTTTTTCCACAACAGAGATCAATTCTTGAACCTGCTGTTGGTTAGTCTCACCTGCCTTTTTAGCAACCTCAAGCACGTTATAAGTCCCAAGGCCAATGCGGGTAATCTCATCCAAGGATGCTGTTATGGCCTGGTTGGTTTTGTTCCCAATGGGTATAAAGGCTTCGGCTTCCAGGATGCCTGCTTCCGATTGATTAATGTCGACCATTACCTTGCTCATCTGGTTTTGGACTTCCCTAACCAGGTCCTTGATTTTATCAGCATTTTCCGCTGATTCATTGGCCAGATTGCGTATGTCCCCGGCCACGACAGAAAAGCCCCGGCCGTGCTCGCCAGCAGTGGCAGCCTCAACAAAACCGTTGACGGCCAGCATGTTGGTCTGAATCGATACGTTTTGAATAGTATCAACTATCTTCTCTATACGGCGGATCTTGTTCTGTAATTGCACCAGCTCTTTGTTGATAGCATCATAATATTGGAGACTGTCAGTTATGGGCTCCATAACGGTTCTGGCTTTCTGCCGCGTAACCGCTAAAAGCTCAATAGCCTCCCTTCGTTTTTTACCGGAATCCTGAGCATTTTGGGTTAGGTTTTCGTTCAAATCAACCGTAGCTTTTTGCAATTCTTGAGCATCAATAGTTTCCTTGTTGATCACTCGGGTTGTTTCACTCATCTGCATAATCGCGCTGGTAATTTGTGCGGCAGAGCTGCTTAATTCCTCTATGTTTGCGGAGAGCTGTTCGGCAGTGGCCGCAACCTCTTCTGCAGACTTTTCAATATTGGTGGACGTCTTTAACGCTTCAGCCATTTCACTTAATTCTTGGCTGGCTGTGTTTACCTCAGCCAGGGCCTTGCTTTGCTCAGTGACTGCTTTATTTATCTCATTGGTTCCTCCGGCAGCTTCTTCGGTGGCAGAAGCGATTTCTTCACTGATGTTCAAAAGCTTATTGGCATTTTGAGCTAGAATCCCGGCACCCTCTTTTACCGAAACAATATCACCTCCGTATTGATTAATTATATCCCCCACTTTCGAAATATCCTGGGCGGCTTCTCCTATTCCGGCAGCCATAATTTTAAAGTCCTCAACCGTGGTATTGATATTCTTCACTACTTCGCTGACTCTCGCCTGGACATCGTCCACCACGCTGTTAATGTCCCGGGCGGAACGTTCCGATATTTCCGCCAGATTACGCACTTCATCGGCCACTACTGCAAAGCCGCGCCCGTACTCCCCTGCCCGGGCCGCCTCTATGGCTGCATTTAAGGCCAAAAGGTTGGTCTGGTCAGCGATCATTACCACTGTTTGCACAATATCACCGATACTCTGGGATTGAACTTCCAACTCGCTTATGCGCGCGGCTGAATGCTGGTTCTTATCTGCCGCCACCTTAACCAGGCTAGCCATTTTTTCCATGTTCATGATCGATTCCCCGGAGGCCTTGATGGCTTGCGTTCCTTCTACTAAAAGTTCATCTACTATTTTGGCCAGGTCCATAGCCACACCACTTAACTGACCGCTAGCCTCCTGCATTTTCTCTGCATTATGGGCCGATTGTTCAGTCGCCACCGCTACTTCATTTATCAAACGTGCAAATTCCTGAGCTGCGGTTGAAGACTCCTCAACCCCGGCTACCAACTCTTCGGAGGCCGAAGCAATCCGTTCGGCCATGGATTGCTGTTTGGCCATAGTTCTGGCCCGGACCCTTTCTTGCGCCATCTTTTTAGCCAAATCACGTTTCTTATCAAGCACATCGTTTTCTGTTTTGGTGATTATTCCAGTTTTTCCGGCCAAGTGTACGGGGTTTTCCAATTTCTTTGCCAATCTACTCACTCCCATAATCCATATTTTTAGCAGCTAAAATCTAATCATATAAGCACGGCAGGAAAATACCTTCGGGATCATCCGTACTTACTATATATAAAGCAAAATCTGTGCCAGAAAAGGAAAAGGGGATAAACCCCCAATATTGGACTTATTATTTTTGTTTAACTAAACCTTTCGGTAAAATACCTAATGAATTATGTTATCGATCATTAACAGGCATTAATAATCCCCAATATAATATAATTTTCGTAAATAGAAAAAAAACGACATTTTTTGGTTAAATATCTAGTAATGGCTGACGGTCAAAGAATTTCTCCAGGTCGATGTCTATTACAAAGCGCTTTCCATCCTGTATGTATTCCCGGACCTGTTTCACCGCTTGCTATGCGTTCCTCCCTTGCCTTAAGCTAACCGCTATTGTCACCTTCGCCGTTAGGGACTTACACCTTTTAGCCAACAACCAGGCCAGGCATACTACCAAATAAGCCACCTTACTGGAAAAATAAGGTGGCTTTTGTACAAATATTTTATTCGTCAACAGTAATAATTGTTGATAGATAATAATGTTGGTCAATTTTATTTTCCGCAAAGCCCAATAATTGTTAGTTGAAAAAACAGTTTGCCGCATGGGCTGATGCCGAACAAAACTTGAATAAAGGAACATCTTGATTAAAACGACCGGATCAATGCTAGGACGCTCTTTGGCCTCTGAGTACAGATCCTTGACTAGAGCGTAAATGAAGTCAAAATTTATGGACTTCTCGATGATTCTAAGTAAGTGATCATCAGGGACTAAATCTTCTAGATTTACCATGGATATCTGTTGCCGGATTGTTTTATCTTTGCGTATGAGCAATCCAAAATCACCGCCTAATGCTAACTTACTTGAGCAGCTCGGCGATTATTTTGAGTCTTTTATAAGGAATCCTTGTAGAGTCTATATAATCCCTTAAATTAATCTCAGTTTGTTGTAGACTATAGACTATTGATTTCGTAGTATTATCTGCATCAAATTTTCCATTTTTTATTGTAAAAGGGGCACGTTTGCTAAGCACATAACTCTCTCCTGTCTTTTAATTTTGATGTTTTAATAAAAGAAATAGCCGGCATCGTAACCGACCCACTTAGAGCATGTAGTAGGACCGCGGTAAATATAATTATCGCATTTTAGACATTTATTCACTTTTTCGTCCTCCAAAAGTAATATTTCCGTTTATCTCGATTTATTACTGGTACTTTCTTAAATGGTCATCGAGTTGGTGGGTTATCTCATCATAAGTAATGTTTTTCATATCTTCTACTTGACTTAGATCTGTGGCAGCTATCTCTTGGCTTGAAGCAGCAGTTGTTTCTGTTACTATAGCTATATCCTCCATTATTTAATGGGAAGTTATAGAAAAGGTATACAGGTGCAACGATAAATAAGACCTTTTGTACTAACACGGCCCCAAAACCGTAAAGAGGAATATAGGGACCATTCAGAAACCCGCTGTTAACAAATTGCCTGTCACGTATGCTCTTAAAAGCAGTTTCTAGAATCCAACCCAAGACGAATAAATAGAAAAATATGATCAAGTCAATAGCATAAACATTCATCCCCATAGACTCCCCAAAATCTATCATGAATAACATTCAATTTTCTCAAACTTGAAGGTTCTTAAGAGAAATAAAATTGATAGTAATGGCATTGGTATCACAGAATTTACTTTCACCCTCAAATAAATAATCGCCAGCCCTTTTTTTCCCCTTTGTTGGTTTTTCCGACATTCATCCCAAGTAATACAAGAACTAACCCAATTAACCCCACTACTAATAAAAATAAGATAGTGTCCCATCCTGAAATCATCTTTCCACCTCGCCATTTTGGTATTTTTTCATGAAGATAGATATCCTAAAAAGGAATAAATGCTTAAACTGTTCCATTACTCACCATTTTATTTTTCCATCATTAATTGAGCGTGCAATGCACTTCTAGTTCTTCAATCAGCCAGGTTGGCCAGGGGCCTGCCACTATCGCCGGTGGGAGACTGGCTTCCGGTGGCAACCCCCCTGGCCTTAGCTCCTAGCTGGGGACAAAGAAGGTATGCGAATATCGCATTAATAAATGAACACAAGAAAAATCCGTTAGTTATAGCACGCGTTTTAAGGTCTTTCAAATCTAAATCATTGATAATAAATAAATGCAATCCATACCAGACTACTTATATGCTGCTCTATTTGACTCTTTCCACATTTCATCAGCAGTTTTACCCCAAAGATTAGAAATTTCCCAGCATTTTTCAGTTAACTCATCTACTGATTCTTCGTCAACCGAGTGAGTTGACTGCGCGTTTGACAAGTTAACCATTTCTCTGAGTTTATGGGGATTGTCTAATAGTGGGCATGGACGCAAATGATTCTCGTTAAAAGGTTGACTATTCTTATATTGAATAAATAATGGCTGTTTTAATGCTTCCAGCAAACTTGTATCCTTTATATTAGTATTGGAGTAATGTATAAATGCACAGGGTTCGACGTCTCCGTTGGCATTGATGTGAAGATATTTCCTTCCTCCGGCAATACACCCCCCAACATATTCACTGTCGTTTGTGAACGGTCAATAGAAATACAGCATTTTCGGCCATTTAAAATGCAGCACTTGACCACCGTTTTTTCTGGAAATTTTCTTGTTAATCCTTAAGTATTGTTTCCCGGTGAGTAAGCCGGTAGCTGTC
>Ga0228536_1001559_pt1 | contig 20093 bp, 17 predicted proteins | sample SJ1Smetagenome_FD_168611 | JGI IMG/M metagenome (GOLD analysis project Ga0228536, IMG submission 168611) | Enriched culture of PCE-dechlorinating microbial communities from Ithaca, New York, USA - SJ1.S | ecosystem: Engineered > Modeled > Simulated communities (microbial... > Unclassified...
CAAACGAATGCCCCGCAGCAAGGTCAATGTCGCGCCCCGCAGGGGCGCGTGGATTGAAACGACCTGCGTCCTGATCTTTTCCCCCACAGCGTCCGTCGCGCCCCGCAGGGGCGCGTGGATTGAAACCCCTGATGCTCGGCGACCGCGCTAAATATTTTTGCGTCGCGCCCCGCAGGGGCGCGTGGATTGAAACATGCCGTCGTCGGCGATGCTGATTTCGTCAATGATGTCGCGCCCCGCAGGGGCGCGTGGATTGAAACAGAAAGGGTTAAGCCCCGGTGATCGGCGCAATGTGTCGCGCCCCGCAGGGGCGCGTGGATTGAAACCGCATCCACCGCGAGGACATCGCCAACATCGAGGGTCGCGCCCCGCAGGGGCGCGTGGATTGAAACAATAAAGCTACAAATATCGACCCCGCGAACCCCGCGTCGTGCCCCGCAGGGGCGCGTGGATTGAAACCACTGAAGCTTTTAGCGCTGCAATGAAGCAATTCGTCGCGCCCCGCAGGGGCGCGTGGATTGAAACATCCGTGCCAAAAGCTCGAGATCTTCGACATTCTTGTCGCGCCCCGCAGGGGCGCGTGGATTGAAACTCCTAATTGCTCACCGCTTGACGCTACGGGGTTTGTCGCGCCCCGCAGGGGCGCGTGGATTGAAACACGAGCACACTTTGGCCGGAGTAGTTGATGAGCTGTCGCGCCCCGCAGGGGCGCGTGGATTGAAACAAGGCTCTCCCTGGTGAGCGCGTCGAAATCGATATGTCGCGCCCCGCAGGGGCGCGTGGATTGAAACCTGTCAACGCATTGCCCGATGTAAGTTTTGTTCGTGTCGCGCCCCGCAGTAGGTTTTGCTCTGTCCTTTTCGCTTTCTCAATTGCATATTGTTGTTTGAGAGCGTCAGTGGCCTCCTTTACCTCTTTCTTTGCAATCGCGTAAGCTGCTCCCTTCATGCCAGATTGTGGCGACAGGGCCATGGTTCTTTCAGCGATGGCAGCCTTGAGTTCTTTCGCCTGAGTTTCGAGTTCCTTAATAATCTCCTTATATTCCGACGACAGCTTGGCACGAGCTCGTTCTGCCCATATTCTTTTTTCAATGTCTTTCTGCTGTCTGACCATATCAACGATTCTCTTTTCTCCGTATGAGAACCTATCCTGAAGTTCTTTAAGGGCCCTCTTTTTATTTTCGAGTTCACGCCGGAGTTCTTCTGTTTTGACTGCGAGCTCTTCAGCTGATCCAATTACTTCTGCTCCGTCGGGTAGTTTAGAAATTGCCTCTTTGTGTTTCGCCTGGAGAGTAGCCAAACTCTTACGCCGCGGCGGGGCAATATCAAAATCCTGCGGTTTCCCTTCGCTCCAGAGCTCACCTGAGAGATCTGCAAAACGTTTTCGCCATTTTACTGGATGCTTCTCTATGAGCATCATAGCCCTATCAATAGTGGCGTCAGAGACAACTCCTCCTGTTGCGAGCCGGTAAGACGTTGCATCAACGACAGACATATTTTTTCTTGGCATTTTTCTGTTAAACAGATCGGCTCCGTTCGCTTCGAGGAAGTCGCGCAGCTTTTGCCTGTCAGCCTGTAACATTGAAATAAAGTCTTGATCCAGCTCCGCAGAGCTTTTTTTATTCTGTTTCTCCGCCCATGCCTTCTTTAACTCGCTGTCATCTTCTCCTTCTGATACATAAGCGTTCTTGAATTCCTGGTATGAGTCAAATTCTCCCGCCTCCTGCGCGAGATCAGATTCCATTACAAACTTACCTAAAGTGACTTTTCCGGCTGCCTTTTTTGTGATGTATTTATAATGACTGATCGGGTTATCTTTATCGTACATTACCATATAATACGGACGATGGTCTATTTTATTTCCATCAACAAGGATTGAATCTGCCAGCACGAGGTACTGCCCATTTTTATTGTATATGCTGTCGTTTGCGCTCGAGTTCACTTTCTCAAAAAAGTCTGTATTCTTTGTTATGACAAACCCATGAGATCCACCACTCTCCTTTACCGCCTGGTATATCGCCTTCATGTCCGGATTCTTCCAAGGACGCCACTCGATTACCCTTAGCAAGTAGTCTGTAATAATCAAGGCAGATTCCCTATCATCGCTGAGCGTATCGATTGCGTATTGTTCCATCTGCTCTGTAGTTTGGAATCTAATTTGGCCTTCTGTCTGAATATCGTACGAATCCTCCGATGGCCTTATTGCTCTAGGAACTACCGCAGTAGCAATCGGTTTGGCGAGAGCAGTAATGTATTTCCCCTTGGCTTCTTGCGGGGTGATGAATGACGCCGTATCATGATCTATGATTACATGCCCCGCAAATTTATCTCCTATCATTTGGAGATATTGGTTTGTTACTACTACATCCTCAGCGGATGGTTTAGGATTTCCTGATGGATGATTGTGAAGTATATATACCTTTTCGGCTCCGAGCCTCTCAATTCTCTGGTTAATTAAATACTTTTCTCTCCAGTAGTTTGCCTTATTCACGGACGCTGTTGTACCAGCAACTCCTGATGATATGGCATTATGGGCTAGAATTTCTCCATATCCGTTAAGGTAGACAACATGAAATGTTTCCACTTGGGGGTTTCTATATACTTGGAATAGCTCTGCGAGTCTTTGAGGGCTTGTAACAGACTGTCCAGTAAATTCGATACGTCGCTGTCTTTTGCGATTTTCTTTATATGCTCGATTGATTGGAGTGCCTGCGTCTCCGAGCAATACAGAGTGAGCTCTCCTCCGCCGTCCAGGTACGTCGCCTCCGTCGGTGTTTTCTCCCTGATCGCTTCCGTAATCGCTGTATTGAGAATATAGATCTCCGTTTCCGTCATCTTGTCCATCAAAGAGACTAAGCTGGAGAGCGGCGTTCGCAGTATCGAAAGCTTCTTTGCTTCCGTAAACGAGTTTAATAGTTTCGTCGTCATACTCGAACAGTTCTGTTTGCTCATAATCTCTCTTTGCCAGATCGCCAAACTGAAGATCGGTTGTATCGAAGAGCTCTGGCTCTGCTCCAGCCACACTCCAAGTCTCTGCCCCGCCGAATAATGGGGCTGTCTCATGGTAGAGGGCCTCTATCGCATCGACCCGGTTTTTATACCTTGCCGATGAAATGCGCTCTCCATCTACATACAAGTTTAGGTCCCAAGACTTCGAGTCGTCAAGCGCTGGGGTTACAGTCTCTCTTACATCATCCCTCGCCGAAGAAATAAAAGCGTTTTCTGGGTCCTTCGCATCTTCGAGCGCCTTAACGAGCGCAGCGTTATTGCCGGACACAAAGTCCTTGATTTCCTCATTAAACAGCCTATCCATATTATTGGCGACGAGCTGAGTTATCTCTCTAGCTTTGAGTTTCTGTAGCCGATACTGCGATTTGTCCAGGCTGAATTCATACTCTGAACCTGATCGTTCAAATAAATACTGGAATTCCCCCGAAACAGTAGACAGTCCTATATGCTGACGGTTGCCTGCTCATAGTCGGCAGGACTCATCAAACCTAATTTAGAATGACGACGTTTCCGATTGTAGAAGACCTCGATGTAGTCAAAGATATCGGCACGCGCCTGTTCCTTCGTTAAATACACTTTGTTTCGTATACGTTCTTTCTTAAGGCTTGAAAAGAATGATTCGGCTACTGCGTTGTCATAACAGTTGCCTCTTCGACTCATGCTCCCTTTGATATTATGGTCTCTGCAAAAGCGAAACCAAGCATCGCTATTGAATTGCGAACCTTGATCGGAATGGATGACGACTTTCTGTTTTGGTCTTCGCCTCCATAAGGCACCGAGCAGCGCAGTTAGTACAAGATCGGTTGTCATTATTGAACTCATTGCCCAGCCAACGACGCGGCGTGAGTATAAATCGATCACGACTGCAAGATACAACCAACCTTCCGAGGTAGCGATATAGGTTATATCTGTCACCCACACGCGATCAGGGCCAGCGGTCGTAAACTCCTGGCAAAGGCGATTCGGTGTTACCAGCAATGGCCTGGTATAGCGATACCGCAGCTTCCGATATCGTCCATGGGCTTTGATTCCATGCATTTTCATAAGTTTTGCCACACGATTCTCTCCACACGTCTCGCGGCTTCCCTGAGATCCTTGCAGATCCTCGGGCTCCCGTAGCTGCCTGAACTTTCGTCATAGACGGCTCGAATAAGCCCTACAAGACGTTCGTTGTCGCGCGAACGTGGGCAGGATGGCGCTTTCAGCCATGCGTAGAATCCACTCCGATGCACCCTCAAGACTCGACACATCGTGGTCACTTTAAACTCGATTCGATGGTCTTTTATCAAGGCGTACCTTATTCGGATGCTCTTGCAAAGTACGCCGCGGCTTTTTTTAGGATGTCTCGCTCTTCTTGCGTGCGTTTTAGCTCTGCTTTAAGTTTTCTGACATCTTCTCGCAACTCTTCTACGGTCTCTGTGCGTGTGCCGTGGCTAACGGTAGTGCTTCGTTGCCGAAGCCAGTTGTAGATAGATTTTTCTGATACTCCAAGCCTGCTGGCGACTTCTTTTGGTGGATGGCCGCCCTCGACCACCTGTTTGACCGCACTGTCCTTAAATTCTTGAGTGAAATACGGCGTTCCCACAGACACCTCCTTTGGCTACATATTGTAGCAAAAAAGTGTCTACATTTTTGGGGGAATTCCAATACTGATTTTCCTCGCGAGCATTGGCGAAAACTAAGAACCAATAATCCAATGGAACGGATCATGCGAGAGATCCGTCGTCGTACTCGAGTCGTCGGCAACTTCCCGGATGGTAATTCTGCGCTTATGCTGGTGACCTCACGGCTTCGCTACATCGCTGGTCGTCAGTGGGGCACTCGGTGCTATATGAACATGGATCTTTTATTCAAAGGAGAAATCGGCTACCAGATAATCGAGGCATAGACGGGAACTGGGTGAGGGTTTCCCGATAAATGTGCGAAAGATTGTTGATGCTACCAAATATTCGTCACAGCTATCGGGCGCGGTCTGCAGATCGAAATGCGGCTCACCTTCAGGATTGGGACGTTTTATCAAGGCGTTCTGCAGTGCCTTGATGACAGGTGCCAGTTCGTCAGCATCCAGCAAAAATCCACTCAATTCATCTTTCACCCATCCTTTCCCTCTCTCTTCCATTGAGTGCCGGTCTCGGCAAAAAGCGTCTCCGAATTCAGAAAATCCGCTATCTGTTCAGCGACCAGTTCCGGAATCGCGTTTTTCCTCCGGAGGGAGCATTCCCAGATCAGCATAACCCGCCAGGACTGCTTCAGCAGGGCTGCGATGTTGCGTTTGTCCCTGCTGACGTTTTCGCTAAATTTGACAAGCCAGAAATCCTGATGTGATTCCGGAGTGGTCGTCGACTGGCAGCCATGCCGGTGCCAGAAGCATCCATGGACGAAAATAACTGCGCGGTATTTCGGCAGGACGATATCCGGCCTGCCAGGAAGGTCCTCCCTGTGAAGACGATATCGGTATCCGTTCGCCCAGAGCCATCCACGCACCATCATCTCAGGTCGGGTATTTTTCTCCCGGATTCTGGACATGTTAAAACTGCGCTGCTCGGGCGAGTGGACATCCATTATTGCGAGTTCCCCGTTTGTACTGCCGGAAGATTGATAAGGTATTCAAAATCGATGTCAGGTTGGCCCTGGCGGGCGTAGTATGCAGAGAAACGCGCCACCATGTCCTTCACAAAAGAAGGCGAGATCTGAACCGCAGGCTTCTCGAATCTCTCATTGAACTCCTTGCTTGACAGAGATGAAAGTTTTCTGAAATTCAGAAAACCACCTTCGAAGAAGTCTGTTCTGGGAAGCCAGTGATAATAGTCAGTGTAATTGTTGCAGAAAACTATCCGGAGTTTCTTTTTCTTTTTTTCGACATTCTGGATATCAGCCAGCGCCAGATTAACCACATTATCTTTATTCTCGATTTCCACAAGGAGGATACGATCCGTTTTGTAGTTGCCATTCCCTCGGATAACAAGGTCGCAGGCCGGATTCATGACCACAAATCTCTGATCACTGTCTTTTCCTTTAACAAGACTGCCGGTCCGTATCCTATCTGTCAAAGGCGGATAGAGATATACCTCTTCAGGAAAACATTTTTCCCCATCATCATCAAGAAGGTGGAGCAGGTGATTCAGAGCGTGGCGGAGCAGCGCTTTTTCGGTTCTGATAGAATCTGTTTCACCATATTCCACCCATTTATCTTTTTGCGGAAGCAGGTTTCCGAGGAAGACTTCGCTCAAGGTCTTTTCGATTACTCCTCGCCCTCCCATGATACGAGTCAGACCAGTATCACTTATCCTTTTTAACATGTTTAGATCGGACTCGTAAGATTCACTACCGCGTGTACGTTTGCGTATAATTGAAGGATGGTCTTCAACTAGGTCGACAAAAGCCGTTACAAAGATCACTGGGATACGAGTGAGCGTTTCACTGAATTTCCTGATAACGGTATTTCCACCTTCGTTGTCATCACCCAGCTTGAGATCGACAATTGCCCCATCAAAAGAGCCATTGATTTTGCTCTCGGCTTCAGGCAGATTTTGCGCTATTTCGAAAGTAACGGAACATATGCCGTCGTTTCTGTCATTAAAAACCCTTACGGAATCAGCGAAAACCTTTTGTTGATCCTCTGAATCCTCAACGAGCAGAATCTTAAGATCACTCATTTCATTCACTCTCCGTTTTCGGCTGCAGCCTGAACCATGCTCCTTGGGCAGACTCAAAAACTTTCAGTTCAAGACCGTTTCGCGTCGCGGCCTCTCCGGCGATAGCCAGTCCCAGTCCGGTGCCGGACGGTTTGGTGGAGAACTGGGGTTCAAAGATCACTTCACTGGCGATCAGATCCGGCTCAATGCCCGGCCCGGTATCACGATAATCGACGTGAAGCAGAGAATCACCATCAGTCACTACATCAATCGTGATTTCCCGCTTCGGAACTTTCTTCTCGTTCATCCAGTAGATACTGTTGTCAACGAGGTTCGTGAAGATTGCATAGATGTCCTGCTGCCAGGATGAAAACCGGAAATCGTCGGGGCCTTCGACTTTCGCCACCACATGATATGTCTTCATCTCCTCGTCGAAAACGGAGAGAGAGTTCCGGATGGTTTTCTTCAGGTCCAGCGGCTTTCTGGCGGTGCGCTTTCCGGCTGCGAGAGGATCAAGTCTGCTGAAAAGCTTCACAAAAAACTCTGCGTTCTGGCCGACCCCCTCGGCAATCGGCATGAAGGTTTCAAGCTTTCCGGCATCTCCGGTGTTCAGGAAAGAGTCGTACCAGTAGCGCAGATTGGGTATCTGGTTCCGGAAGTAATTCAGCGGCCGTCTGCCTTCATGCAGGATGACGTTGATGATTTTCCCGAGGGTCGCCTGCCCCTGATAAATGGCAACGGTCTGGCGGATCTCATCGGCCACCTTATTCTTGTCCTCGGCATCGCGACTGATGATTTCAATGATTTCATCTGCGGTCTTCTTGTCGATCCCATCTCTGGTGAGCTTCGACCTTACATCGCGTTTCAGGGCATCAAACGAAAACAGGCGTTCAAATTCCTTTTCAACCTTCAGTGCTGGCCTGCTTATCCCGGCCTTTTGCCTATAGATGAAACGTTTCTCTTCGAGTTTCGCGATTGCCTTTTCTGTGATTTCTTTCAGCCGTTCGAAAGCGGAATTCTGTTTCAGACCATCCCTGGCGCTCTTTTCAACCAACCCAGACAGCTCTTCGGACTGAATAAGGACATATCCAATGATCTGGTCACTGCCGATTTTTCTGGATGGGTTCTGTACACGTTTTTTATCGAGCTCAATCCAGTCGAAGCCAGGATCACCATGTGGACGAATCCGGAATCCGTTACGGTAAACACCTATGCCGTTGTAGACAGTCAACAACTGTCTGGCCTGATTTTTTCCTACATAATTACCATCTTCACCTTTCAAGCCACGCTTGATAAGTGAGTCAATAGCTTCCTTGTCACGGTCATACACCCTGAAGTCGAAAACCAGTTCCCCACAACCTGTCGGGCCACCGGCATCGAACCGGATTTTATCCTCTGTGGTGTTGCGGGCTTTCTGCAGCGAGTATGTCAGGGCACCTTTTCCGTCAGCACCGATCCTGCCGGTGATCCGGTAGTCGAACAGATCGAAGATCGGATAGGGCTCGATGTTTTCGGTGACGTCCTGGACATCAGGAAAGCCGTCAATCTCAAGGCTGATGCGGAACTCGTCGTCATTCAGTTCATCACTGATGGCCGCACTCACCGGGGAAATCAGTTTTTTCAGTTCGAAGCGGAGCTTGTCGAACTGCTTCTGGTTCCACTCTCCGAGAAGCTCACCGTCACCGGTCATGGTCAGCCGGGTTCCTGAAGGCTCTGACACCTCAGCCGTTTCGATAAGTATCTCCACGTCATCCAGGTACGTGGCGGCCTCAAAAGTGTTCCACTCGACCAGGAGCGTGGTTTTCTCACCTTCGGGGGTGACCGTTTCGAGCAGCATGTCAGTGCCGAGAATGGATGCGGCATAGCGGCCCACCCCCTTGCGGCCCTGCATGATCCTGCCGGAAGGGCTTTGTCGCCTGTCCAGTTTGTCCCGTGTGGAAGGCACCATCCATTTGTGGATGACGGTATCCCGTGACATACCGTGCCCATGATCGGTGATGACGATGACATAGCCACTGCGGTCAGGTTTTGCCCTGAACTCGATATTCACATCCGGCGAATCGGCGTCATAGGCGTTCTTCACCAGTTCCACAACCGCTGCATGGCAGTCCTGAATCAGGTCCCGGCCGATGGTCAGAATATGCCGACCGGCCGGTCGTATCCTGTAGGTTCCGCTTGAGCTCACAACCAGACCTCCTTCAGCTTTTCAGCGATTTTCCGGGCCAGCAGAACAGGCACCGCATTGCCGATCTGACGGAAGGCGGGAGTGCGTCCCGGAACACCATTGCCGCTTTCAAAGTAATAGTCATCGGGGAATGTCTGCAACCGCGCCGCCTCCCTGGGGGTGATCGAGCGGTTCTGCTTCATGTCCGGATGAATGTAGTAATGCCCGTCCTTGGCGATGTGCGCGACAACAGTGTGGGAAAACGGCAGATCGGAAGCGACTACCTTGAATCGGTCCAGGAACGAGTCCCGGTGGCGGTGCGTCTTCAGCCGGTCCGGCAGCGCGTTGTAATCGAGTCTGGTCTTTTCCCTGTTCCAGAGGTCGACCACGATCCGGTATATCTCCAGATCCTGCTCGTTATTGGGTCTGGCCTGATGCCAGGTAACCGGAAGTTCCTCATTCCGGATACCGGCTTCAATCTGCCATGTCCCGCGATACGTCTCCACGCGACACGCGCCGGTAACACCTTCACCGGCACCAATCGCGGGAAGGTCGCGGAACACTTCCCGGACCTTTACGCCGGGGTTCCACTTATCCGGCTCCGGGTAAAATCCTGTGGCTTGGCCCCTTCTTCCGACAAGGATGATCCTTTTCCGGCTTTGCAGTACGCCGTAGTCTTCGGCAGACAGGGTCATGTATTCGGTCTCATACCCGCATTCGAGAAAGAGGTCTCTCATGGCGTTGAAGTAGAGGTTGCCATCCTCGTCCCGGGCGGAAAGAAGACCGGTCACATTCTCGAAAACGAAGTATGACGGCTTGTAGCGCTTCAGAAATTCGGCGTAATAGAGATACAGATAGTTACGCTTGTCGCCCTTCATCCGGTTCCGGTCCCGCGACCGGCCCACGATGGAATAGGCCTGACAGGGAGGGCCGCCGACAATCAGGTCAAGAGCCCGGTTTCCCACCAGGGCGTCCACCTGCCGGAAAATATCCGGAAGTGTCTCGGCACCGATTTCGGCATTGATGACAGAGCCGACCACCTGCTCAGGAACGTGTTCATAGAATTCCGGGCGGCTGATGTCGCCGTTCAGATAATCCGCATACAGCTCGGTGCGTCCGTGGGCCTTCAGCCAGTGATACGCCATGCGTGTGCGCAGGGTGAAGCAGGCCGCCTGATCCGATTCTACATGCGCGACCGGTTCGAATCCGGCCTGGATGAAGCCTTCGGACAGACCTCCGGCCCCTGCGAACAGGTCAAGAAAATTCAGTTTCCGGTTCATGGTGTGACCTCCGTTTTTCCTTTATCTACCGGGGTCACAGACGATCCGTCGGAACGCGCAGGCCCACCAGCAGGAACGAAATTCCTGTGGTTCTCCGCAATCATTTTAAGTCGGCCTGCGTTCTTCATCAGCAAATGCATCATCCCTTCTCAGTAGTACTGCCGGATATATCCGAACGCCTTGTCGAACAGATCCTGGTCCTTGACCTGGTACTTCACGTAAATCACTTTGCGCAGGGCCTTCTGGACCTCGCGCTCTCCGGCCTTGGTGTTTTGCCAGCCGGGGAACCGGACCAGCCGCACGATCTCGTCGATATCGGTCACGATCCGCTCGATCACCATTGGGGTCTTGCCGTTCTTCACCTCGGCGAACAGTTCGGTCAGGGCCGCTTTGGCCTTGGCCTGTTCATCGACCGGGTCCACCTGCTTCTCGGCCTGGACAACCTCCCTGGCCAGGGTCAGCAGCTCCTTGAGGAAGTCGAGGCTGTGGAGCAGGCCCTGTTCGTGCCGTTCCTTGAGCTTTTCGAGGCGCTCGCCCAGGGCGACAAACTTCGGGTTGTCCTTGTGCTTGCGCAGGCGGGCGATGAGCTTGATCTCGATTTCCCTGGATTTCTTGTCCGGGTCCTTGGCATCGAGCAGCCCTTCGAGGACCTCGGCGTCCATCACCAGGGTGTCCAGGTCGTCGCGCACCGTCTCCAGATGCACGTTCTCATGCACCAGTTCGATGGTCTTGGCCCCCAGGGCGTGCCAGAGCAGCTTGCCGTTGCCGCTCGGTGGCTTCACCGATTCATAGACCTGGGTCAGCCACTTGTAGTCTTTTTCATAAGGGCCGAGACAGGGGTCGGGAGACAGTGCCTCCCACAGGCGGGAGAGCACCGAGTATTCCGCCGCGAATTTGTCCCGGGTCTCGTTATCCGGCAGGCAGTCCTGCGCCGCGATCAACCCCTCGTAGCCGCCGACGGTGCGGTCCACGCCAGGAAAGAACGCCAGGCATCTCGCCACCACACCGGGCAGCTCCTTCTTGAGCTCGTCCAGATTGGTGATGACTTTCTGCACCGCCTTTTCATCGAAATCGAGGGCCTTGGCCACGTCATCGAAGATGCCCAGGTAATCCACGATCAAGCCATGGGTCTTGCCGGGGTAGACACGGTTGGTGCGGCAGATGGCCTGCAGCAGGTTGTGATCCTTCATCGGCTTGTCGAGGTACATCACCTGCAGAATGGGCGCATCGAAGCCAGTCAGCAGCTTGGAAGTGACGATCAGGAACTTAAGCGGGTCGTTCGGATCGCGGAAGCGGTCGAGGAGTTTTTCCTCCTCGTCCTTGGCCAGCTTCCATTCCGCGTACTGATCGGACTTTCCGCCCTGGGTGTGCATGACGATGGCGCTGGCCTCCGGGCCGACCAACTCGTCCATGGCCTTCTTGTAGAGAACGCAGCATTCCCGGTCGAAGGTCACGACCTGGGCCTTGAAGCCGTTCGGCTCCACCTTCTCCTGGAAGTGCTTGACGATGTGCTGGCAGATGGCGTTCACCCGAGCCGGGGCCTTGATCAGCACCGCCATCTTGGCGGCCCGCTTGGCCAGGTCGTCACGATCCAGCTCGCTCAGCTCATCGGTCATCTGGGAGTAGGCTTCGTCGATGGCGTCCTTGTTGATGTGCAGCTTCACGTCCACCGCCTCGAAATGAAGCGGCAGCGTGGCCTTGTCCCGGATCGAGTCCTGGAACGAGTAACGGCTCATATAGCCCTGCTCATCCTCGTCCGCGCCGAAGGCCCAGAAGGTGTTGCGGTCCCGCTTGTTGATCGGCGTACCGGTCAGACCAAAGAGAAAGGCATTGGGCAGCGCGTCGCGCATCTTACGGCCCAGGTCGCCTTCCTGGGTGCGGTGCGCCTCGTCCACCATCACGATGATGTTCGAACGCTCGTTCAGGCGGCCGTCCGCCTCGCCGAATTTGTGAATGGTGGTGATGATGATCTTGCGGGTATCGGCCGCCAGCAGGCTTTGCAGCTCCTGCCGGGTGGCGGCTCCGATCATGTTCGGAATATCGGCGGCATTGAAGGTGGCGGTGATCTGGGTGTCAAGATCGATGCGGTCCACCACGATCATCACCGTGGGGTTGCAGAGCTTGCGGTGCATCCGCAGCTTCTGCGCCGCGAATACCATCAGAAGCGACTTGCCTGAGCCCTGGAAATGCCAGATCAGGCCCTTCTTGGGGTAGCCCTTGACCACGCGGGCCACCATCAGGTTAGCGCCTTCGTACTGCTGATAGCGGCAGATGATCTTGATGCGCCGGTGTTTCTTGTCGGTGGCGAACAGGGTGAAGTTCTGCAGGATGTCCAGCACCACATGGGGGCGCAGCATGGATCGGATGGAACGCTGCACATCCGCAAGCGTCCCCTCGGCCTTGTTCCCGCCTTCGTGCCACGGCCCCCAGATATCGATGGGCATGCGCACCGAGCCGTAGCGATAGCACTTGCCCTCGGTGGCAAAAGAGAGGACGTTGGGCACGAACATCTGTGGCACGCTCTGTTCGTAGCCGTTATGGATGTCGCTGGCCCCGTCCACCCAGGTCACCGCCGGGCGCACCGGCGTCTTGGCCTCGCCGACCACCAGCGGGATGCCGTTGACCAGCATGATGATGTCGAAGCGGCGGCCGCCTTCCTTGACCGGATAGACCCACTGGTTGGTAACCACGTAATCGTTGTTGCTGAGATTCTCGAAGTCGATCAGCCGTACCGGCGTGTGTTCACCGCGCTCGCCGAAGGGCATGGATTTCTCGCCCCGTAGCCATTCGGCAAACAGTTCGTTGGCCCGCACCAGGCCTTCGCTCTGCACCGACAGCGGAATGGTCCGCAGGCGGTAGAGCACCTCGTCGGCCCGGTCGGGCTGGGCCTTGATTTCCGGGTTCAGGCGGATGAGGGCATCGCGAACTATCGACTCCACCAGCACGTCGGAGTGCTGACGGGGCAGCTCCTCGGCGGCCACGAAGCGCCAACCTTTGATTTCGCCGCCGTAGCTGGCGAGCTCTTCGGCAACCATGTTCGAAGTCACGCCGCCGCAGAGCGTGTCGAGAACCATCTGTTCGACAGTGTTTTCTTCGTTAAACATGGGTGGCTCCTATGTATTCCTCCATGAGCATCTTCTTCATATCGACGCACCTCACCATATGCTCACCCACTTTGTTTCCTTGCTCCCGCATAGATTCGAGCAATCCAACAATTTCCTTCTGCTTATCAAGCGAAGGAGTTGGAAGCCAAAGCGGCATTAAATGTTTGTGATTGAGTTGCGGAAGGCTTGTCGTTTCCGAGACCCGATGAAGCCCGATCAATTTGATGACCCAATAGAGGTAACCAGAAACACATTTGCTTTCCTTTGGCACTAACGCCATCAGGTTAGGATCAAGGGCTGCAGCCTTCCTCAGTTGACCAACCTTGTTGAGAAAAATCGTTGCTCCTCTTTTTGGGAAAATAACAGTACCTGGCGGAAAGATTCGAATACTTTCGTTTTCCTCTGTAGAGAAGGTCACTTCAGCATCAGAAAGGAACGTCTCCTCACTGTTCCTATTGAAATCCGCCACTTTAAAGAAGAGGCTATCGCCAACTGAATCTTTCACTGGAGTTGGTTCACCGTTTCCACTCTGCGCCGTAAACAGGTAGCTACCCTGAACTACTTTGAAGTCCGGCTGAATGGGTTGTTTAAGTTTTCCGGTAAAAATATTAATCTGGGAGACTGGTATTAGGTTGTGTGCAAGCGAATACTCAGCCTTTTTTGCTTCAATCTGTGTTTCGCTCAGCTTTTCCACCGCTTCATCCGCAGCCCACAGGATCTCGGCAATGCATTTCTGTTCATCAAGCGGTGGCAGCGGGAATTCAAAATCTTGCAATGCGGTCCAACTGGTTCTTGGTGACAGCGAACCGGCTGAGGTGCCAAGTGCATGATCAAAAAAAGCATCGCTCTGGCAGATAAATGGCAGAAGCTCGGGCAGTAGAACCTTTCTATTCTTCGGTTCGAACGTCAGGATGTCCCCCGAGCAAATGCCTTCAAACTCGGCATAGGCGACCTTGCGTTGATAAGCCCGTCGCTTGCCGAAGAGCGTCTGTCCCGGTACGAACTTGCGGGTAAACGAGGTGCCATCCACAACAGAGTTCCAGCACCGGACATGCAGATTCTCGGGATCGATGTGTTCAAGCCCGACGATTCTTTCAATGCCATTGGCCTCGGGATCGCGCTCCACGAGGTTGGCGTTCTTCACCACCTCGCCGAACTTGACCATCTTCCAGCCGGGCTTCAGGGATTGTGTGCTCATTTACAGTCTCCCATATTCAGTGCTTCATCAACCCAGCAGATCGCCCGGCGCAGGTTGTCAGCCAGTGGACCTTTGGCCGATGCGTAGTGCTTGTTAAACCAGTTCCGCAAAAGCTCTCGGATATACTTCGAGTTGGATTTGACCTCGTCTGCCGTCAGTCCGCGTACGGCTTGAAGGCAATATTCAAGCTCTTTCCCCGTAAGGCCTGCGTTGACCTTTTTGGTGCGCAGCGCCTCTGCGTATTTCCTCTTTTTGGTGGCTGCGGCAGTGCTTCCGTTGGGGATTGCGAGTTCCTGAGTATTCCCACTCTTCAACCGTTCAATCAGTTTCCCTCGCGTGGCTGATCTTGAAACCACGCCTTCGATCACTTCCACGGTTTTATCCAGTGTCATTCCGGATTTTTTGATGAAATAGTAAACTGGCAGAAATGCGGTGCTTTCAAAGCAGATCTGTTTGATGTACTCGTCTGGCTCAGGAACATTATCCTGATTCAAAGTGCTGAGAACGATATCAGCGGTCCTTATGCCTTTGGTCTTTACAATTTGTTTTTTGGCCGTACCGATAACGCTTCCAGCCAGGGGTTCAACATGGCCGATCAGCTTTAGCGCGGGCTTGCCTTTGACCTCAGAGAACTCACCTTCTTTGATGAAAGAAAGCTGACTAAGAAGTGATTCATCAATGAGGAACGAGCCTCCAGATCCGGTTACGCTACCGGTGTGAAGATCGAAAATCCCAGCCTCTCGAACACCGATCCGGGCTATGTTTTCGAGATGTTGCATCCATAGGCGCTGTTCAGTTTCCCGCTTGGCCTCAAGGATGGCTCTGAGTTCCGGGTATTTAATACGCTCGGAGCGGCCTCGATATCGGTAGTAGATATCGCTCTCTTTCAGCTCCTTCCCAGCATCTTTGGTGCAGACGACTGGCTTGTCCTTGGCCTCATGGATATACAGAAGGCCAAAAACCTTCCCTTGAAGTTCGTATTCCTGAATCGTCCATTCTATTTCCGGAGCGAAGTGTTCATTGAAGTTGCGTGACATCTTTTCCGGATCAATATCCTCAAATAACTTCAGGTTCGCTCCTGAGAGGCCACAAAGCCGATGTGGCTTATTGGCAATGCCAAACACGATATAGCCACCTTTGGCATTGGCATACGCGGCGCTTGTTTTCAGGTACTTTGGCAAGCTTGCCCACCCGAATGATTCCTTGAATTCGAGGCTGCTGCTTTCCCTTGAAATCACGCGTTCCGGATCTGCGGGGGAAATCTTGAAGATTTCGTTAAGGTCCTCTTGAGAGAAAGGCGTCTTAGTTCCCATACATTTCTCCGTCACTGGAATCGGGGACTTTGACGCATTGATCCAGCTTTCTGTGCAGCATGGAAATCAGGGTGAGGTAATCAGCGGCGTCGGTCTCTCCATGCCAAAGCATTTTGGGGCTGTGCGCCAGCGGATTACGGATCGCCGCAGAACAACCCTTCAGAAGCTGCGCGAATCCTTTATGTTCCGATTTTTCGGTTTCAGTCTGAAGGGAGTTGAAGGCAAGAGATGGCTTTTCAACGGAGAAAACCCTGTCAACCAGGTTAGCACCATCGGCTTCAATGCCGGAAAGATCACGGATTCTCTGGAACAATCCTTTGCAGGCTTCAAACACTGCGTGGAAGTAGTTTTCCTGCATCAGTTCTGGCTGGCAGTATTTGTAAACTTCAGGGTGAGTATCGCGGGGGGCCAACTTGTTACGGACACCCTGAGCTCGTGCCTCTGCTTCATCCAGGGTTCTGGCTTGAGTTGTATATCTGAATTGGCCGTCCTTTCCGTATTCGAGGCCATGCAGAATTAACACGGCGTTCAGTTCGCTGCGATGGTGTTCGAACTCATCTCGTTTTCCAACAAAGCGCGTTGGGACAAGGTAGGATCTGATAAAAGCAAGAATCTGGCTGGCGCTTTTTGTCGTGGCCTGGCTTTTCAGAAATACCGCATTAATCCGCCGCCACTTGGTGGATTCGCCAGACTCATCAAGCAGACTGTTCGTCTGGAAATATCGACTGATGTCTGTTCCTGATCCGGCCTCTCCAAGCACTTTGGCAATGGCCTCAACTGTACCCGGATCAAAAGGAGGGTGTGCACTCATTCGTTAATCCCCTCAAGCAAGGCCGCGATCTCTTCCGGCTGGGGCAATTGCCCCCTCAATTCCCTGGGCAGAGTCCTGGTGATTTCGTAGGTTGCCACGCCAATGGGCTTTCGAGCATCGTGCAAGGCGTATTCGACGATGGTGCGACTCTTTTCCTTGCAGAGAATGATGCCGATGGAGGAGTTCTCGTCTTCCTGGCGGACCTGTCGGTCCAGCGCTGTCAGGTAAAACTGCATCTTGCCGACGAACTCCGGCCTGAATTTGCCGATCTTCAGCTCGATGGCCACCATGCAGCGCAGCCGCCGATGAAACAGCAGCAGGTCGACAAAGAACTCTTCACCGTCAATCTCCAACCGATACTGACTACCCATGAAGGCGAACATGTCGCCCATGGCCCGCAGAAAGTCTTCGATCCGGGCGATGAGCGCCCGTTCCAGCTCCCGCTCGCTGTGTTCCTCACCCAGCTCCAGAAAATCGAAGGTGTATTCGTCCTTCACCGCCAGCTTGGCCTGGGCGCGAAGTTCCGGCTTCAGCGCCTGGTCGAAATTGGTCTGGCCGAGCAGAGATTTTTCATAGCTCTGGTTGTCGATCTGGTGAATGAGCACGTTCCTGGACCAACCGAACTTGCGGGTCATGCGCAGATAGAATTCCCGCTCCAGCGGGTCCTTGCACTTACTCATAATGGCAATGTTGTGCGCCCAGGCGATTTCTCCAACCAGTGGTTGGAGTCTTTCACTCTTGTGATACTCCAAATAGAACTGACGCATATACCAGAGATTCTGAACCGAAAAGCCACCCACGCCTGGAAATTCTTGCCGCAAGTCGGCGGACAGGCGTTCCACCACCGCTTTGCCCCAGCCTTCAACATCCTGCCGTTCCACGATCATCCGCCCGATGTCCCAATAGAGGCCCACCAGTTCCTTGTTGGCCGCCTTGAGGGCTTCATACTGGGCGGAGCGGATGCGCTCTTTCACCTCGGCAAGGAGGTGCGCGTAGTCCGGGCCTGAATTGTTTTTCTTCAGTTCGCTCATTCCTTTCTCCGCTTTCATGATCGTGGTCCTTTTCCACCGGAGGCCCCGATCAATTTCCCGGCGTCAGGGAATTGGTCCTGAACCATTTTCGTGCCGCCATGAAAATGGTCTGTCTGTTGCTCAAGCGCCTCAAAAAGGCCGTCCATCGACTCCCGCAATGCCATCGAGCTTTCCTGCCAGTTTGCTATGGCCTGTTTGAGGCTGACCGCTTCGGCCGCGCCATTGCCGTTTCCGTTGTCCGCCCGTGCATAGAGCGGGATGCTGAGGCTGCTGCTTTTCTCCCGGATCTCGTCATTGCCGACCACCCGGGCAAAGCCGTCCACGTCACCAAACGTCTGGTAGGCGGCGACAATGCGCCGGATATGATCGTCGGTGAGGAAACTCTGTGCCCGCTCGCGGGTCACCTCGTTCACCGCGTTGATGAAGAGCACCTTGTTTCTGCGCTCCTTGGGCTTGTTCATCCGGCAGATGACGACGCAGGCTTCCATGGGTGAGTTGTAAAAGAGGTTGGGACCGAGGCCCAGCACGCACTCCACCACGTCGTGGGCGACTAGCTTTTCGCGCATGGCCGACTCTTCGTTGCGGAAGAGGACGCCATGCGGAAACAGGATGGCGCAGCGGCCGCTTTTGGCCTTCATGCTCTTGATGATGTGCTGCCAGAAGGCATAGTCGGCTCGACCCTGGGGCGGGGTGCCGTAGAGGTTCCGACCCCACGGATCGGCGGACCAGGCATCGCGATCCCACTGTTTGATGGAGTACGGCGGATTGGCCAGGACCACATCGAACTGCATGAGCCGGTCGCCTTCGACAAAGGCGGGGTTGGCCAGGGTGTCGCCCCGGACGATACGGAAGTCCTCGATGCCGTGCAGGAACAGGTTCATCCGGCCGATGGCGGAGGTGAGCAGGTTGCGCTCCTGGCCGAACAGCCGCAGGTTCCGCCACTCCTTGTTCTGCCGCTTCAGATGGGCGACGGCGGAGAGCAGCATGCCCGCTGACCCGCAGGTGGGGTCATAGATCGACTCGCCCGGCCTGGGTTCGAGCATCTCGGTCATCAGGTGGACCACGGTGCGGTTGGTATAGAACTCCGCAGCGGTGTGACCGGAATCATCGGCGAATTTCTTGATCAGAAACTCATAACCCACGCCCAGCTCATCCTCCGGGCAGTTGGCGAGCGAAAGCGTCTGCAAGCTGAAGTGCTCGATCAGTTCGCGCAGCATGCGGTCCGGCAGGCGGTCCTTGTTTGTCCACTGGGCATCGCCGAAGACCCCGTACAGGGTGTCGGGATTGGCCGTCTCAATCGCCCGCAGGGCGTCCTGGATAGCCTTGCCCACGTTCTCGACCTTGGTTCGGGTGGCCTTCCAGTGAGCGTCCTCCGGAATCTGGAAGCGGTGCTGCTCGGGAAGCGCGGCATATTCCTGGTCGCCGCCGGATTCCTCCAGCGCATCGGCCAGCTCCTCGTTATACACATCGCACAGGCGCTTGTAGAACAGCAGTGGGAAGATGAACTGCTTGTAGTCCCCGGCGTCGATGTAGCCGCGCAGCAAGGTGGCTGCGCCCCAGAGGTAGGATTCCAGCTGGGATTGGGAAATCATTGCTGACCTCCCGAAAAGGCTTTATCCGCAGATTGCGCAGATTCGCGCAGATTAAAAACCAATCTTTTGTATTGGAGGCTCTTTGCACCAAAGTTAATGAGGAGGGCTTTTTGTAGGCCGGAAGCTTTGAGGTAGTTAATGACCTGGGCTTCTTCGGTGCCGGAGAGGCGGTCCAGCGCTTTCAGTTCAACGATGACCGAACCGAAACAGACGAAATCCGCCTTGTAGAAAGTCTTCAACACTGTACCACGGTAGCTTACCAGTAACTCTTTCTCCCGCTCATACGGAATGCCCCGTGCTTGAAACTCCAGTTCCAACGCCTCTTGATAAACAGCTTCCAAAAATCCATTCCCAAGCTCTGAATGGACCGTCATCGCAGCGCCGATAATAGTATAAGTCTGCTCATCCTTTTTTGAATAATCTGCGTCCATCTGCGTAATCTGCGGATTCATCTTCACAGCAGTCCTTCTCTTTGCAGCAATGTCTGAAGCCTGTCTTCCGCCGCATACGCCGCCTGCAGCGATTCCTTGAGATTGGCGATGGCCTGATCGATGGTCATGGATTCCTCCTCGATCACCGGCTCCACGTAGCGGGGAATGTTCAGGTTGAAATCGTTCTCGCGGATCTCGTCGAGCGTGACCACCCGGCAGATCCCTTCCACATCCTGATAGCCCTCGTACCAGCGATGGATGTTGTCCACGTGTTCCGGCAGCAGCTCGTTCTGGGCGCGGCCGGTCTTGAACTCCTTGGAGGCGTCGATGAACAGCACCTTCTGACGGTGCGCCTTGGGCTTGCTGTCGCGGAAGACCAGGACGCAGGGCGCGAGACCGGTGCCGTAGAAAATGTTCTGGCCGAGGCCGATCACCGCTTCGAGCATGTCCATCTCCAGCAGCTTGCGCCGGATCTCGCCTTCCTTGGACATGCGGAACAGCACGCCATGGGGAAGCACCACGGCCA
>Ga0228536_1001562_pt1 | contig 20049 bp, 24 predicted proteins | sample SJ1Smetagenome_FD_168611 | JGI IMG/M metagenome (GOLD analysis project Ga0228536, IMG submission 168611) | Enriched culture of PCE-dechlorinating microbial communities from Ithaca, New York, USA - SJ1.S | ecosystem: Engineered > Modeled > Simulated communities (microbial... > Unclassified...
GTGCCCGCGCTCATGGCCGGCTGAGCGGAAGACTCGAGGCCGGAGCAGAGGGCTTCATACACCACTTGACGGGACGTGGCCAAATCGGGCACCAAATCCGGGGCGCGGTCCCAGCGTGAGAGCCTCCGTCAAACCCGGGGCGTTTCACGAGAAGAAGAGAGCTAGACGGTGCAGTTCCGACTTGAACCTACGTGCACCCGAGTGAGTCCAGATCGCGGCGACAGGACTCCACGCTCGTGAACAACACGGTGCGGATACCTGCAGCCGACGCTGCGTCCAGGTTGGCCTGCATGTCGTCGATGAAGACGGTGGAGGCGGGATCGAGCTCGAAGCGCTCGAGGAGATACCGGTAGATGGCCGGCTCGGGCTTGCAGGCTCCCACCTCGCATGAGACGACCCGCCCTTCAAACAGGTCGAAGATGTCGTAGGCGTCCTCGATGCACTCGAGCGAAGCCCGATGCAGATTCGAGAGCGCATAGACCGGATGCGCCGCCTCACGGACCTGTGACAGTAGCTCGACACTGGCCGGAATGGGAACAAGCGATCGCGGTATCGCGCTGAAGAGCGCCTGCAGCTTCACGAGAGGCAATCCGGTACGCGAAACGGCGCGCTCGATCGCCGCCGAGGGATTCATCAATCCGCGGTCGAGATCCTGCCAGTCCTCGTGTGCAAAGACGAGGTCAAGCACGAGCGCACGATCGTGTTCGTCGTCGAAGACCGACGCGACGATTGCTGGCGGATCCCAAGTGAGGAGAACGCCGCCGAGGTCGAACACGACGTTCAACACGCGTCCCCCCTGGGTGCATCCAACGTCCTCGCACATCGGCCGCAGCCGTGCGCCTCACTTCGTAGCGTACCGCTTGCGCCGCCGGCTAGATGCGCTGGTTAGAGCCCAGCTCCAGGCAGCGCCACGAACCCCTTCTTCACACCAGGCCTGAACCCGGCTGCCTCGTAGAACCCAAGGACTCCCTCGTCTGTGCTCCCAGTCAGCAGCATGACCTTGTAGCAGCACTCCGACCAGGCCAACTCGAGTGCACGATGCAGCACCGCTGTCGCGTAGCCTCTCCTGCGATGGTCCGCCTGCGTCACGACGTTCTCCACGAGGCCGTAGGGTCGACATCCCCGGGTCAGGTTGGGAACGATCGTCAGAACGCAACTCGAAACGAGCCGGTCTCCGACGAAGTACCCGAGATAGTGATTGCCGGCTCCCGCCAGGACGGTCTCCCACGTGTGCTCCACCGAGAGCCGCGGGGGCAGCGGGTCGTCTTTCGAGTGCAGGTCGCCATACAAGGCGAGGATCGCATCCAGGTCACTATCGCCGAGCTCACGAACCGCCATCTGACTTCCCCGAGGCTGGTGCGCCGGAAACGACGTGCTGTGGCTCTAACGCTCTTGGGCGCAACCCGCAACGCCTACGCCCGCTCCGGACCCGAGTCTACCGCACACGGCGTTGTCGGGTTGACGCGGGGGTCAGACACCCCTCAACCGACCTCACAACCGCCCATGAAACTCAGTCGCGAGCAGATCCATGAGCAGGCAGTCGCGCCACGATCCGTCCGGTGCGGGCTCGCTTTGACGTGCGACACCGATGCGCTTGAAGCCGAGGGACTCGTAGGCGCGTATGGCGCGCAGGTTGGCAGCGGCGGGATCTACAACGAAACGGCGCACCCCTCGCGTCCCAATCAGGTGGGCGATGAGAACCGAAAGCGTCTCTGGACCCAACCCTCGATCTTGCCATGCATCGCCGAGCATGATCGCCAGACCAAGCGCGGAGCCGGGAGGCCAACCGACGCTGTAGGCCGAAACGACCCCAGCCGTCTGCGTGTCGACGACCACCGTCCACGACCAGGTGTCCGTTGCCTCGAGCAGGCTGTCACGGAGTCCCGTGACGCTCGGGTCCGTCCACCACGGCTGACAACCCCGCCCTGATGCCAGCCCCGACAGGACGTCGAGGTCGTCGTCCACAAGCGGGCGCAAGACAACTCGATGCCCGGTCAGCTCGCCTTCGGTCACATGTCCCCCACTGCTCATGGTGTGTCTACGTCCTAGCGCATCAGCCGCGGCCGTGCGCCTCACTTCGTAGAGTACCGCTTGCGCCGTCGGATGCGCTGGTTAGTCCGCCGGCCACAGGTCGCTGTCGACAAGGAACCGCGCAAGCGCCTTAGCGGCGCCGGGAACCCGCCCCCGTGACTCGACCAGACCTACACCAACGACGTCAAAGGCGGTCACAAGCTCACGCAGCGCCGCGCTGACCGAGTCCAGCGATGGCCCGCCCGGCACGGAGAAGATCGCATCACCGAACGCTGCGGGATCGAACACGTCGACATCGATGTGGATGTACAGATGCGTGATACCGGCATCCCGTAGGCGCGTAATCACCAACGCCGCTGTATCACCCGGCCAGCCTTCGACGAGTCCGACACCGGCCGATTCGATGAAGTCGCGCTCCGGCGCATCCAGATCACGTGCGCCCGTAACGACCACACACGGCGGCGCCAGCGGAACCCTGATGTGCGAGGTGAACTCCGCCGGACCGTCGCCGAGCAGCGTGCGAAGGACCATGCCGTGGAACTGACCGCTGGGAGACGATGCGGGCGTGTTGAGGTCACCATGCGCGTCGAGCCAGACCGTGCCGAGCCGCTCGTAGCGAGACGAGAGATAGGCGACCGGAGCAGCTTCCGAGCCGCAGGTCCCGCCGACGGTGAAGATGCGTTCAGGTGCGGCGGCCTCCAGGGCAGCGAGCGTCGTGCGGAACCTGTCACTCACGCAGTCGAGTGCGAACACCCCGTCGCGCGTATCGAGGCCGCAGCGTCCAGCGGCACCCATGTCGAGTACCGGCAGTTCGCCGAAGAGCTCGCGAGCGAGCTGTCGTGATCCGGCCTCAAGTTCAGGACTGTCGCACCCCTGCCACTCACTGTTGACGCAGAAGAGCACAAGACCTCGCTCTCAGGGGTCGGACAACGTGTGGCGCATGAGCTGCGGTCTTTGACTTGCGGTCGTGCGTCCTTTGCATGATATGGCGCCTGCGCCGTCGGTTGATGCGCTGGTTAGCGGGCGCGCGGTCACTTCCTGACTCCAGTGAACCTATAGGAGTCGCCAGCTGAGTACCGCGTCACACCCTCGATTCCGACCGTGCGAAACATCTGAACGAGTTCCTGCGGGCCATGGGCGCTGACAGACTCGCCTATCAGGCGCTCGTACCAGAAGGTGAGCTTGGCGGCGAAGTAGCCGGGGTCGCGCTCTGCCACAAGAACGACTCCGCCGTGCTTGAGTACCCGCGCGGTCTCGCGGATAGCGGCCTGCTGATCCCCGAGGTGGTGGAAGGCGTCAACGAAGAGCACACCGTCGAAGATGGCATCCTCAAAAGGCATCGCACCCGCATCGCCGAGCACCGAGGTAACGCCGGCGCGCTGAGCTTTCTCGACAGTGAGCGAATCTCGGTCGAGCACCGTGACCGACGAGGCGGAAGCGGCCGCAAGGTGCCCAGCCAGGACGCCCGTGCCGCCCCCCACATCGAGGATCGAGCTGCCCGCGGGCAGACCGAGGTCGGAGGCGAGAGCGGCGCCGTCATCCGCGGTCCAGCGCTCTGAGGCCTTCGCGAAACGCGCGCTACTTCTAGCCGCATGCGAGCTCACGTGCCGCCTCCCCCGCGTTGCGATGATCCCACTTACGTCCCGCTAACGTCTCGGCGCTTCAGCCGCGCGCCAACTACTTCTCAGTCTAGCCGACGACTCCTGCGCGTCAGCTCTGAAGCGCTTGTTAGGCGCGTAGCACCAGCTCGTATTCAAGTTCGTCCTCGATTGCGGCGCCGTCCTCCCCGAGGAGAGGGATCTCCGGCTTCAGTGCTCGCGCTGCTGTCACCGCGCCGGAGTGCACGGCGCCAAGCTTCCAGCCTCGAGAAAGGTAGAAGTCCTGTGCAGGGGTGTTGTCGTTGGTCGTCACGAGCCAGACGCGACGGCACCGGGCAGCTCTCGCCTGCTCGACCAGCGCGTCCAAGAGCGCGGTACCGACGCCATGCTGGGGCCGAACAGCGATGAGGGTCACGACCTCAATGTCGCCCGCATCGTCCAGCCGGTAGTGCAGAAGACCGACCGGCGCTCCAGAGTCATAGGCCGTAAGACACGGCAGGTCGGTGGTCTGGTGCAGGTGGCCTCGAGAGACTACGCGTGCTGAGCCGAAGTGATCCGCAACGAGCGCATCAGCCCACGCCTGATTACGGCCGTCGAGCGAACGAACCTCCACACTGCCCCCCGGATGATCTGCTGCGCCTAACGTCTCGGCGCTTCAGCTGCGCGCCTACTACTTCTCAGTCTAGCCGACGACTCCTGCGCGTGAGCAGGAAGCGCTTGTTAGGCACGAGGTCGACCTTCAAGCACAAAGGACTCGACTGCCTGGGCGATTGATGTGAGTCCGACGAGCGAGGCCTCGATATCGCCGGGCACCTCGAGGCTGTGGTCGGCTCCCACGACGCGTACAGTCTGGCCTCCGGTCGCGCGCTCGAGCTCGAGGAGGATGCTTTCGTCGTAGTGGCTGTCATCTGTCCCGACGACGAACAGCGACCGTGGCTGGTGTAGCCGGATCTGATCCCTGAGCCAGGGGACGGTGAGCGGAGGTGTCTCCCAGATGCAGTCCGCTGCGCGGCAGCGCTCATCGTGAAGCAAGTGCGCCATGGCGATTGTGCCGAGCGACTTGCCGAGCAAGGTGAGTTTCGAGTACGCGCGCCGTGCGAACGCCGCATCGACGACCGCCGTCGCGTCCGAGGCGATACAGGCGTCTTGAGCGGCTTCGGAGAGGGTTGCGTACTCCGCACGCCAGTACTGGTACTCCACGCGAAGGATGTCGGCCCCACCCTGATAGAGAATCCGCTGGGCATAGTGCAGATCCGGCCTGTCCACGGTATGACGAAAGCCAGGGAGTACGATCGCGATGTGTGACGGCGCTGCACTGTGAGTGAGCATGGAGCAGGAAACCGGCCTCACATCGCATCCGAAGATGTCGAACGATTCGATGTCCATCTTCCGGCGACCTCCCGGTCGGTGCGATCTCTGTGCCTAACGTCTTGGCGCTTCAGCTGCGCGCAGAAGCCTGTCAGTTCACGATAACCCTTTGCGCGTCAGCTGGAAGCGCTTGTTAGGTGGATCAGTGAAGACCCAGCTTCTCCTTTGCTAAGGCAAGCGCGAGGGCCATCAGCATGTCGAAGGATGCGGTCCCAACAGTCTCCGCAACGCGAGACTTCACCTTCATCCAGATGGAGTCGTCCCGAATCGCATCGAGGAAGTCGTGCCCCTCCCAGGTGAGGCTCTCCACGTATGCGGTTGATCCAGGCTCACCGCTCATGTAGTCCACGTTCAGTAGCCCGGCTTCATCCATGAGACGGATGTGCGCATCGAGAGTCGCGCCGTCGACGCCCTCAACGACGAGAACTGTCCCGCCGCAGTTGTCCGACGGAAGCGCTTCGGACTCCATCAGGATTTCGCGTACCAAGTCCATGTCCCGCTTCACGGCGACCTCAATCCGACTTCAGCCAGGATTCCACCTAACAACGATTCTGCCGTCTCCCTAACAGCATATTCGAAAAGCCGTGCACGGTCCCCCACCCCGTAAGCCGAGGCTGATCGAGCGGATTCGGCGCCCGCAGTCACCTGGTCGCCCGGCACGACCCCGGGTCCCGGCATCTCGGACTTCGTGATCGGCGCCACCAGTAACCGTGATGGCTCCCGCGTGGCATAGGAGATACCTCAGTTACCGACAGCTGTAGTCGTTCTCTTGCCAACTCACTTTGGGCACCAAATCGGGCACCAAATCGGGCAACGAGCGGCGCCGAGCGTCGCTTCTCCGCAACAGGGATTTTTGGGCACCAAAATGGAGTGAGATGGAGCGACATGGCCTCTGAGCTGCGGTTTTGCCCTGTGTCTAGCCCTCAGAAGGGCATGACTTGTTGCCCGATTTCGAGCACGCAACAGGGAATTTCAGGCCTCTGACCTGCGGTTTTATGGTGCCCCCAAGGGAATTCGAATCCTAGTTGTGCTTGTGCTAGTTGGTGCTACTTGGTGCTTGTTGGTACTCAAGAGCTGCGGCGAGTCCCAATAGTCACCAACGAGTACCAATAGTCACCAGGTATTTGGGCGACAAATCGGGCGACAAATCATGCAGCAAGTTGTCCGCCGCCAGCCCTACGTGAGGAGCCGCGCACGACGAAGTAGGCTCGCATCTTCCAGCACTTCACACGAGGGCCCGTCCGCAATCACTCGCCCGTCGGCCAGCACTACGCAACGATTGGAGAGCCGGGCGGCGAAACGCACATCATGGGTGACGAGCAACACGCCGGCGCCATCATCAAGTCGTCGCTCAACCGCAGACGCTACAGTCTCTGCGGCATCGGCGTCGAGTGCTTTGGTGGGTTCATCGAGCACGATGAGACGGGGTTCCGCCACAAGAACCGAGGTGAACGCCACCAGCTGTCGCTCGGATGCAGTGATTTCGTGGGGGTTTTCCTTCGCCAACCTGTCGATGCCTAGCTCCGCCATGACCGCATGCGCCCGCTCAACGGCTGCGTCCTGAGCGATTCCTCGAGCGATGAGACTCCACGCGACCTCGATCTCCACCAGTCTGTTGAACACCTGATCGTCGGGATTCTGAAAGAGAAGTCCTACATCGCGCGCCAAATCCCAGATCTCACAGTCACTCGCATCCTTGTCGAGCACCCGCACGTCACCCGAATCAGGTCGGAGCAGGCCGATAGTGTGCTTCATGATCGTCGTCTTGCCGGCACCGTTCGGTCCGAGAAGCGCGACCGACTCCCCTTCACGCACGCTGAGATCGACGTCCTCGACACCACCGCCGGAGCCATACCGGTGGGTGAGATTCCGTATCTCCAGGAGCAGGCCGCCCAGGGGGCGGGCTGTGGGCCGACACGCGATCCTCGGCTCAGCATCGTCAACGTGGGGAACACCCGCGACAAGATGAAGCCGCTGGGCGCCCTCTGGCACATGCTCGGCCTCGCGGGTGGCAATGAACACCGTCTTGCCAAGGGCGGACTGCCGGCGCGCGAGTCCAAGAACCTCATCGGCCGATGCAGGATCGAGCTGTTCGAAGGGCTCGTCCAGAAGCAGCACGTCTGGATCGACCGCGAGAGCCGCTGCAACTGCGACCTTCTGACGTTCACCGCCCGAGAGGGTGTGCATCAAGCGAGACTCGAGATGAGCGATGTCGACCGCTTCGAGCGCGCCAAGAACAGCCGAATCCAGTTCGTCTTCCGACACCCCACGGTTAGCCAGCGGAAACGCGATCTCGTCGAAGACGGTGCGAAACAAATAGACGCCCGAGTCTTGTAACACCATCGAAGGAGTGGCAGCAGCCCCCGTGCCGACCCCAACCACATCCAGTCGTCCCGTGAGATTGCCCTCTATCACAGTGGGAACGACACCCGCGATGATCTCCAGGAGAGTGCTCTTCCCCGCCGCATTCGGCCCGGTTATCCAGTTCTCTGAGCCGGGGGGTGCGACGAAGTCGATGCCTGCGATTGCCGCCGAACGAGTACCCGCGTACGTGAAGCCGACCCCCTCGGCTGTGACGTGTGCTCCACGGTCACTCATCGGAGTACCAACCGAGTCGCTGCGACAGCCACGATCCAGAGCACGCCTCCTGCATAGCAGGCTACGGCTCCCGAGGTCACCTTACGCTGGGGCTTCACCCTACGGCTGGAGCCGTATCCTCGGACATGTAGCAGAACAGCCATGCCGTAAGCACGCACGAGCGACTTCACGATGACGGGGATCAACACGGCAAGGTAGACGCGCATCTTGCGCACAAGGTTCCCGCCCATGGCCATCCCGCGGGCCTGCTGTGCCTGGATGGTGGTATCCATCTGCTGCTTCATCACAGGCAGTACGCTGAGCGTGAGCGAGACCATGATGCCAAGATCCTCGTTCACGTCTCCGGCCCACCGAATGATCGCCAGTGGTCCCGTTGATAGCAGCAACAGATACATGACCGAGACGAACCCGAGAAGACGTATCACGATGAGTAGGCCGACGAGAAAGCCCTGAACGCCGAAGATCCACACGTGGTCAGTCGAGCCCGGATATGCCCATGAGTAGATGACCAGCAAGGACAGAGAGACCCAGGCGACACCCCTCCAACTCCGCACGAGAGGCATCAGGAGCTCTGTGGCGGTCGCCGCCGCAAGGAGCACGAGCAGCTGAGCTCCGAGACCCGGAATCGTCGGTGTCAGTATGACAGCGAGGATCCCACAGGCGGCGAGGAACATCCGCGGGCCGACGGGGACGGCCCCCAACCCTATCGGATGCGGAAGGGCCCCCGGCTCGAACGCCGGGAGCCCTCCTGTCACATCAGCGGACACGAGCTTCTACGCGCATGTCGAGAGCTATGCTTCTTCCGGGCCCGCAGCGTAGCCCTTCAACGTCTTCGGCAGTGCCATGATCACGAACATCACCACGAAGACAGAGAGTAGTTTATCGACCAGGTTCGAACCGATCCTGGGTATGAACGCGGCCGTGAACACGTCGGCACCAGCCTTCATGAGTCCGCCGACGAAGATGTCGAGTCCGCCGCCCGTGAGTCCGCCGTATACATACGTCGCGATTGTGGTGCCGATGATCGGCGCCACGACGGAGATGATGAGACCGGCGATGAGCACGACAAGCCACTTCTGGAAGCCGAACTTGACGGAGATGAAGCCTACGATGAGGCCAACAGCGATGTTGACGATCGCGAACCACATATCCATCGGGTTCTGGAGAGCCATGATGATGTTCGTCAGACCCCCCGTAAGCGCTCCCCACCATGGGCCGAGTATCGCCGCGGAGAGGATCGTACCGATCGTATCGAGGAATACGGGCAACTTGAGCGAGCTGGCAAGCAGGCCGCCGATCACGTTGACCCCGATTCCCACCGGTACGAACACGAGTGCGATGCGCTTGTTCAATGCAGGCCCCCTTCGTCGCCAGATGCCGGTCGGTCGAGATGCATGACCGTGCGCCCAAGGTATCATCATGCTTGATGGTTGTCATCACAAATGTCAATCTGAATCGTCAAGGAATCCTTGCGGTAGCCACGAGGAGCTGACCGAAATGACCACAGAAGATGCGGGCCGAAACCCGGTGGATTCCAGGAGTCGCAGAGTCGTGTTCGTGTGCCACTGCCTGCTCAACGCGAACTCGAAGGTAGAAGGGCTCGCCCAGTACGCGGGAGTGCACCCGTTAATCACGCAGCTGGCCGCCCTCGGGGTCGGGATCATTCAGATGCCCTGTGCCGAGATGGGATCGTGCGGCATGAGTAGGTGGGGGCAGACACGAGAACAGTACGAGAACGTCGCATTCCGCGGACTATGCGCCCGGCTCTCCGATGAGACCCTCGCACAGGTTCAGGAGTATCGGCGCTGTGGGTACGAGATCCTTGGTGTCGTTGGGGTCGACGGGAGCCCGACCTGTGGCGTGGCGAAGTCGGCTTCGGGCCACTGGGGCGGTGAATACGCCCCTGCGGAATGGGCGGGAGTTGTGTCTAGTGTTGAATCCGCGCCGCTGCCAGGAGTTCACATCGAGGCTCTCCTCGAGCGACTTGAGCCTCTCGGCATACGCTTCTTCGCAATCGACGAGAGCATCGAGGGCCATGACGTCGATGAGGTGATCCGAGGGCTCACGGCGACGGAGTAGCTGCGGTGGAAACTCGGTCGGGCGACAGATCGGACGCATCGAGCCAGCCTCGAAGCACCTGGTCCTCCGGACCGTCAGCTCTCCTGCGCCCATCCGGGAATCGGCGTCCACGTCTTGCCGAAGGCGGCGCCGCTGGCCACCGCGATGGAAGCGGGCATCACGAATGCGGCGATCGCGTCGGCGACCTATTGGAGATCCTCAGGTAGGTCGCTCGTCGATGCCGAGAACCCTTTCCGATAGGTGTCCCATACCTGTGAGGTCTCCGGCTGCCCGGTGTATTCGCGCATCAGCTCCGCGGGCGTCTCGGAGAGCACATCGGTGTCGCGCCGCTGAAACGTGGCGCGGATAGCGTCCGAGAGATTCGGGCCATCGAACTCCAGGGTGCGCGAGAGCACCCAGATGTCGTGATAGTCCTTCATCTGGCGTACCTCAGGACAACCTCACGCGCCACGCGTCTGCGCCTTCCACGACTTCGCTATGCAGGGAGCGGAGCTCCGCCAGGCGTTCCAGATGCAACGCCTCCGTTCGCGTGGCCACGATCACGTCCAGCGGCAGATCGACGGCTCCGATCGCACGCTTCACCTGATGGATCGCGTCAGGCACCGGCAAACCGCGCAGCAGGTCCAGGTGCTGCCCGCGGGTATCAAGAACACCGTCGGCGAGCTGCAGCGGCGCGCCCCGGTACTCGGCCATGAGCTGGTCCTCGGCGCGCTTGTAGTCGGCTGCGGTGAGGTCACCGCGACCGAAGAGCGTGCAGTGGCACCAGCCGGTCGTATCGATCTCAGTCTGCGCGAACTGGCAGGGACAGATGAGCTTGCGATCGAGGCCGGGGTCGCCCGAAGGTTCGTAACACGGGCAGTAGCGTCGCCCGTACATCGCCTCCGAGTCGGCGATCCACAGCTTGAGGTTCGTGTAGATCATCCAGCGTGGATTCACGCTCCAACCGCGATTGCGTGCGTGCTTGCGAATCCACGCGTCATGCTTCTTGGCGTCGCGCCCGTACCGCCGCCAGTCGGCGTAGAAGGCCTTCGCCATCTGCAGCGTGTCGCTCATAGGATCAGCCGATCGTGACGATGTCATCCGAGCCACAGACGGCCTCGACCAGACCCGGCATGTTGCCCTCCATGCCGACCGCCAGCTTGTCCTGCAGCCCGAAATGCTTGAGACACGTCCCGCATGCGGTGATGGTCACGCCCGCTTCGACCAGAAGCCTCAGTTCGCCGAGCGCATCCGAACCCTCGCACGCGAGCTTCACGCCATCGTTGCTCAGCATGACCGCCGCAGGAGGGTTCTCCCCGTGCGCAAGTGACACGAGGAAGCTCCGCATCAGAATTGCCCCGAGGTCCGCCTCGGCCTTACCGAACGTGTCACTCGTGATCAGAATCCGCTTGGCCATCAGATGGCTCCCCTCACTCCCGGGCGGCGCTCAGCGCCGCGCCATACGCCCCGACGATCTGTGCCTCGTCAGGAACCACAACCTCACCGCTGAAGCCCTCCGTGATGAGGTCAACCATCGCCGGGTTCTTGGCTACTCCGCCGGCGAACACGAGCGGCCCCTGAGCGTTCACGCGCTTGAGCGAGCCGAGGGTACGCTTCGCGATCGTCTCATGCAGCCCGCGCGCTATGCGCGACCGATCCTCGCCACGATGCACGAGACCGGTCACCTCGCTCTCGGCGAACACCGTGCACATGCTCGAGATCGCGATGCCGATCTCGGCGCCGCGCGATGCCGCCGCCATCTCTTCCAGTGTGAAGCCGAGCGCACGGGCCATCACCTCGAGGAACTTGCCCGTCCCCGCAGCGCACTTGTCGTTCATCTCGAAGTCGACGACCCGACCACCATGGCCGAGCGAGATCACTTTGGTGTCCTGCCCGCCGATGTCGAGCACCGATGCGGCCTGCGGGAAGAGTGCGGCCGCACCGAACCCGTATGCAGTGATCTCGGTGATAGCGGTGCAGCCGAAGCGCTCCTTGGCCACATGACGCCCGTAGCCTGTGGCCACGATCACGTCGTGCGCATCGCGCTCCACGAAGACGGCCGAGGCCGACCCGGGGTCGTACCCCGAGTCGGCCACCGCCCAGTCCACGATCCGCTCACCATCGAGCCAGACCGCGTCGATACTCCGCGAACCGATATCGAGTCCGAGGACCCGCATCGCCTAGAGCATCTCTAGGAACGCCTCGACACGGGTCGAGAGCTGACCAACGTCCTCCATCGAGTAGTCGGTCGTGACCTTGAGGACCGGCAGGCCCGCCTCGCGAACGGCCGTCTCGATGCCGTGCGACTCCATCTCGTACAGGCCGCAGAACTGGAGCGACAGATCGATCACGCCGTCTGCACCGAGGTCCTTGGCCATCCGGATGACGTCGTCGATCCGGCCCTTGTTTGGCGTGAAGCACGCGCAGTTGATGTCGAGGTACTTCTCGGCGATCGCGTCGATCATCTCGTCGAGCGTGGTGCCGTCTTCGGGCACGAGCTCCTGGTAATAGCGGCTACCGGTGCACATCTCCTCGCCGACGACCACAGCACCGGCCTTCTCGATGATGTCGTGGACCTTCCAGTTGGGAAGCGCCATCGGGGTACCGGTCACCAGGATGCGCTTGGCGCCCTTGGGGGCCACCCCTTCACCCGCGGCCACGCGCTGATCAAGTTCATCCGCGAGCGCGTTCATCATCTGCGTGAAGCGAGGCACGTCGTCGTAGAAGGCGACCTGTGTGGCGAGCAGCCGGTCCTTGCCGCTGATCGGCGCCGGATCGGCCGTGCACGCCGCGGCGATGCGCTGGAGTGCGCGTCGCTTGTCGTTGACTTCTTTGATAGCTGCGCGGAGCGACTCCACCGTGACCGTGTTGCCGGTGAGTTCCTCCGCCTTCTTGAGAAGCTCGCGCACCTCGGCCTTCCACAGTGCGACGTCCTGCTCGCGCTTCATCTGTGGCAGCTCCATGACCCACGTGTTGTGGATCTCGCCCAAGAGCTCGTAGGCCTTCTTCTTGCCGTCGCACGTGGTCTCGCCGATGACGAGATCCGCCGACTGGATGTACGGACACACCTTGCCGAGCTTGAAGCCCATGAAACTCTTGATGAGGGCGCAGGTGTTGCGCGGCATGATCTGCTCGACTTCGTCATACGCGAACTCGGCGCCGGCGCACAGGCCCACGCACCAGCCGCCAGCAGCGCGGATGATCTCCTCGGGCACGTACAGGCAGAACGTGCCGAAGACCTTGCCGCCGCTCTTGCGGAAGTCGTCGAGCTCCTTGATTCGGAGGCCGTGCACCTCGCTCATCACGAAGTTGAGGTAGTCCATCCCTTTAGGGCGGTTCTCCTGCGTGAGGTACGCATCACCGAAGAGCTGTCCGACCGCCTGCAACAATGCGTCGTGGTTCGGTAGATCGAGGCCGAGCTCGTCCCACATCGGATGGTAGTCCACGGGCTGATCGCTCATGAGAGACTCCCTGCTACTCGGTTATCTTATCGGACGCTTCCGATATTCTTATACCTTGTAGCATAGCGCGGCCCGCTTTGGAACAACGAGCTGTCTTCCCTACCGCCGAGCTGGCGCGGTGGGCCGGCTCTGGATCTTCGTGAGGTTGATGTCGCCGTAAGTGAACTCGGAGAGCATCATCAGAAGCGCGCCCCGCTTGTCCTTCTTCATGAACAGCGCGAGCGAGTTCGGGTCGTGGCCAAGCGGACGAGCTCCGTGTTGCCGCACTTATCGGCGACTGTAGTCGTTCCTATGCCAACTCACTTTGGGCGACAAATCGGGCGACAACGGCGTTCTTGAGCAACAGGGACTGCTGAGAGGCGGTTGAGCGGGAGCGACACGCACTCTGAGCTGGGGTTTTGTCATCGGAGAGGCCTCAAGAGGCCGTGATTTGTCGCCCGATTCTATGCACGCAACAGGGACTTTCAGGCCTGTGACCTGCGGTTTTATGGTGCCCCCAAGGGAATTCGAATCCCTGTTGCCGCCTTGAAAGGGCGGAGTCCTTGGCCGCTAGACGATGGGGGCCTATATGCAACGCGTATGCGTTGTATCGCTGGTGGGCCGTATAGGGATCGAACCTATGACCTTGGGATTAAAAGTCCCCTGCTCTACCAACTGAGCTAACGGCCCGTGACCTGCATGTTCCGTGCCGGGTCGACTCTGTTCGGCCCAAAGCGCAAGGGGTAGTTTACCATGGGTGACGTGATGGTCAACGCAGTGTGCTGGTTCACCACATCCCGTACACATGCCCCGGGGCTCTGTGCGGGTTCGCCATAACGTGTGGCAGCCGAACCGCGCGAGTACGCGACATCGGATCAGCGCGCTCAGCCGCGCAACGCCGCGTCCAGTATCGCCCCTTCGGCACTCGACGCCACCTTCAGCTCCAACATCTGGTGCGCGGGGCGCTGTCCTCGATCGTTCGGCACGGTCATGCTGACGATACGCCTGCCCATCACCAGCATGACGATCAGGCCGATTACCGGCGTCAGCACCAGCATCAGCAGGCAGCCGAGGTTGGTATCGTAGCGCACCTTGCGCCCGATCGCACTGGAGAGCGGGAAGCTGAGCGTGGCGTGCTCGCCGCGCATGAAGCGCGCTCGACCGACGAAGTACAGGCCGAGGCCCACAAGCAGAAAGAGCATGCCCACACCCATGAGGCAGAACGCCGCACCCATATCGCTGCCGCTGATAGCGCCGCCTGCAACGATGAGCCCGAAGACGAGCCCGATACCGCCGATGGCCAGCAGCGCGGCGCCCCCTACAACCGCTCCTCCCCGCTGGCTCGATCGCATCCCGCTCACGCTCATCACGCCCTGCTCGATCCGCACGGTTACCGGACCATAGAATCCCGAACCCATCGAGTTGCCGTAGACAGGAGCGCGCAGGTGCAGCTCAGCGGCCTGAGCGACCGCAGGTGGAGCCGCGTAGGCAGGCGCCGCAACCGGCACTGACGCCTCATCCGGCCACACGACCTCCTCGGCCAACGCACCATTGGCAGCCCCCCGGTCGGTGATCTCGATCGTCTGACTCCCCTTGCCAAGGATCAGCCGGTGCTCTCCCGCGTCCACACCTTGCAGTTTGAAGCCGAAGGAGATGTGCTTCTCCTCATCGGGGTTGATCGAGATACGCCGATCGTCCCGGAAGTTCGCTCGGAACACGCCCTTGCTGGTGGGGTGCTCCTGCACGCCCAGGAATGCGCCTGCGGCGATTGGGCATCTCGTTCGGGCCGGTAGGGACGAACACCGAGAACTCGTGCCCGGTGCGCTCGGCGAACCACGTGGATATGCGCGCTACGTGGCTGGCATGCGGCTCCGTGTCCATGATGCCCCCATCAACGACCGCCGCGACCAAGATGAGACTCTATACCCGCGTGCGACAGTTGGCAGGCGGCCGGACCGCGATCATACCGGCGTGCGCAACCCGTATAATCGAGTAGCGCCCACCGACAGGAGACACCGATGACCATCATGGGATTGACGCTCGCCTCAGACGCCCTCGTGAAGGGCGCCGTGGTCATCGCTATCGCCGTCATCACGTTCGTGGGCATGCGCGCCGCCGGCAAGATCATCCGGCGCTCGCTCGCGGTCACCGGCAGCACGATGCCCGCTACCAGCGTGCTGGTGAACATCACCCGCGGGGCCATCCTCGTGATCGGCGCGCTGGCGATCCTGAGCGTCTTCGACATCTCGATCACGCCTGTGCTCACGGCACTCGGCGTTGGCGGACTTGCCGTCTCGCTCGCGCTGCAGGACACCCTCGGCAATCTGTTCGCGGGGCTGCAGATCATCGCCACCAAGCAGATCCGCCCCGGCGACTACCTCGTACTGGAGGGCGGCCACGAGGGCACGGTCGTGGACATCGCATGGCGCACCACCACGCTGCGCACCACCATGGACAACCTCGTCATCGTCCCGAACGCCGTGCTCGGCCAGGCGATCGCCACCAACTACAAGCTGCCCGCCGAGGCCGTAGCCGTGATCAACGAATTCGGCGTAGCGTACGACGCGGACCTCGATCTTGTGGAGCGGGTGACCCTTGAGGTGGCCGAGCAGGTCCTGCGCGACACAGGCTTCGTGTCCGAGGCGCACCCGCCGGTGTTCCGCTACCGGGCGTTCGAAGACTCGCAGATCACGTGCGCGGCGATCATGTATGTGCCATCCTTTGGCGAGCAGTTCCTACTCAAGAGCGCGTTCATCAAGACGCTCCACGACCGGTTCTCCGCCGAGGGGATCCGCTTCCCCTACCCCACACGTACTGTGCGCGTTGTGCAGGAGTAGCGGCTAGAGGCCCTCAAGGGCCCGCTGAAGGCGACGGTCGAAGGTAAGCACGCTATGCCCGTCAAACGATCGCGACAGGAGCAGGCAGTCTACGACGGACAGACGCGGCAGGCACTCCATGAGGTCCAGCGCACGATCGACCAGCGCGGGATCCCATGCGGTCAGTTGGTCTGTGTTGAGCGCTCCGCGCAAGAGTGAGGCGATATCCCCCCGCTTCATGCGGTATCTGCGCTCGAGAACCCAACAACACTCGGCGAGAACCGCCTCACCGACTTCAAGGGGCCCGTGTTCCCGCACGAAGGAGGCGGCCTCACGGTGCTGTTCGCCCCTCGATGGCAGCAGCAGGCTCACCACGACGTTCGTATCCGCGAGGTTCATCTCGAACCACCTCGGTACGGCCTCTTGGCCTCCAGGACGATCAACGTGTCCGACAGGTCATCCGGCTCCATCTCATCAAAGTACGCGGCTACGGCCTCGTCGTCGTCAGCGAAGACCCGGTCTTCCTCGCTCGGTAGCAGGTCCTTGTGCTTCTCGAGCACCTCGGCAAGCGTTGGCCGTTTCCGCACCACCACGTACTCGGCCCGCACTTCGAACGCCAGCATATCGCCCTGCTTGAGTCCGAGTGCCTGCCGCACCTCAACAGGTATCGTGACCTGGCCCTTTGACGTGATCTTGGCGTTCGGCACGACGCACCCCCGTACGGATTCCTTACTTCTCTCGCTTTCCTTACCTCCGAGCATACTCCTTACCTGCGACACCCCGCAACGACGCCTCGCGCCTTGCCTAGAACAGACGGAAGCGACCGGGCACCATCGAATCCCACCCCTCGACGAGGTCGACCGCAGCCCGGGCAGCATCGTGAGTGCATACATTCGGCTGCAGCCGCATGCCGAGACGCTCACGAACCGCCTGGTCATACTCGGCGATGCGCTCACATGCTCATGGGAACCCAGGCGGCACCGGATGATCATCCTTGTACCGTCAAGCTCGTCAGACTCCGGACCGAGGCGTAGTGCGCGGGGCACGTACCAGCCCGGGATACACGCCAGCAGCGCCGTGATCAGTAGCATCGAAAGCAGCAGAAGCGGCTCTCGCTCCCGCAGCGCAGGGATGGTTAACGCCAGCGCAGTAACCAGCACGATCGCACTAATGGCCCGAGCATAGCGCCACAGTGCGTCGGCACCGATGACCTCGAACTCCAAACGCAGTGGCTCGAGCTCCGCGAGCGCTCGAGCCCACTCCTCGGCGGGAGTCTCCACCACTCCCTAGTGCCGGAAGTGGCGGTACCCGGTGAAGACCATCGACACGCCGAACTTGTTCGCCGCGGCGATGACCTCATCGTCGCGGATCGAGCCGCCGGGCTGGATGAACGCCGTCACGCCCGCGTCGGCGCACACCTCGAGCGTGTCGGGGAACGGCATGAACGCGTCGGAGGCACATACGGAGCCGCGCACCTTGGCCGCGGCGGCCTCCACGGCGATGCGCGCCGAGTTGACCCGGTTCATCTGCCCCGCGCCCACGCCGATGGTGGCGAAGTCGCGCGCGAGCACGATGGCGTTGCTCTTCACGCTCTTGACGACCTTCCACGCGAAGAGCAGCTGCTCCATCTCCTCATCGGTCGGCTTGGCGATGGTGGCCACACGGAAACGCGACGGGTCCTCGGTCACGCCGTCGGAGATCTGGATGAGCATCCCGCCCTCCACAGCGCGCGACTCGTAGTGCCCCGCCACGGCACGGATCCCGCCTGTGCGCAGTACCCGGAGGTTGCGCTTCTCATCGAGCAGCTCGAGCGCGTCTTGGTCGTAGTCGGGAGCGATCATGACCTCCACGAACTGCTTGTTCTGGAAGATGGCGCGCACGAGGTCCGCCGTGACCGCACGGTTGAACGCTATCACGCCGCCGTACGCCGAGATAGGGTCGCACTCATACGCACGCACGTACGCGTCCACGAGATTCTCGCCGATGGCGATCCCGCACGGGTTCATGTGCTTCACGATCACGCAGCACGGCTGCTCGAACTCGCGCACGGCGGTCCAGCAGGCGTCGGTATCGAGGATGTTGTTGTACGAAAGCTCCTTGCCCTGGATCTGCGTGGAGCGCGCGAGCGTGTGCTCCTTGCTGTCGCTGAAGCGGTAGAACGCGGCGTCCTGATGCGGGTTCTCGCCGTAGCGAAGGCTCTGCACCCGCTCCAGGCGGAACCGCACCTCGTCGGGGAAGAGCTCCTTGCTCGGGCCGGACAGGTACTCCCAGATGGCCGCGTCGTATGCGCTCGTGATGCGGAACACCTCGGTTGCGAGGCGCCTGCGCGTACCGTACGACACGAGGCCGCCCGAGGCGCGCATCTCGTCGATCACCGCGTTGTAGTCGACCGGGTTGGTGATCACCGTGACCGAGTCGAAGTTCTTCGCCGCCGAGCGCAGCATGCTCGGTCCGCCGATGTCGATCTTCTCCACGACCTCCTCGAGCGTGACACCTTCGCGGGCGACCGTCGCCTCGAAGGCGTAGAGGTTCACCACGACCATGTCGATCATGCCGATGCCGTGCGCCTCGGCCTGCGCCATGTGCTCCGCCGAGTCGCGACGGGCCAGTAGCCCCCCATGCACCTTCGGGTGGAGGGTCTTCACGCGGCCGTCCATCATCTCGGGGAATCCGGTGAGGTCGTCGATTGGCCGGACCGTGACCCCCGCGTCGGCGAGAGCGGCCGCGGTGCCTCCGGTGGAGACGATCTCCACGCCGAACTCCTCGGCCAATACCTTGCAGAACTCGGCCACACCGGTCTTGTCTGTGACCGAGACGAGTGCCCGCTTGACCTTCACGTTATCCATGCCGGAATGCTCCCTCACTGCTCGCTGATGTGTACCGTTCGGCCTTCGAGACGCAGTCGGGCGGCGGCGATAAGGCCGATCGCCTCCGGCAGCAGCCGGTGCTCGACGGCGTGGATCTTCGCTTCAAGCGCTTCGAGGGTGTCGGACTCCTCGATCCGCACGGGCTCCTGACACAGGATCGGGCCGCGGTCGAACTCCTCGTCAGCAAAGTGCACCGTGACCCCGGTGACCTTCACCCCGTACTCGAACGCGTCGCGGATCGCCGAGGCGCCCGGGAACGATGGGAGCAGCGCCGGATGCAGGTTGATCACCGCGCCGGGGAAGGCGCGCAGCACCTCGGTGCCGAGCAGGCGCATGTACCCCGCCATCACCACGAGCTCCACGCCGTGGTTTTCGAGCGCTTCGCGTATGGCGTGGTTGTACGCGCGGTAGTCACCGCCGGCCGGGTCGATATGCACAGCCGGGATACCCGCCTTGCGCGCCCGCTCGAGGCCGTAGGCGGCCTCCTTGTTGGAGACCACCACCGCCACGCGCGCATCCAGCCGACCCTCGGCGATCGCATCGATCACCGCCTGGAGGTTGGTACCGCTGCCGGAGATGAGCACGCCGATTGCGAGCGGCTGTGGCTCCGCAGGAGCCTCGATGCCTTCGAGCGCGAGCTCGGCGCGCATGGCGTCGTCGAGCACCACGGGCGCCACCGGCAGCTCGTCGGCCGGCACCGCGCCGGTCTCCACGCCCACGCGCCGCAGGAACGGCGGCTGCGGGTCGCGATAGACGTCACCCATAGATGACCGCCCCCGTGCCTTCCACGATCTCGCCGATCTCGCTCACCGTCTCGCCCAGCTCGCGCAGCTTCGCGGCCGCAGCCGGGGCGTCCTTCGGGTCGAGCACGAGCGCAAAGCCCACGCCCATGTTGAATGTCCGGTACATCGAGTCATCGTCGATTCCCGCGGCGCGCTGTACGAGATCGAACACGTGCGGCACCTTCCAGCCGCCACGGTGCACCCGCGCATCGCACGCCTGTGGCAGCACCCGGTCGAGGTTCTCGGTGATCCCGCCACCGGTGATGTGCGCCATGCCCTTGACCGGCACCTCGGCCAGCGTGGCGAGCACGCTCTTCACGTAGATGCGCGTGGGCGTGAGCAGCAGCTCGCCGAGGGTGGTACCGCCGAGATCGACCCTCGGCAGAGAGAGTTCGTCTTCACGGCCCTCAACCAGCACCTTCCGCACAAGCGAGAAGCCGTTGGAGTGCAGCCCGCTCGAGGCCAGGCCGAGGATCACATCACCCGGCGTG
>Ga0228536_1001567_pt1 | contig 19971 bp, 13 predicted proteins | sample SJ1Smetagenome_FD_168611 | JGI IMG/M metagenome (GOLD analysis project Ga0228536, IMG submission 168611) | Enriched culture of PCE-dechlorinating microbial communities from Ithaca, New York, USA - SJ1.S | ecosystem: Engineered > Modeled > Simulated communities (microbial... > Unclassified...
ACCGACGCCGACGTTGACGGCGCACACATCCGCTGCTTGCTCCTTACGTTCTTCTATCGGTTCATGCGCCCGATGATAGACGCCGGTTATGTCTATATCGCGCAGCCTCCGCTGTACAAGATCACCTACGGCAAGAAGCACGACTATGCATACACAGACAGACAGCTCCAGCAGTTCCTGGCCGCGCTGCCTGAGACCACCAAGTACAACCTCCAGCGCTACAAGGGTCTTGGTGAGATGAACCCCGAGCAGTTGTGGGAGACCACGATGGACCCAGCCAATCGGACGCTCCTCCAGGTGAGCCTGGACGACGCTCTTGCGGCTGAAGAGGCCATCGTTGACCTCATGGGTGACCAGGTCGAGCCCCGTAAGAAGTTCATCCAGCGGCACGCGAAGAGCGTCCGCTTCCTGGACGTGTAACGCGTGACCCGGACGGAGACGCGCGATGACGCCGGACGACAGGCAGGCACCGCGATTCGAGCCTCCTCCCTGGGAGGTAGAAGCGTTCGAGCGGTTCCGGTCGGAGCGCGCGCGGGCGCGAGCAGCCGCAGAGCTCGAGGACGCGTTTCGGCAGGTGAAAGCGCCACCACAGACGCCGGCGGCCGCGATCACCGCCGATGGAGGAGATCAGTCGAGCCTTGCAGGGGAGTCATCCCCACCACCCTCAGAGGCCGTGTATGGGGAGACGCCGGGGGGCGGCCCGGTTCCAGAGGCCAGGATCGATGCGATGCTCGCCGAGCTGAGGGCCCAGGAGACACCCGGCCCGCGAGCGAGTCAGACCCTAGTGTACGGCTCAGCGGCGTTCCTTGGGACCCTGGGTGTGTTCATGGTTGTCTTCGCGATCACGATGTACTCCAGGGCGAACCCTTCAGGCGGTCCGGCGATGATGCTGGCGGCGATGACATCGCTCATCATGCTCCTTGCTGCCGCGGGCTGTATAGCAGGGGCCGTAGTGTTGTACCGCAAGCATCATCAGTGATGAGGAGTGACACCAGGTGACCGAATCGGATATCGCAGCCAGTGTGATGCCCATCGATATCGAGGATGAGCTTCGAAAGTCGTTCCTCGAGTACTCGATGAGCGTCATCGTCGCCCGTGCGCTCCCTGATGTGCGCGACGGGCTCAAGCCTGTGCATCGCCGCATCCTGTACGCGATGAACGAGTCCGGCCTGTTGCCGAACCGCGCGTACAAGAAGTCGGCCTGGACAGTCGGTGAAGTGCTCGGCAAGTACCACCCGCATGGTGACACCGCGGTCTACGACACCATGGTCCGCATGGCACAGGACTTCGCAATGAGCGTGACGCTCGTTGACGGCCACGGCAACTTCGGTTCCGTTGATGGTGACTCCGCAGCCGCCATGCGCTATACGGAGTCGCGTCTCGCGCGTCCGGCGATGGAGCTGCTCCGCGACTTGGACAAGGAGACCGTCGACTTCGGCCCGAACTACGACGATTCGCTCCAGGAGCCGCTCGTCCTGCCCGCGCGGTACCCGAACCTCCTGGTGAACGGGTCGACCGGTATCGCCGTCGGCATGGCCACGAACATCCCACCGCACAACCTCTCCGAGGTGATCGACGCGACCTGCGCGTTCATCGACGACCCCGAGATCACCACTGAGGACCTGATGCAGCACATGCCCGGGCCGGATTTCCCCACCGGCGCCATCATCATGGGCAGGGAAGGGATCCAGTCCGCTTACGAGACGGGGCGTGGCTCGATCAAGATCCGTGGCAAGGCACACATCGAGCAGACCTCGACCGGCCGCATGCGGATCATCATCAACGAGATCCCGTACGCGGTGAACAAAGCGAAGCTTGTAACGAAGATCGCCGACCTTGTCCGAGAGAAGAAGCTCACTGAGATCTCCGATCTGCGCGACGAGTCCGACCGCAAGGGTATGCGCATCGTCATCGAGCTCAAGCAGGCGGCGATCCCGCAGGTCGTGCTCAACAAGCTCTTCAAGCACACACCGCTCGAGACCACCTTTGGCGTGATCATGCTCGCGCTCGTGAACGGAGAGCCAAGAGAGCTCACGCTCAGGGAGATGCTCTCGCACTACGTCGAGCACCAGAAGGACGTCATCGTCCGGCGCACGAAGTACGAGCTCCGCAAGGCCGAGGAGCGGGCCCATATCCTCGAGGGCTACATCATCGCGCTCGACAACATCGACGAGGTCATCGCCATCATCAAGGCGAGCGCGGACGACCATGAGGCAAAGACGCGGTTGAGCGAACGGTTCGGGCTCTCCGACGTGCAGACCGACGCCATCCTCGAGATGCGCCTACGTCGCCTCACTGGACTGGAGCGCACCAAGATCGAGGATGAGCTGGCAGATCTGCGTGAGAAGATCGCCTGGTACAAGAAGGTCCTCGGCGACATGTCGCTCGTGTTGCAGATCATCAAAGACGAACTCGGCGAGATCAAAGAGAAGTTCGGCTTCAAGCGTCGCACAGAGATCACGGGAGCCGCGCGTGATCTCGATGTTGAGGACCTGATCGCCGAGGAAGACATGGTCGTCACCATCACCAAGGCCGGCTATGTGAAGCGCCTTCCCGTTGCCACATACCGTCAGCAGAAGCGCGGCGGCAAGGGCATCTCGGGCGTGAACCTGAAGGAAAGCGACTTCGTCGAGCAGCTGTTCATCAGCTCGACCCATGATTACGTGCTCTTCTTCTCCACCAAGGGCAAGGTCTATCGCCTCAAGGTGCACGAGATCCCCATGGGGTCTCGTCACGCACGCGGCACGGCCGTGGTCAACCTGCTGCCGTTCGAGCAGGACGAGCGCATCGCCGCCGTCATCACCACGCGTGAGTTCAGTGCCGACGAGTACCTGCTGTTCGCGACATCGCACGGTATGGTGAAGAAGACCGCTATCCAGGCATACGACCGCAGTCGCCGCGACGGCATCATCGCCATCAACCTGCGCAATGGCGACGAGCTCATCGCCGTGCGCCGTGTGAAGCAGGGTGAGCGCGTGATGATGGTGTCCGCCGAGGGCAAGGCGATCACCTGGGACGAGTCCGACGCCCGCCCGATGGGCCGCGACACCACAGGCGTACGCGGCATGAATGTGAAGGACGACGACCGCGTTCTCGGCATGGAGATCGTCTACCCGGGTTCCGAGCTCTTCGTGGTGACCGAGCGCGGCTACGGAAAGCGCACGCCGGTGGACCAGTACCCGATCCAGAACCGTGGCGGCATGGGCGTCAAGACCATCCAGGTCACCGAGAAGAAGGGCCGTCTGGCCGGGATGAAGATCGTCATGCCGGGCCATGAACTCATGTTGATTTCCGAGGAGGGCGTCGTAATCCGTGTGAAGGCGGAGGATATCAGCCAGCTCGGTCGCTCTACTCAGGGTGTGAAGGTCATGAACGTCGGTGACGCTGACAGGGTCTCCGCGATCGCCCGCGTGAGCGCGAAGAAGCGCAAGCGTCCCGCCGCGGTGGAGGGGCAGCAGGCGCTGATCGAGGAGCCTGAGGACCGTGTGCCTGGGATGACCGACCGCGAAGCTGAGGCCGAGGAGCTCGTGAGCGAGGACTTCGACGAAGACGAGTAGCGGCGCGCGGACCCCACCAGCCAGGACAGGGGTAGTGGGGTCCGACCGACTTTGGTGTCGGTTCAGCATCGGCACCGGGATGTAGCGCCACCAGACGCCGGTACGCGCTAGGATATGCCAAGTCACGATCGGCGCTCCCTTTTGGAGCGCCGTTATTCATGCGGTGGGAAGGGTGTGATATGCGGCGGGGCCGGAAGATCATAGGAGAGCTCCTGCCTGCCGGCACCCTGGACCTGGCGCGCGGTTTCAGCGACAACGCCCGCCGGTACCTGCTGACCGCGGCGCTCCAGAACGTCGGCTACGGCATCATCGGCACCGCATTCGCGATCTACATCAAAGACCGCGGCTTCAGCGAGACCGTGGTGGGCGACGTGGAGGGCGCACTCGCGCTCGCCGGCGCGGTGGTGTGCCTCATGCTGCCGCCGCTTGTGACCTCGGTAGGCTATCGGAAGCTCATGGTGTTCGCGGGCCTCGCGCTCGGGGTATCCCGCCTCGGTCAGGCGTACGCACCCTCGGCCATCGCAATCGTTGGGCTCGGTTTGCTGTACGGTGTGGGCGATGGCGCCATGCAGACGCTCTCAATGGCGTTCCTGTCGGAGAACGCGGGACGGGGAGGGCGGACCCGGCTGTTCACCGCTGACTTCGTGGTCAAGACGAGCGCCATGGTCGCGGGCTCGCTCATCGGCGGGATCGTGCCGATGCTGCTGCGTTCGATGATCGGGGAGCACGACGCCTATCGCACGACCATCGTGCTGGCCGCACTCGTGATGATGTCGAGTGGAGTGACCGCATGGGGTATCACCGACAGGCATCTGCCGGGCGCCCGTGGCTTCTCTGGCTGGCTGGCCACGCTCCGTGGGTTCAGCTCATGGGGGCGCGTCGCACGCCTGCTGGTGCCTGAGATGCTCATCTCACTCGGCGCGGGTCTTGTGATGCCGTTCGTGGCGCTGTTCCTGAAGCACCGCCTGGGCGCGACCGTCGCCGAGGTCGGCGCCATACAGGCGGTGAGCTCGGTGGCGATGGCGCTCGCGGCGCTCGCGACTCCGCACCTGGCGCGACGTATCGGGCTCGCAGGCACCGTGGTGCTCACCGAGCTCGCGTCGCTCCCGTTCCTCCTCTCGATCCCCTTCGCGCAGAGCTTACCGGTGGCCGCCGTGCTCTTCTGGCTGCGAGGGATGCTCATGAACATGTCGTGGCCGATCTACAATCAGCTGTCGATGGCCGGGCTCCCGCGTGCCGACAAGCCGCTCGTGGCGGGGTGGGTACGCTTTGGGTGGAGTGTGGCGTGGTTGGCGGGCAGCTCCATCGGCGGGCGCCTGATGGAGCAGTCGTACACGACGCCGTACTTCTACACAGCCGCGCTGTACGCCGCAGGGGCGGTCGCGACGTTCCTGCTGCTGCGCCGCGTGCGCGATGAAGACCATCCACACGACGAGCACCCTGAAGGGGGTGGGCCCGCCGGAGTGGGTGTGGCAGTTGCGGGGTGATAGGATGGTGACCGTGAACACTCTCGAATCCCTTCCGCCTGTCGTCGAGGCAGTGCTGTTCGACCTCGACGGTACGGTCGTCGACACGATCCCGCACATCCTCGCCTCATTCCGACACAGCACTGCCGAGGTCTTTGGCGCGCCGCTGTCCGATGCGGAGCTTATGCATAGCGTAGGGATCCCGCTCGCGCACCAGATGCGTCAGTTCACGGACGATGAGGAGACGGTGCAGCGCCTGCTGGCCGTCTATCGCGAGTTCAATCACCGCACGCATGATGAGATGGCGCGCTTGTACCCGAACACACTTGATGTGCTCGATGCGCTTCTGGCGGCGGACATCCCGATGGGCATCGTGACGTCCAAGGGGCGGCCCATGGCGGACCGCGCCATGGAGCTGTTCGGCCTCGGCAGGTACTTCCGGGTCGTGATCACGGCCGACGACACTCCTGCCCACAAGCCAGACCCGCTGCCCGTGCGGATAGGTGCCGAGGCGCTCGGCGTGCTTCCGTCGCGCGCGGTCTATGTTGGGGACAGCCCGATGGATGTTCAGGCGGGCAACGGTGCGGGCGCGTTCACGGTCGCGGCTACCTGGGGAGTGGCATCGCGTGAGCGGCTGGTGGCCGCTGGTCCGGACGCCATCATCGACGACATCGCCGAGCTCCCCGCAACACTGGGCATCGCTACGACATGAAGTCGCTGGGATCGACGTGGTCGAGGAAGTCGCGGAACTTCTCGACTTCTTCCTCTTCGTCGATCTCGGTCACCTCGACAGCGGCTTCGGCAAAGACCTCCTCGGCGATGAAGATCGGGCAGCCGGCGCGCACCGCGAGGGCGACTGAGTCCGAAGGTCGGGCGTCCACCGCGATCTCGCGCTCCTCGCCACGCAGGAGTATCGCCGCGTAGAAGGTGCCCTCCTCGAGGCGCGTGATCTCCACGCGGCTCACCACGAATCCGAGCATGCCGATGGCGGTGTGGAGCAGGTCGTGTGTCATCGGGCGCGGGGCCTCGATGCCCTGCAGCGCAAGGATGATCGCGCTCGCCTCGGCATGCCCGATCCAGATCGGCAGCGCGAGGCGTGGGTTGGTGGAGGGGTCGTCGGCGCGCACAAGCAGCAGCACCGGCTGCTCGGTGACCGGATCCAGGCTCAGTCCTGCGATGCGTACATGTATCACGGTGCTCCTCCTTTGCGCTCGTTCCCACGGTAGCACGCAGTTGCTGAACCCGCTCGCACACAGGCATACTCCATAACCAGGGGACCAGGAACGGGGGAGGTCATGCGTTTCGAGATCCAAACACACCGGCGAGAGCAGATGGTGGAGATCACCCGCGAGATCGCCGATGTGGTGGCCGCGTCGGGTATCGCCGAGGGCCGAGTGCTCGTGTTCTGCCCGCACACCACCGCCGCGGTCACGCTCAACGAGGCCGCTGACCCAGATGTGCGGACCGACATCCTCACGGGGCTCTCACGGCTGGTTCCCGAGGACGGCGGGTGGCGACATGTCGAGGGCAACTCCGACGCGCACATCAAGGCGTCGCTCATGGGTGCGAGCATCGACATCCCCGTGTTCGGCGGGCAGCTCGCGCTCGGTGCGTGGCAGGGGGCGTACCTGTGCGAGTTCGATGGGCCACGGCGGCGGACGCTCGTAGTCATGGTCTGTCGCGCCTGAAGGTTCTTGACGCTGGTTCGAGCCGTGGGCTATTGTAACCAGGCTGTTCGCAGCATGGGCCCGTAGCTCAGTTGGTTAGAGCGCACGGCTGATAACCGTGAGGTCAGTGGTTCGAATCCACTCGGGCCCACCATGACGCGACTGAGAAGGCCCCGAGAGACCGGGGCCTTCTTCCATTCGTGGAGTCTCCGGGGATCCTCCTACCGGGTGGCGAGCGCCAGCCGGACGCCGAAGCCCACGAGCAGCGACCCGGTCAGCGCCTCGAGGGTTCGGTAGACCACCGGACGAGCGAGCAGCGGCCGGATCCAGCCGAGCGCGAGGCTGAGCACCGTTTGGAGCGAGACGCTGATGCACCCGTGGACCCCCGCCAGGAGCAGCGATGTCGCGAGCACCGGCTCCCCGGGTGCCACGAACTGCGGCAGGAGCGCGAGGTAGAACAGGGCGACCTTTGGATTGAGCACGTTGCACAGGAAGCCGTTGAGCAGGAAGCGGCGCGATCGCCGTGGAGTGGGGACCGTGTCGCGCACGTCGGCCTCCTCGCCCTCGACGGCTTCGAACGTCCTGCCGCGCCCTCGCCAAGCGCAGTGGCGATGCCCGCACGCGGGCCACCCCCCAACGTCGACCTGATCACGAGCATGAGGTTGGCGCCTGGTGTGAGCACAAGCATGAGCGCGAGTCCCGCGAATGCGATGAAGCGGCTGTCTATCACCCGGCCGCCGTCTGTGCCTTGGGAGTAACCACACTCGGGGCAGAACTTGGCTCCCTCAGGCACCACGGCCCCACACTCGGTGCAGAATGTCTTGGTGGCGAGCTTCTGGCCGCACTCGGGGCAGGACTTCGCACCCTTCGCTTCCGTTCCACACGCCGGGCATACGAGCTGCGAGCACGCGTTGACATCCATGTGCTTGCCCTCATGGATGCCGTGCAGGGCCGCCATTTCGCCCACCGCGTAGACCTTGCCCTGCGCGTACGCGGACTCGATCTCGACCTCAGCGGACGGAGCGTCATCGAGACACAGCCCGGCTTCGGCGTTCCAGCATCGGTCACAGAAGTAGTTGGCGCACTCGGCGTATCGGTGGAAGTGGGCCTCGGCCTCAGCGATCGCGGCCTGGAACGCCTTATCGTGCTCCAGCCCGTACGCCTTGTCTGAGAAGCCGGTGGCTACATCGCTCACACCGCCGAGCACGCCGCCGAACATACCGGCCGCCCGACCCACTCCGCCGCTTGTCCGGTCTTGTACGGTGTGAACTCCGAGCGCCCCGCATCGTTGCAGCGTTCACAGTAGAACTCGAACTGGAACCCCGCCCGCGCACCGGTCTCCTGGCTGAGGTCGCTGTAGTCGTCGGAGAATCTGAAGTCCGCCACGGGCCCCCCTCGCACTCGCCGGTCACCTTCATCTCCGATGGCAGGACTCGGGGACGCGCGAAGCTCAATGACCCCTGGCAGGAGCGCTCAGTTGAGCGGTCCCCCTCAGTAGCGCAGGAGCGCGACGGCATCCTTCCCGTGGGGCATGCGCTCGGCCGGGAACACCGCCACGGCCCCGGAACTCCGCAGTGTGTCGAGTGCGGCCTGCTCGAGGAGGTCCGTGTCGCCCTCGGCCTCCGCCCCGGGGAGCCACGCCTCAGCCGTTTCCGACAGGAGCAGAGAGTCGATCCGCCCTGCGGCGGCTGCCTCCACGATGCCGGCAGGTTCGGTGATCACGCGGGGCGAGGCCCACATCTCGGTGACGCTCTCGAGCACACGGCTGTTCTCGCGGTCGAACGCCTCGGCCGCGATCGCCCACGAGCGCTCATGGAGTGCCTGCTCGCCGAGGGCATCAGGATTGCCGGTCACGGCGCCATCGAGCAGCGACGGGCACGTGCTCACCTCGCGGTAGAGCGGTATCAGGTAGTCGACTCCGGCGAGGACGAGCGGCGCGTGGTCTCCGCCGAGGTGCTCATGGAGCCCACGGTCGATATCGCGGAAGAATCGCGTGAGCTCGTTTTTTGTGTCCGGCTCTCCGGTGCCATGGAAGACCGCGGGGCGTCGTCCGCCGGTACCGCTCGTACCGGTGTGGAACTGCAGCGAGGTTTTCTCGAAGTCCTCCCACTGAAGGGCGTCGCTCAGGCTCTCCGGGATGTGCTCGGCCGGGACCTCCGTGAGCGAGACCCGGTCGCCTTTGAGCAACCGCACCCGTTTCTGACTGAGCGCGAGCACCCAGTACGAGTCGTCCCTGCCGAGCAGCGGGAGGAGCGGCCGCACCGAGAAGCGGTTACCCACATGGACACGCTCGGCGACAGGCAGGTCGACCTGGAACACGTGATGTTCTTCAGCGCCGAGCAACACGACCAGCCCGTCACGCGAGCGCAACCACAGCGGGCGGTCATCGGACAGCGCCCGGGCCGGCGCAAGCAGTCGGTCGACCTCGGCAGCCTTGAGTCCGCGCGCCGAAAGCAGAGCCTCGGCTTCGCGCACAAGGTTCCTGAGCCGGGTCGAGTCCGCCTCCTGGCTGCCAGGGCCGAACCGCCGCGTGGGCAAGAAGAGCGACACCCGCACGCTCTCGGCCGGCTGTGCAAGATCCAGGATGGTCTGGAGCGACAGGGCTTCCATGCTACCTCCTCTAAACGGTGGCAGGAGCTCGCAGCGCACTGCGCGCGCGCGTGGCGATAAGGTGCATATACCCACCGTGAGCCCTACGGTCTGATCACGCGCCGAGCATCGACACCGTCACGTGATGCACCGCGCCGTCGTCGGCGAGCGGGACGCGCAGGTCCTCGCACGGTTCTCCATCCAGAAGCACCCGCGCGACGCCACGGTTCACGCCGCGCGGGTTCTCCACCGCGATCTCGTACACGGATGAGCCGAAGCGGTATGACGCCGAGAAGCCCGGCCACGTCTTGGGGATGCACGGATCCACCACCAGATAGCGGTCATCGCCCTCGGCCTCTGTTCGCAGGCCGAGCACCTCGCGCACGATGGTGCGGTAGAACCACGCCGCTGACCCGGTGTACCATGTCCACCCGCCACGGCCGGTGTGCGGGTCGACCGCGTATACGTCGGCGGCGATCACGTAGGGCTCCACCTTGTAGCGCCGCACCGCGTCAGCGTCGAGGGCGTGGCTCACGGGGTTGATGAGGTCGAGCAGCGAAACCGCCTCGTCCCCGTCGCCAAGCCGCGCGTAGGCGAGCGCGACCCAGAGCGCGGCGTGCGTGTACTGCCCGCCGTTCTCACGCACGCCCGGCACGTATCCTTTGATGTAGCCGGGGTCGTGCTCCATCTGATCGAACGGCGGTGTCAGCAAGGCGATGAGCCCGTCGTCCCAGCGCACCAGCTCGCTTTCCACGCTCTCCATCGCCCGGCGCGCGCGTTCCGGGTCGCCCTGGCCTGAGATCACCGACCACGCCTGCGCGATCGCGTCGATCCGGCACTCGGCGGCCTGTGCGGTCCCGAGCGGCGTGCCGTCATCGAAGTACGCGCGCCGGTACCAGGCGCCGTCCCACGCGTGCGCCTCGGCGGCCTCGATGAACTCGGCCGCGGTTGCCCGAAGCGTGGTGGCCGACTCTGCATCGCCGCGCAGGTCGCACACGCTGGCAAAGCCGCGCATCGTGACGTCGAGGAACCAGGCGAGCCACACGCTCTCGCCGCGGCCTTCGGCGCCAACGCGGTTCATTCCGTCGTTCCAGTCACCACCGCCGATCAGCGGCAGGCCATGGCTGCCCGCTGGCGCGAGCGCAAGCGCGGCCAGGCAGTGCTCGTACACGGTCGCGACCTTGAGCGACGGGACCGGCTGGAGGTAGCTGTCCTCGCGATCATCGGGGATCGCCGGGCCTTCGAGGTACGGCGTCTCGACGTCGAGCACCGAGAGATCGCCGGTGGCCCGCACGTATTCGGCCACCACGAACGGCAGCCAGTGGCGGTCGTCGGTGAAGCGGGTGCGCACGCCGCGGCCGGAGACCGGCTGCCACCAGTGCAGCACGTCGCCCTCGGGGAACTGATGGCGCGAGGCCTCGATGATGTGATCGCGCACCAGGTCCGGGTGCGTGTCGATGAGCGCGAGGCAGTCCTGCAGCTGGTCGCGGAAGCCGAAGGCGCCGGACGACTGGTAGGTCGCCGTGCGCCCCCATGTGCGGCAGGCCAGCGACTGGTAGAGCGACGCCGGCACCATCGCGTTCAGGCGCCGGTCGGGCGTGTCCACACGGATCGCGTCCAGCCGGTCGCGCCATGCGCGCTTGGCGCCGTCGAGCTCGGCGTCGATCGCGCCGGGTTCACGCAGGCGGGCGATGAGCGCGTGCGCGTCCTCCACGCTCTCGGTCTGGCCGAGCATGAACGCGACCTCGGCGGTCTCGTCCGGTTCAAGCGCGATGGGGCGCATGAGGGCTCCGCAGTTGTCGTGGAAGCGGCCAGACAGCCCGCCGAGGTGGGCCCGGGCCATCGCGGCCGGCGCGGCCGGGGTGCCGTTGCGCCCGATGAACTCGGTGCGGCTTGCGGTGAACGACCCTCCCGCTACGGTCGATGCCAGGAACGCGGGCCGTCCCGGGAAGTCGAGGTTGAACCAGCTGTGCGCCATGAGCGCCTCGGCGGTCTCGTCCCACCATGTCACCACACGCTGCTGCGCCGCGCTGCGCGAATCGCCGAGGCTCCACTCTACAAGGTGTGTGACGGAGAGCGAGCGCCGGACATCGCCGGTGTTCGTGAGCCTCAGGCGGGCGATGCGCACGGGTGCGTCATCGGCTATGAACCAGTCGAGCGTGTGCTCGATGCCGTGACTCGCGTGTTCGAAGCGGGTGTAGCCGCGCCCGTGCCGGATCACGTGCGTGCCGCCGCCGCGCACCGGCAGCAGCGTGGGGCTCCAGAACTCACCTGTGGCTTCGTCGCGCACGTACAGGCATTCGCCCGTGCCATCGGAGACGGGGTCGTTGTTCCAGGTGCTGATGCGGTTCTCGTGGCTGTTCTCGGCCCACGTGCAGCCGATGCCGGCCTCCGAGACAAGCGTGCCGAACCGCGGCCGTGCGATCACGTTCACCCAGGGAGCGGGCGTGGTCTGTCCGTCGGACAGCACGATCACGTACTCGTCACGCTCGAGGTCGAAACCGCCGAGGCTGTTGTCGAACGCGAGCGCCGGGCGCTCGAACCCGGGGGCGGGGTACGCCATCGGCTCCGACGACGGCGCCAGCGCGGGAGGCGGCTCGGGGCGGTCCGCGCGCCGGTCGAGCTGCAGCTGGAGGGGACCGCGGTCGCCCTCGAGGACAACGCGAGCGGCGCTCTCGAGGAGGTTGAACACCTCCGGGCGCATCTGGTCGGCGGTGCGGAGGAACACGCCGCCGGGGCGATCGGTCAGCTGCAGTGCGTGGCCGGTGCGCAGCAGCGTGCGCAGGCGCCCATCAAGCTCCGAGGCGTAGCCGGTGGGTCGCGTGTTCAGGATCACCAGGTCGGTCTCGAATCCCTTGCTGCGCCAGTACTGATGGGCGAGCAGGGCCTGCCGGGCGAGCGGTGTCTGATCGACCTGCTCGATCTTGAGCAGCAGGATCGGGTAGTCGCCCGAGATGCCGATCTCCCACAGACCCGAGACCGACAGGCGGTTCTCGACCTCGGTGAGCACCTTGAGGCGCGAATACGGATCGGTCAGGAGCATGCGCGAAGCGAGACGCAGGTAGGTGACCGACTCCTCCGGCGTGATGCCGAGGTCCCGCAGCTCGATCCGGCTCGTGGACCAGGCGAGGTCGGCCGCGCGCTGGGCGTTGGCGATGTCGTGGTACTTCTCGGCGAAGTACTCCACACGTTCGCGCGAGTCTGCCGCCCCGGTGATATACGCTAGCCGCGCCGTCTCACCCGGCGGCACAACAAGCGGCTGCCTGATGGAGCAGATCGGGTCGAGCACCGCTCCGGTGGTGTTGGTGAGCCGGCCATCGCCGAAGATCGCGTGCGCGCTCACCGGCGTATTGAGCCTGCCGAGGAACGCGGCACGGTCGGTCTCGTACGACCACGAGCATGCGTCCTGAGAGTCGCACGCGAGCAGGTGGATGCCCCAGAGCCGCGGCTCCTCCGATGACCGCGGCCGGCGCGAGAAGAGCAGCGCCGAGTGCTCCTCGAGCGGCTCGGTCTCCACGAAGAGGTTGCTGTACGCCTTGTGCGCCCGGTCGGCGCCGCGGGGCGCGAGCGTGACCTCGAGATACGACGTGACCTCGAGAGCGAGCGGCTCATGTCCGTGATTGGTCACGGTTATGCGTCTGACCTCTACGTCGTCTTCCGGCGAGACGATGATCTCGGTGTGCGTCTCCACGTCGCCGTCCATGCGGCGGAAGTCGGCGCGTTCGGCCGAGAAGGTGACGTGATAGTCGTCGGGCTCGGCCACCGACGGCTGATAGGCCGCCGACCACACCCGGCCCGTCTCGACGTTCTTGAGGTAGAAGAACGTGCCCCAGCAGTCGCGGGTGATGTCTTCGCGATACCGCGTGACCGTGCGGTCGCGCCAGCGGCTGTAGCCGCCGCCGGCGTTGGTGACCATCACCGAATACGAACCGTTGGATAGGAAGTGCGTCGCGGGGACCGGTGTGTTCGCGAGCGGATACGCGCGCGTGACCGGCGGCGGCACCTCCCGCACCGAGCGGACGAACTCGACCTCCTCGGCACGCGGCTGGGCGACCTGCACACGGCGCGGCACGCGCTCCTGAAGCAGCAGTTCGGCCGAGGTCACGAGCGGGTCGGCGTGGAAGCGGTCCTGCATCCGGAAGCCGCACAACATGTTGCCGAGGGACAGCATGCTCATCCCCTGGTGGTGTGCCATGTACGCCTTGACGACCGCGCGCTCCTTGCCGGCCGGCACGCGGCCTGGCGTGTAGTCGATCGCCTCGTAGTACCCGTACCAGCCCTCGCCGCCCTGCCGGGTCAGCGTCTCGAGATTCGAGAGCGCTTCGCGCGGCGCCACCATGAGCGCGAGGACCGTAGCGTACGGCGCTACGACGATGTCTGCCGAGAGGCCACGCTTGAGTCCGAGGCCGGGCACCCCGAACGCCTGGTACTGGTACGTGAGCTCCACGTCCTTGGCGTTGAATGCGGACTCGGACACGCCCCACGGCACGCCGCGCTGGCGGCCGTACTGGATCTGGCGACGCACCACATTGGTGTACGTTCGGTCGAGCAGCGTCTCGGGCCACGTCTTCATCACGAGGAGCGGCATCAGGTACTCGAACATACTCGCGCTCCAGCTCACGAGCGCGGCGCCCCCCTCGGTGCGCGTGACCGCCCTGCCGAGTCGGAACCAGTGCTCCTGAGGCACGTCGCCCTTGGCGATCGCGAGGAAGCTTGCGAGCCGGCACTCGCTCGCGAGCATGTCGTAGTAGGAGTCGTCGAGTCTACCCTCGGCGGTGTTGAAACCGATCGAGAACAGGAGGCGGTGCTCGTCGAAGAGCATCGCGAAGTCGGTGTGCTCCCACATCTCACGGGCGATTTCCGCCGAGAGCCGGAGGCGCGCGAGGAGCGTGACGGCCTCGGTGCGCGCTCCCCGGATGCCGGCCGCCATGCGGGCCGCCCATGCGGCGTCGGGGCCGCCGGCTTCCGACATCGCATCGAGGGCCTCGAGAGCGGTGCCTAACCCCTCGGCGAGTCCGACCAGGCTCGGCACGTGCGTGAGCAGCGGCGCCAGCGCCGGATCAGGTTCGCCGCTTTGGGTGCGCACGCCAGCCAGCACGTCCCGCGCCCAGGGAGCGTACGCGTCGATGATGCCGAGTGCGCCATCGACGGCCTCCACTACTGCGACGATCGACTTCACGGTGTTGCCGACGGCCTCATCGTCGCCCGCCGCCGAGGCGATCCGGCCAGCCCGCTCGGTGAGTGGCGCGGTAAGCGCGCGCAGGCCTTCGAGCAGCGCAAGCCACTCGCCAAGGTTGACCGGCGGCGAGTCGAGCCCGATGCGCCGCACCACTTCTTCGAGCGCCGTACGGCTCTCCGCGCGATCGTCGGCGGTATCCGCGGGCCCGCGTGTCGCGGCGAGCTCCTCGAGCGCCAGCCGTGCGGTGTCGCCGATGCCGTCCAAGACCTGCGCGCCGAGGATCGGGCGCTCGGAGACCTCGAGGAGCGCGACCCGAAGCGCCAGCAGGTGGCCGGCGAGGTTGCCCGAGTCGACCGTGGATACGTACGTGGGCCGGAGCGGCAGCAGGGTGGTGGTGTCGTACCAGTTGTAGAAGTGACCGCGGAAGCGCTCCATGCCCACCATGGTGGTGAGCGTCCGGGACACGTTCTCCGTGAGCTGCGCCACCGTGAGGTAACCGAGGTCGTAGGCGGTGACCGCCGCGAGCAGCTGGAGGCCCATGTTGGTGGGGGAGGTGCGGTGGGCAACCTCGCACTTGGGGTCTTCCTGGAAGTTGTCCGGAGCCAGGTAGTGGTCTTCGGCGGTCACGAACGTTTCGAAGAAGCGCCATGTCTTGCGCGCCGCCCTGCGCATCATCGTCACATCCGCCGCCGAGAGCTCCGGTGTTGGCGCCGGTATGGGTCTGCTGGCACGCCATGCCGCCAACGGTGCGTACGCCCAGGCGCCAAGCAGCGGGATGTAGGGGATCACAGCCGACGGCCCACCGGTGAGCATGATGGGAGCCGCGCTCACCACCGCGAGGGCGCTCGCGGTGCCCATCCGGTGGGTGAACGACGCCAGGGTGCCCGCGCCAAGCCTGCGCTCGGCCTCGGCCGCGGTCTCCCACTCGAGCATGTCGCGCCGGCTCACTAACATACGCCAGAGCGCACGCAAGGCGGCGTCGGTCATCAGGTATGCCTGATGAGGCAGCACGGCGATGTTGAACAGCGTCCGCAGAACGTCACGGCGGATGTCGGAGAGCAGCGTTCCGCGCTCGGTGCGCGTGTCGGCCGGCGTTCGCCGGAGGAACGAATCCGCCAGGCCGAACACCAACGGGAACAACAGGAGCGCGGCGATGATCGCGAGCCACGCCCACGAGAGCGGCGGCAGCACCACGAAACCGGCGATCGTGAGCGCCACGGTCGCAAGCGGCGTCAGCGAGCGGCGCAGGTTATCGATGATCTTCCAGCGATGCAGGCGGGTGAGCGGGTTGCGCTCGCGGCCATCCGCCGTGGGCACACGCGGCAGGAGCCACGGCAGCGTCTGCCAGTCGCCGCGAACCCAGCGGTGGAGACGCGCGCAGTGCGAGATGTAGCTCGACGGCTGGTCGTCGTAGACCTCTATGTCCGAAGCGAGCCCTGTTCTCAGGTACGAGCCCTCGAGCAGGTCGTGCGAGAGCAGTGTGTTCTCCGGGAAGCGGTCTTCCAGGACGGCGTTGAAGACGTCGACCTCGAAGATGCCCTTGCCGGTGAACGATCCCTCGCCGAACACGTCCTGGTAGGTATCGGAAACGGCTCCCGCGTATGGGTCGACGCCGGTCACACCCGAGTACAGCCAGGCGAAGAGGCTGTCCTCGGAACCCTCGAGCGACATCGCCACGCGCGGCTGGATAAGGCCATAGCCGCGGCGGACCGTGCGGGTCGACGGGTCCACCACCGCACGGTTGAGCGGGTGAGCGATGGTGGATATGAGCTTGCGCGCACCGTCGCGCGGCAGCCCTGTGTCGGTATCGAGCGTGATCACAAAGGTCACTTTCGCGTACTCGGCGGGGTCACCGTCGGCGATGGTGAACGATGTGTCGGTGGCCCCCCGCAGCAGCCTGCAGAACTCGGTGAGCGCGCCACGCTTACGTTCCCAGCCCATCCAGGTCTCGTCGGCCGCACTCCAGGTCCGGCCGCGTACGAAGAGCGAGAACGGACGCTCGTTGCCGTGCCCGTAGCGCTCGTTCAGGACGGCGATGCCCGAGCGCGCCGCCTCGATCACCGTGGAGTCCGTCTCGGTATACTGCGCGGATCCGCCGCGCAGGTCGGCGAGTATCGCAAACCGCACGTTCGGGTCGCGGTTGGCCAAGAATCCGATCTCCATGTTGTCCACCACGTGCTGCGCCGCCGCGGGCGAGGTGAGGAGCGCCGTGTACACCACCATGGTGTTGTGGGCCTGCGCAACCGGTAGGCGATGATCGATCTTGGCGAGCATGCGCGGAGGCCACAGCCACGCGGAGAGCCTGTTCACGAGCGTCATGCCGACTTCCGAGACCGGGATCACGGCAAGCACACCGAGCAGCACTCCCGCGCCGGCGCTCCCGGTGGCCGAGGCGACGAACAAGCCGATCGCCGAGGCGAGTGCGGCCGTCACCGCGGTCAGGACTCCCCAGTAGATGAGGCCCCGCGCGGCGAGCGGGCCGCGGTGGAGGCGCTCGCCCAGCTGGGGGCGATAGCCCACCGAACGCTCGAACGCGTACCGGCCGTCGCTGATCAGGTAGTAGCCCACATGGCCCCGCAGGGTGTCGGCCGGGTCAGCGGCGAGGGCCTCAAGACAGTGGCTGATGACGGCCTCGGCCACACCCACCTCGTCGAGATCCCCGCGCTCGGCGAGCTTCTCGATGGTGTGGCGCAGCCGGTCCCTGCTCGCAAAGTCCATCCGGCCGTACACACCGGTCGGATCCTCCCGCAGGACCTGCTCGACCACGCTCACGCTTTCGAAGAACTCGCGCCACTCCAACGCATCAAGGAACCTGATGCTGGTTATCGCGTTGGCGATGGACACCTGGTCCGCGGCCTGGTGCTGGTGCTCCTCCATCGTGAGGCGCTCGAGGTCGGCACCGTGTTGCTCCAGTGCGCGCTCGATCCAGTCGGCGAGCGGCTCGAGGCCCGCCTCATGTCCGAGCAGGCGCTGTGAGAGCCGAAGGAGGAATGCCGGAGGGGCGGCCGCATGTGCCCGATCGAGCTCGGCGATACGCTCCGCCAGCTCGGATGGCCCCTGGTCGGCCGCCATCACGAGGCGATCGGCGAACCGCTCTCCGCCAACGACCGCCTGGTGGCTCTCGAGTATACGTGCGCCGAGCCTGCGGAGGTTCTCCACAAGCATGGCGCGAAGCATGATCGGCACCGCCCAGACCTCGCCGATGGTCAGCGGGGAGACGTCCTGGTACGCGTGCATGAACGACGTCAGCGTCTCCTCGTCGATGCGCGAGTCGGTGTGGGCCACGAGGGTGGCCACGGCCTCCATCAGCCGGGGGTACTCGGCAAAGGACCCTTCAACGAGACGTGGGAGCTCGGCGCCATATCGTGCGGGAAGGTCCTCGGTCACGAGCGTTATCTGCTCTTCAATGAGGTAGTAGTTGTCGAGGAGCCACTCGGCAGCCGGGGCCACCGGGATATCCTCGCGGGCATCCGTGACCAGCACACGATACACGGCCGCCAACTCGGTTGCCGCACCCTCCACAAGCGTGAGGACAGGCGTCTGCGCGCGTGCGGGCCGGTCGGTCCACCGCTGGCGCTTCGCAAGCGACCGCGCCGCGGCCATAAGGCGGTCGGCGCCAAGAAGCTCGCCCCGTAGGGGCTCTTCGGCACGGGGCTGCAGGGAGTCGGCGGGCTGGCTGATGATCGATCACCTCGTGTCGCGCCATGAGGGCAGGATGTCGGGCTCTGGCACACCGCTCCTATTGTGCCACGTTCTTGCTGCGGAAGCGCCCGCGACACGGCACGGGCATTGCTGCTACGATACCCGCCTGGGTATTCAGTCGTCGCATGACGCGGAGGTCAGATGAAGCGCGCTCAAGTACTTGCAGTGGTGTTCGGAGTGGCTGTGGTGATCGTTGCGATCGTCGCCCTCTCCTCAGGCACACCTACGCCGGGGCTTATCGACAACGGCGATTTGTCGCGACTCCAGGAGGAGGGCGCGCGCATCGTTGATGTCAGGACTGCCGCCGAATTCACGGGCGCCCATATCGAGGGCGCCGAGAACGTGCCGTTGAGCGATCTGGCCGCGGTGGCCGATGGCTGGGACCGGACGGCCCCCGTGGTCGTCTATTGTGCAGTGGGTGACCGGAGCGACAGTGCCGCGGGCATGCTGCAGTCGATGGGCTTCGAGCGCGTCTACGACCTCGGTGGCGGTATCGCGCAATGGGACGGCGCGCTCGCGGGCGGGGCGGCTGCGGCGACAGACGCCGGTGTGGCTCCACAGGTCGCGCTCTCGGGTCTGCCGATCCTGTACGAGTTCTACACCGATTGGTGACCCAGCTGCCAGACGATGGCGCCTGTGGTCGACAGGCTCAAGACCGAGTATGAAGGTGTCGTGGAGTTCCGTCTCATCAATGTGGAGACCGACGCCGAAGGAGCGCAGATCGCGAACGACTTCGGCGTGCAGTACGTCCCGTCGTTCGTGCTGCTCGGCGGCGACGGCGCACAGCGAGACCTGCTCGTGGGTGAGATGACCGAGGAGCAGCTCCGCGCCGCGCTCGACGCGCTCAAGTGAGCCGGAATGCGTAGAAGTCGCGCGCCCGGGGTACACGATCTATACAACCGCTTCGTTCCCGAGCTGGATCGAGGTGATGGCATCGAGCCTGTGTGACGAGCTGGTTTTCCACCAGGGTGGCCGATGAAGGATCCCCCCGCTACGCGTGTGTGTGAGTCATGTCTCAGACATTCGAGGGTTCGGTACGTGTGTTGATCCTGTTCGTTCGACAATGCAAGTGCAGGACCGCGTATGCGAGCGGATACCGGGCATAAGCCTCTGTGACCCGCGGGGGTGCGGCCGGGAGGCGGAAGCGCCTGCCAGGCCAAGAGCTCTCTAGGATGGCCCTTTGGAGGGGCGACTCGGGCGGTGCGACAGTCACCCTGGTGCGGCGATACCGGCGGCGGGTGCGCGGGACACGCGTACCCGCCGCTTCATCTCGAGTATCGGGCCGCTGTCCGAACCCGTCTCAGATGTTATACTCTCCGTCTGCCAGCCCCGTGGGGCCGGCACGGGCGAGTGGCGCAACGGGAGCGCACCTGCTTTGCACGCAGGGGGTTGTCGGTTCGAATCCGATCTCGTCCACCAGCTGATGAGACGGCCGGTCGTCTCTTGCAGATGACCGGCCGTTCGCATCCGGGACCGAACGTCGAGCACCCCCGCGTGTTTGGGCTCCGGCGTGCACGGGTAGCCTCCCGGTGGCCGTCGTTGCACCACAGCCGGCAGGCCATCATCGGTCCGATCCGGAGTGTTTCGACGCAGGGGTGGGGGATCCATGAGCAGTATCGTCGAGGTGCGCGCACTGACGAAGCGGTTCGACGAGCTCGTTGCTGTGAACGACGTATCGTTCTCCATCGAAGAAGGCGAGGTGTTCGGCCTCCTCGGGCCCAATGGCGCGGGCAAGACGACCACGATCTCGATGGTGTCGTGTCTGATCGAGCCGACCTCGGGAACCATCGTGGTCAACGGACATGACTCCG
>Ga0228536_1001568_pt1 | contig 19970 bp, 20 predicted proteins | sample SJ1Smetagenome_FD_168611 | JGI IMG/M metagenome (GOLD analysis project Ga0228536, IMG submission 168611) | Enriched culture of PCE-dechlorinating microbial communities from Ithaca, New York, USA - SJ1.S | ecosystem: Engineered > Modeled > Simulated communities (microbial... > Unclassified...
TCTTTAAATATTATATAGTTATAATACTATATAATAAGTGTAATTACAATATTGTCAAAAAGAAAAGATGAGTTAAACTCATCTTTGATTTTCTACTACATCTAATAATATACTTTTTCTAAGCTCTTTAGCTTTTTCGCTACCTCTTAAAGTTTCAACAATTTTTATTGCAAAATAATTAGCAGCTGCCGGTCCCATTGCGGTTATTATATTGCCATCTTTTACGACAATATCATTTACAACTTTAGCTCCAGTTAATTTATCCCCATATCCAGGAAAACATGTGACTTTCTTTCCGTCTAATATGCCAGCCTCATGAAGTACAGTAGGTCCTGCACATATTGAAGCGACTATTTTTTCTTCGTCATAAAATTCTTTTACTAGTTCTAAAACTCTCATATTGTTTTTTAAATTCGTCGCTCCAGGCTGCCCTCCAGGAATTACAATAGCAGAATAATTAACTGCAGAAACTATATCTTCCAATAGTTTATTTGCAACTACTTTTATTTTGTGAGACCCCTCAACAATTTGATTGTTATTTGTAGACACTAATACAGCCTCTATACTAGCCCTTTGAAGATAATCAGCACAAGTTAATGCCTCAACTTCTTCAAATCCATCAGCAAGCATAATCAGGACTTTATTCATCATATCAACCCCTTTTTTATTCCATATTATTATTATAATTGAAACCTTGATATAAATCGAGCTCTTTTAATCTTTTATCTATAGAAGAGATCACTGAAAGTTTGTCGCTGCACCACTCAGGTTTAAAGAGCAGTTTTTTGTTCGCATCTCCAGTGAGTCTGTGAATTACCATTTCCTTTGGTAAATAAGAAATTGCCAAAGCTACAATATCTACATACTCTTCTTTGGTCAATAATTTAAATTGATTTGCAATGTAATAATCATATAATCTAGAATCAGTTTGAATGTAAAGCGAATGAAATTTAATTCCCCAGGTATTTGTATTAGCAACAAATTTAACGGAATTTAGCATGTCAGTTTTATCTTCATATGGTAATCCAAATATGAGATGTGTTACAACTTTTATATTCCGTTTTTTTAATTCAGAGATACACTCCTCATAAACATCTAGATTGTACCCTCTATTTATGAGTTTAGATGTATCCTCATTTACAGTTTGTAAGCCTAGCTCCACCCAAAGAAATGTCCTGTCGTTTAATTCTTCAAGATAATCGTAGATTTCTTCAGTAAAAGAATCTGGTCTTGTCGCCACTGCTAACCCCACTACATTTTCTCTTGTTATACAGCTTTCGTACTTTTTCTTTAAAGTATCTACATCTGCGTAAGTATTAGTGAAAGCTTGAAAATATGCAATAAATTTGTTAGTATTCCATTTTCTTTGGTTGATTTTAATTTGATTATTTATTTCTTTATCTATGTCATAAAGTGCACTGCTAAAATCACCAGAGCCTTTTTCATTGCAAAAAAGGCACCCATAAGAACTTATAGTGCCATCTCTATTTGGGCAAGTAAAGCCACCATCTATAGCTATTTTGGATACTTTTTCACCAAATTTTCGAAAAAGTTCATCATTTAATGTATTATATCTCTTTCCGCTTAACATCTTACCCCTCATATTGTTCATCGTTCATCAGGCTTATTATCGACTCAACTGTCTTTAGAAGCGTTTCTTGAGGTTCCATAAAAGAATTGTTCATATGGAGCCTATTTTTATAAAGTGAGTAAATACCAGTAAAGCCATTTGAATAAAGTTTATCTAGATCATTTTCTATATATCCAAAGATTCCAACTACAGGCACATGATTTTTATGTGCTTTATCTACAATATCCATCATTAAGCTATTTAACTTTTCCCATTTTATAACTTCAGTTGAGCCAGTTAAGACTAAGTCTGCATCAAAAAGATTGTTTTTTAAATTGCTTATCTCATAAAACGCATCTGTAGTAGGTATTATATCAGCATCTAAAAAACTATACAACCCTGCTGCAACTCCTCCACCTGCTCCTGAGCAACTTACTTTTTCTATATTTATTCCCATTTTTTTCTCAACTATCAATGCAAAATTTCTAAGGCCTCTATCTAATGATTCTATCATTAAAGGGGTCGCTCCCTTTAACGGACCATATGTGTAGGCAATACCATGAAGCCCAGAATATTCCTCAGTATAATCAGTAACCACAGTAAATGAAGTTTCATCAAGGCGTTTATCTTTCATTGAAACATCAACATCTCTTATCATATACAGCCCTTTTGCATTTAAATCTACTTCATTTTTATTTGAATCTAGAAACTTAAGTCCTAAACTTTTTAATATTCCTATTCCAGCATCATTTGTGGCACTTCCACGAGTGTAAATATAAAAATCTCGGTACCCTTTATTTAATGCATCTAAAATCAATAAACCCGTGCCAAAAGTTGATGTTAGTAAGGGATTTCTTTCCTCTATGCTTAAGTGTCTCAAACCTGAACTTTCTTTCAAATCTATGATAACCTTATCATTTAGCACAGCGTATTTTGAGTTGATTTTTCTTCCCAATGGGTCAAGAGTCTCTTTTTCATAAATTTTGCCTCCTAATGCTCTTGTCTGTTCAATAGGAGAATCTCCATCTAATAAAGGGTACTTATATATTTGGGCATTTTTAATTATATTTCTTACTCCATCTTCCATGTATATGGCCATATCATTGGCATCTATGATATTTCTTATTTCACATGGTGCAATTATTACTTTCATTTGAGCTCCCGCTTTCTCCTGTATTTATATAGTTTGATTATACCCAAAGCGGTTTATTTATAACCTAGTATTTTTCTGATTTTCTCATATGAGAAAACCTTGACTTAAGTCAAGGTTTATTTATTGTAATAATTTTTAATTTCATTTATAAACAAGTCTATATCTTCTTTAGTAGTGTCAAAGGAGGTTACCAATCTTATTAAACCCTCTTTTTCATCGTTTACATAAAATGCAAATTTTTCATGAAGTACATTTATCAAATCTTTTGGCATATAAGCGAATATCATATTAGCCCTAACTTTTGATTTTAACTTAATCTGATCAAATTTCTCTAATTCATTAGCAAAATATGCTGCCATATCATTTGAATTTCTAGCATTTTCTTCCCATACTCCATCTAAATAAGCTAAAAACTGAGCAGAAATAAATCTCATCTTTGAAACTAATTGCATTCCCTGTTTTCTATAAAAACGATATCTGCCTTTGAGGTTATCATTCAAAACAACAATTGCTTCACCAATCATCATTCCATTTTTAGTCCCCCCAAAGCTAACTAAATCAACTCCTGTATCTGTTAACATCTCTTTGAAAGATGAATTTAATGCACATACTGCATTTGCAATCCTAGCTCCATCAACATGTAGATATAACCCATTTTTATGAGCAAAATCTGCTAGTGCTTTTATTTCATCAACTTCATATAAAGTTCCCAGTTCTGTAACTTGAGATATAGAGATGATTTTAGGTTGAACAGCATGCTCATCCCCTAAAACTATTAAAGTATCCACTATCATTTCAGGATTTATTTTGCCATCTTCAGTTTGTATTTGTATTATCTTATTGCCTGCATATCTTTCTAAAGCTCCACATTCATCAACATTTATATGTGCAGTTACTGGAGCAATCACTCCTTCGTATGGCAACAAGGCTCCTGATAACCCTATAACATTTGCAGATGTACCTGTAGTTACGAAAAAGACATCAACATCTTTTTCAAAGACAGATCTGAATTTTTCTATAGCTTTCTTTGTTACCGAATCTTCACCATAAGCACTTTCATGTTCAAAATTAACTTCCTCAATAGCTTTTAATACTTTAGGATGAACCCCAGATGTGTTGTCGCTTTTAAACATTTTCAACACTATCGCCTCCAGATTAAAAATTATTACCTGCTTATTTTCTTCTTAGCATTTGCTCTTTCAACTCTTACTTTTATCCCTCTTATTTTCTTGCCATTTAAACTATTTATAATTACTTCATCGTATTCAGAAGGTACTTCAATAAAAGTAAAATCGTCATATAGATCTATATTTCCAATGATTTTTTTATTTAAACCAGTCTCTTCAAATATTGCAGATAATATATGTCTTGGGCTGATGCCTAGAGTCTTTCCTGCATTTATGTGAAGTCTTGTATACATTCCATTTGGATTGTATTTTCTCTTTGTATCTATCTGCTCTATTTCTTCATGACCTTCAAATATTTTTTTCTCATCTAAATACATCTTCAATAGTGCAAGAGCTATGTCAAATGAGCTGTACTCTTCTAATAACAATGCATCTAATATTGAATTGTATTTAGTTAAGTCATTTTCTTCAATTGCCTCAATTTCTTGCTTTATCTTATCTTGAACGCTTTCAGTGTATTTTGCTTGTATATCCTTTAAAGTTGGTATTTCTCTTCTCTCTATAGTTGTCTTAGTGTACTTTTGTATGTCTTTAAGTTTATATATCTCTCTTCCAGATACAAAACTAAAAGCTCTTCCACTTCGTCCTGCTCTTGCTGTCCTGCCTATCCTATGAACATAGTTTTCTTCGTCTTGTGGCAAATCATAATTTACTACCAAATCAATATCATCAACATCTAATCCTCTAGCGGCTACATCGGTAGCTACTAAGATATCAATTGTTGATTTCCTGAATTTGTTCATTACCATATCCCTTTGATTTTGCTTTAAGTCTCCATGCAGCCCATCAGCTAAATAGCCTCTAGATTGAAGTTCTGTAGTCAACTCATCTACTTTCTTTTTGGTGTTGCAAAATACCAATGTCAATTTTGGGTTGTATATATCTATTAGTCTACTGAGTATCTCAGTTTTCATCTGTGATCTTACTTCGTAATACGATTGCTCTACTTTAGGTACAGTAAGTTCTTTATGAACTACTTTTATATACTGTGGGTCTTTTTGGAACTTCTTTGCAAATTGTCTTATTTCATCTGGCATAGTCGCTGAGAAAAATATTGTCTGCCTTTCTTTTGGCAATGTATTCATAACCAATTCAATATCATCTCTAAATCCCATGTCAAACATCTCGTCAGCTTCATCGAGCACCATATATTTTATGCTGTCAGTCTTTATAGTTTTTCTTCTAATGTGATCAATGACTCTACCAGGTGTGCCTACAACTATTTGCACTCCTGCTTTTAAACCTTTTAATTGTCTTTCTATTGGTTGTCCGCCGTAAACTGGTAATATGTTAAGCCCTTTTACGTGCTTAGCTAAATTTGTAAGTTCTTCAGCTACCTGTACAGAAAGCTCTCTAGTTGGACATAGTATGAGCGCTTGAGTCTTTTTTACACTTACATCTACCATTTCTAACAAAGGTATGCCAAAAGCAGCTGTTTTACCGGTTCCTGTTTGTGCTTGGCCGATTACATCTATACCTTGTAAAAGAATAGGTATTGCTTGTGATTGGATAGGGGACATCTCTTCAAAACCCATATCCCTTATACCTTTCATCACAGCCTCACTAAATTCCATTTCATCAAATCTTAATTTCTCCATATAAAAAAATTTCCTCCTTGTCTTTAACTAATTAAGTATATACTTAAGTAGACATAAAAGCAAGAAAAAAGTTTAGAGTATTCTCTAAACTTTATCTAAATAATCTCCATATCCTTCCTTCTCCATATCCTCTTTCTTAATAAACCTGAGACTTGCACCATTTATGCAATACCTAAGTCCACCTTTATCCCTAGGTCCATCATTGAAAACATGTCCTAGGTGAGAATCAGCTCCTTTTGATCTTACTTCAGTTCTAATCATCCCATGAGATAAATCTTTTTTCTCAACAATATTGTCCTCCTCAATAGGTTTAGCAAAACTTGGCCATCCACAACCTGCGTCAAATTTGTCTTTTGAAGAAAAGAGTACTTCTCCTGAGACTATATCAACGTAAATTCCTTCCTCGAAATTGTTGTTTAATGGACTTGAAAATGGTTTTTCTGTTGCGTTCTCTTGTGTTACTTTGTATGAAATAGTATTTAACTTTTCTCTTAAATTATTTTTTTCTTCTTTCATAATCATCACCTTTAATAATTATATCCAAAAATTGATATTTAAAACAATATTGCCCTTTGGAATCTAACCAAAGGGCAATTCATTAATTTTGCGTCTCTACTTTATTTATAACTTTTATGTTGATTACTTTTTTCTCATAATTGTTAAACATTAACAAAGCGATTAATGAGAATAATATTGGTCCAGCTATCGACCATATAGCACTCTTTAAATCTCCATTTAAAGCAGGTTCTAGAATTGTAAAGAAATTAGCAAAGCCAACTGTCAGAACGACAATTACAGTGGCAACAAAGGATGTTTTGTAGTTTTTATAAACCTCAAATGGTTTAACAATCTCTTGATTTTTCTTAAATGCAGGAAATGCTCCTGCTAAGAACATATATGGTATTGTCATTGCTACATTTGTCATAATTACCAATATGTCAAAAAACTTTGAAACTGATTCTCCACCGAAAGAAACTAAAGCAATAATTCCGCTTACAACAACTGCTTGAACAACCATTGCGTTTACAGGCATGCCATTTTTTTCATCAATTTTGCTAAATTTACTTGGCCATAACTCTTTTGGTGTACCTTCAATCAATTGTTTTAATGGTGAATATGTCAATGTAAAAAACGCACCCATTAAAGCTAAGAAAGTCGAAAAACCAAATACTCTTGCAATTACTCTTCCGAATAAAAGAGCTGTTTGCTCAGCTACACCCATCGCTTGGCCTACTGCCACACCGAGGTTATTCATTATAACATAGCTTGCATTTCCTATATGAACATTAGATGAATTTATAACATTATCCCAATTAGTAAATGCCCCAACAAGTAATATACCAAGAGCATATCCGATTGAAATTACTGCTGCAGAGATTGCAACTCCTTTTGGAAATGTCTTTTCTGGGTTCTCAGTTTGATCAACCAATCCACCTACTGCTTCAATTCCACCATATGCAAATATAGCATATACAACAAATGACAAAGAAGCAATCATACTTCCTTGGTACTCTGGATTAATTGGCTGAGTAAATGACTTCAATCCAACTATTGGCTCTGCAAAACTTCCTTTATTTAAAATTAATACAGTTATTGCTCCAACCCATAATAAAATATTTAATCCTGTTACTGCTATTCCTCCAACAGATGTGATTTTCTTTATTTTATCTAGTCCTTTTGTTGAAACAAACGTAACAAACATAATCCATATTATACCTAAAACTCCAAGGACTTGTGTTGCATTTAATCCTAAAAACGACCAAGTCTGAGTATTATCTTGGCCAAAAATTGCATTAGACAATGGTACCCATAGTCCAGATGAAACATTTACCATCCAGATTATATAAGAAGCATACCACATAAATGTTGCAACAAATGCATATCTAGGCCCTACTGATTTTTCCATCCATGAATATATACCACCTTTTTCATCCTTGAAAGCCGCTCCATATTCAGACATCATAAATGCAAATGGTATAAAAAATAAAATTCCAGATATTATAAACCAAGGGATCGCAGCATATCCCATCTTGTAAAATGACCTAGGAATGTTATTAAAGCCATATACAGAAGTAAAAATCATTAAAATCAATGAAACTAGTGTTAATTTAGATTTCGATACATCTTTAGCCATATTATCCTCCTTAATAGTTAATTTTATGTCATAAAAATTACATTATTGATTATATACGATTTGTTAAAAAAAGCAATACGCTTGCATATTATAATTCTTTTCTGATTTTTCAGTAATATATTTACAATTAGATAATCGCTTATTCTTATGTTTTATTGTATGATTATTGAAAATATTTCTAAAATCAACTTTATGGCCGTAAAATATTATGAAATTTTTATTGCAATTTTCTTGTTGATATGTATTCATTAATTCTTAAATATTTCATTGAATGAAATTTATTGTTATAATTTTAACTATTGTTGTTGTTGCTACTTTATTAGTCTGTGTTATAATATTAGTGTGTCGAAATAAATAGAGAGGTGATATGATTTGCGTTGGAGTTTAAAAGAATTATACCCATCATTTGACAGCGAAGAATTTCAATCAGATTTAGTTATTTTTAAAAAACTAGTTAAGGATATAAATACTTGGACTAGTGAAGCTTTTTCAAACATTGTTAATTCAAAGCAAAAGTTAGAAATTTATATTGATTATTTGAAACAGTACAGATACTATGTTTCTAGATTAGCAGCATTTGCACATTTAACGAACGCAGTTGACGCAAACGATGAAGATGCTTTTAAATATCTCGATAAAATCGAGGTAATTGCTAATGAAATAACTCCATCAATTGTCGAATTTCAAAATTTTTTACTCAAAATAGATGATTTAGAAGAAATTATTTCTTCATCTGACGTTTTAAAAGAACACAGCTATTTTATTATGTCAAATAAAGAGAGAGCAAAATATCTGCTCCCAAAAGATCAAGAGGTTATTATATCAAAGCTTACAAATACTGGTTCTTCAGCTTGGGAAGGGCTACAAAACAAAGTTGTATCAACTCTTGAAGTAGATATGACCATAGACGGGAAAAAAGAAACTCTTCCACTACCAGTAGTTAGAAATCTAGCTTATGATGCAAATCCAGATTTGAGAAAAAATGCATATTTCGCAGAACTAGACTCTTACAAAAAAATCGAAGATGCATCAAGTGCTGCTTTAAATGGCATAAAAGGTGAAGTAATTACTTTGTGCGATTTAAGAGGATATAAGTCCCCACTTCATGAAACTCTTATAAAGTCAAGAATGGATGAAGAAACTTTAAATGCAATGCTTGAAGCGATGAATGAAAATCTTGATATATTTCATAAATACTATAAAAAGAAAGCAGAATTATTAGGACATAAAAACAGCCTTCCATTCTATGATCTATTTGCTCCAGTCGGCAAAAATGATAGAACTTTTTCATATGAAGAAGCCATAAATTATGTAATAGATAATTTTAGAACCTTTAGTGATAGATTAGCTGATTTTGTTAAAAATGCTTATGAAAATAATTGGCTGGATGTTGAACCTCGAAAAGGAAAAAGAGGTGGAGCATTTTGCTCCAATCTTCATTGCATAGGACAAAGTAGAGTTATGGCAAATTTCAATGGCAGTTTTTCAAATATGACTACTTTAGCTCATGAGCTTGGGCATGCTTATCATGGATTTAACTTAAAAGACGAATCAATATTAAATAGTTCATATCCAATGCCTATCGCTGAAACCGCTTCGATATTTTGCGAAACAATTGTAGTGAATGCAAGCTTAAGAGAGGCTAAAACCATAGATGAGAAAATTGCTATATTGGAAGAATCAATATCTGGTTCTGGTCAAGTAATAGTTGATATTTTGAGCAGATTTTTATTCGAATCAGAGGTATTCGAAAGAAGAAAGGATCATCCTTTGACCGTAAATGAGTTAAATGAAATAATGATCGATTCACAGAAAAAAGCTTATGGTGATAGCTTAGATGAAAATTATCTCCATCCTTATATGTGGATAAATAAATCCCATTATTATTCAGCTAATTTGAGCTTTTACAATTTCCCTTATGCTTTCGGACTTTTGTTCTCAAAAGGACTGTATGCAAAATATCTAAATGATAAAGAAAATTTTGTCAAACAATATGATGCGCTTTTAAGAGAAACAGGTAAAAATGATATATACCATGTAGCGAAGATGATGGATGTAGATGTTCATGACAAGAATTTCTTTACAAGCTCATTAAAATTAATTGAACAAGAAATAAATATGTATGTAGAGTTAGCAGATGAAATCATAAAAGGCATGGCTTAAAGCTATGTCTTTTTTTATGTGTGCCCAGCAGGGGCGCACATATAAGAGAAGTAGGTTCTTCCAATCCTACTTCTCTATAGCTATTATTATTTCGATTGTCAACATAAATGGTTTCAGGTCAAATTATTTATTTATCCTTTTGCTTCTTTGTTTCTGAAAAGTTGTTTTTATTAGGATTATAATCTATTGAAAGAAGTTTTAATTATTTTATCCAAATCACTTTCTGAATATTATAGTGTATTTCCATTTTTTATTGCTGTATATGGACCTCTTCCCAATACTTCACCTTTATCAATATCAGAAGATGCGTATGCTGTTATTTTCACCTTACGACAACTATCCTACCACATAGGGATATTGAGTACTTTCGATGATTATTTTTATTAGATTCAGACATCACCACAAATCCTTTCTTTTTATATATGTAGCTGTTTAAGGTTTTTGGGACATTTGAAGTCATTTATTTTCTACAAGATGACTTTTTAATTTCTTCTTTGCTCGTTTTACACGTTTTTTACATGCTTCTAGGGATATTCCAAGTTCTTGTGCTGCCTCTAACATTGTATACTTGTCTAGAGCAATCCTTTTCAGTAATTTATATTCTGGACTATCGACTATGTCGGAATAAAGAAGGTCAATATTTGATGTATCTAAATCCTTAACATAACTGTTTTCATCAAAGTCAAATGAAGATACTATCATATTATTGAGATGAGCCCTGCTACGAATCATGTTTTTAATAACATATTTCAGCGTATTAAATAGCCATCCTTTTGGATTTGCACTAGCTTGAAAATTGTCAACTTTAGCACAAGCAATTCTAAATGTATCTTGAACGGCTTCTTCAGCTAGTGAACGATCATTCAATGCACTTAGAGCATAAGTAGACAAGGAATAATACATTTCTTTATATAACTTTTCTATAAACCATTGTTGATTATCATCAAGACCCATCTTTTCAACACCCCCCGATGATGGATAGTGTCAATTAATTGTTGGAAAACAACTAAATAATAATTTTCTAAATAATAGTAGAATAATAACTCCATAATCATATATTGTAATAATTTGTAATTTTAATTTTGCTTTACCTTAATAAACCTAAGGTAATAAGCTATTTTGTACTTATTTATATTGTATTTATATTACATTAAACTTTAAAAACTTGAACTTTTAAGCATATCTTTAAGCCATCTGCCTTCTGTCGTTGATATATATGGCATATCTATCATTATATCTGGATCTATATTGTTATATGTTCTTTTTATGCTATTTATTATTTTTTCATCTTGTTTTAATCTTTTTTCTTCCTTTTTTCTTTCAGTCCTAAGTTTTCTATAATACTCTTTTATACTTCCTCCATTTGCTTTGTAGGTTCTCATTCATGCTATTTCATCTGCTCCTACTACACTCCATCCCATTGGTCTTCAACTTAACCTATCAGATAGTATATGGCTGATATGGCCTTCTGCACTACATCTATATTTTTTTTCTCCAAATAATTTTTTGATTCCTTCCCAATTATTTAATATATATCTTTTAGCTTTTTTCATGCTTTCTTTTTTACTTCCCATTGGTGTTTCTTCTATTGCCAAATTTATGATTTCAATTGAGCTTTTTTTATTCCAAGTTCTAGGTTGTCTATTACTCCATTTTCCCTTATTATTTTCTTTACTGTTTCTCTAGTTATGGGTACAGATGTGGATAATTTTACTGCTTTTTCATAACTTTATTTGTAGTTTTATCTAAGATTTCTACTTTTAGATTAGCTTCTATTCTTTCATATTTCTCTATGTCTAGTAATTCATCGAGTATATATACATAATTATTTTTTTTCTATGTTTTTATAGTATGCCCTTTCAAATTCTAATTCTCCAAATCTAGTAATTAGTGTTCTATTTACTTTACTTTTATGAATATGATATTTCTTACTTCTTTCTGGAGATTTTTTAATAATATCATTTAGTTCATCAATTATTGCTAGCATAGTTTTTGTTCCAATATCATTAACCATTGCTCCTACTGAATCTACGATATTATCAAGGGTTAACTCACCTTCAATAACTTTAATTACACTTTCTTCTATTTCCCTCTTAACTTTTTCAGCTATTAACTGTATAATATTATTCATAGAGAATATTCTCCTTTCTTTATTGTGTTTTTGCAATTACATTATATCAAAAGGAGAATTATTCTCTATATTTTTTTGTTCTTAGTCCAACAATTATTTTACACTAACATATGAAAAGGTAATTTAACATATATAAGAAGTATCTGCATGAGCAATTGTTGAACTTTCTATGCGATGTAAGGTAGATCTATAACATGATTGACGGCATTCTTAAGTCAAATAATTTATCGTTCTAATTAATTTGACAAATTTTCACGCTTAGTGCTTAGCATTTACTGGATCCATTTCTTTTATTTAAGTCAGTATAAAAGAAATTTTTGGAATTCTTAAATAGTTTGTCCCTTTTTTTGCATATTGATACATACATATTATAAAGGATAAAGTCAAACTACGCTATTTAAGAGAGTCGAGTTTATCTAGGATAAACGGAGGTGATTGAAATAGAAATGTAATTTTGCTAATGTACTCAGGTATGGACATACAAAAACGTTATACTATTTGACACTACGAAATTAAAATGAGGGGGATATATATGAAAAGAATTATATCAGTATTTTTAACAATTGTAATAATAATTACAATGAGTATTCCTGCTTCTGCTATGAAGGGTATTCCTTGTAAACCTATGAATTTAAATCTTTCTGATTATGAAAAAACCCTTCTTATGAATACTACTTTTGAACCTTACAATATAGAAAATTTTAATAAATTTAAAGATGATCAAATAATGTTCATTGTTCAAGATTTTATAATAATGAAAAAAAATATTAATAAAGATTTTACTATTAACATATGTTCATTAAATGAAGATAATATGCTTCTCGAACCAACTCAAGAGGGAGATATTCAAACATATGCTATAACTGAAGAGTATGTACCTCTTCCTTCTGGAAAATACACTGCTACGACTTATTGGACAGTAGCTACTAGAGGTTATGGTCAACAAACGACAACAATGTATCTTACTCCTAATACAGCTAACCTGTATATAGCTAAAAATCAAAGTTCTGGTCATACCACTGCAATAAAGTATCTTTTAGGTCTTACACTTCTTAATGTTCCCCCAGCTGCGGCAGCATATGAATTAGGAATAACTATAGCAAGTATATTGGATGATAATTTCTACTATCAAATAGCTCAACGTTCAACGAATGAAAAACCTGTTATGATTAGTATTTCAAAAAGTAATGTTGGAAAAGTGAGATATGTTTCAGATTGGAATGGAAAGTCAATTCGTTCAAGAAATGGAACTTCTGTTAATTCACAAATAACTACCACTGAAGAAACAACTATCTATTGGAGTAGCGCGAGGTAAATAATATGAAAAAAATAATAAATAAAATTAAATTTTTAGCAGTCGTAAATCCTGTTATAGTTATTGTCTTCATATACATGGTTGACCTTAATTATGTAGGAATAAAAGCATTAATTGCTGGTAGTGTAACTATATTATGTTCCTTAGAGTTTTATTTATTGGATAAGTTATACAAATTATACGAAAATACTGAACATAAATAGAAAAAAAGGGTGATTGACTAAAAATACCTATGTATATTCGAATCGTCAATTTGTCCTTTTCATAATTTTAATAATCTAGATAGAGCCAATTGCGGTGTGAGCAGCTTTGAAAATTATCAAAAAAAGCATGGGACATTAAAAAGGCTTTTCCCCGCAAAACAATATGGAATTAAATACAAATATAATATATGGATAAACGCCAAGTAAAACAAGGAATATGAATAAATATATATCTAGATAAAAATTTATTTTATCTATTAGACTTATCCTTACCTAGCCTCCATATGAATCGTTATAGGGTTATTACATATTTCCTCTAGAGGAATTTTCAATTAGAATTTGAGTTCTTTTAGAATATTAAAAACATTGTATGAAAATAATTTGAGCGTAATTATATTGTAACTACTTTTTCCCATTTTAATGTTATAATGGCTAAAAGGAGATGAGTTTTTATGAAATATTTTAAAAGATTGAGTATAATATTTTTCTCTCTCATAATTATTCTTTCATTAGCGACAGGTTGTAGCAACAATGAAAGTAGCACAAATGATAGCTCTGTAGTTACTTCCCAAGAATCACCGAGCGAAAGCCCAGAGTTTACTGGTGAAAAGGGCAGTTCTATTGAGCCAGAAAAAGTTATTACAGTAATTAACATGAACATTGAAACTATTGAATATGAAAAAACGCTAGATAAACTAAATCAATTAATAGAAGTAAGTGATGGCTATGTTGTAAATTCTGAAATATCATATGATAATAGGATAAGCGATAGATACAGCCAATATGATAGATATGCATATCTAGAGATAAGGATACCCAAAGCTAATGTATCGAACTTTAAAAAATCTATCCCAGATATTGGGAATATAACTAATGAATATACTTCTAAACAAGATGTTACTAAATATTATAAAGACACTGAATCAAGAATAAAAGTCTTAGAGACAAAAGAAGAAAGACTATTGAGTCTGTTAGAAAAAGCAGAAAAAATAGAGGATATACTTGCTATAGAGAATCAATTAAGCGATGTTATATCTCAGAAAGAATCACTAAAAGCTGAGCTACAAGGACTTGATGAGAGAGTTGATTTTACGACCTTTAGTATATCGATCCATGAAGTCAATAAATTGTCTAGTTCTGCAGGAGTTAACGCTGGATTTTTTACTAAATTGAAAGCTGCTTTTAGTCAAGCTATAAATAATTTCTACATTTTTGTTGAACAACTAGTATTATTTATTGTTTCAAATATTTTCTTTCTTCTCCTTATTGCTGTAATCATTTATGTTATAGTTAAATTCGGTATAAGAAGAAATAAGAAAAGAATAAATTATCCTCCTAAAAATGACTCAGATAACAATAAATCCTAAGGCTTAAGCCTTAGGATTTATTTATTCTCTTCCCTTTTTTATCCAACTTGCAACTTCTACAGTTCTTCTTGCTTGAAATCTTACAGCTGGTTCAACATTATCAACTATACTTCCATCCATAGCTACTGTAGCTGATGTTCCATAAGGGTTGCCACCTGCTCCATAGACTGCTTCGTCTATGAATCCCGGTGTTACTATTATTGCTCCCCAATGCATCATAGTCGAAAGAATAGTTTTAACTGTACCTTCTTGTCCCCCATGAGGATTTTGTGCTGATGACATCGCAGAAACAACTTTATTTGCTAACTTACCTTGAGCCCAAAGTCCACCTTGCATATCTAAAAAGTTCTTTAGTTGAGATGGGATATTCCCAAATCTGCTGCCCGCACTAAATATAAGAGCATCTGCCCAAACTAAGTCATCAGACTTTGCAACAGGTATGTCTTTTGTGGCTTCTTTCATAGCTTTTAAGCCTTCGTTTGCATTTATTACTTCATCAGGAATTAGCTCTTGAACTTTTAAAAGTCTAACTTCTGCACCTGATTTTTCTGCTTCATCCTTTGCCCATTGAGCCATTTTAAAATTTGTGCCATACCCACTATAAAATATCACTGCTAATTTAACTTTATCCATCAAATATTCCTCCTATATATTAGTAAATTATCGTCGTAGCACTAATATACCCTAGGAAGAAAAATAATAAACAAATTTATACTAAATTAGTAGGAATTATTTTATTCGCAATCTGGGCAAACTCCTGACACTAAAACCTGTATATCGTCTATCATAAATCCTTCTAACTCTTTAGTTATGACATCTTCACCCATAGGAATGTCATATATTTTTCCACATACCCTGCATTTAAAGTGACCGTGAAAACCCCTTTCTGCTTCAAACCGCAATTCATTTCCTTCGATATTTATTGCTCTAACTATCCCTTTGTCAATAAATAACTTTAAAGTGTTATAAACTGTGGTTTTGGATAAAGTCAAAATCTCCTTTGAAAGCTGCTCATATATCTCGTCTACTGTTGGATGGATTCTAGATTCCACTAATAGAGTATAAATTTTAATTCTGATGAAAGAAGGTCTCATTTTATTTTCTTTTAATACAGCTACAATAGCTTCATTATTCATATCAACAACTCCAATTATATTATGTTAATATGATATCTTATTTGAAGTATTTGGTCAACTCAAATAATTTATTCAAATGCCTCTTCGACTTTCCAGACTTTCCAAACATTACCTACTAATTCAGGTCCTGGTTTTAATGTTGTTTTGCCAGGTTTCCATCCAGATGGTGTAACTTCTCCGCCCTGTGTTTCTCTTACTAATTGGAAAGCTTTTATCTGTCTTATTGTTTCGTTTACATTTCTTCCTACTGGAGGAGTTAATACTTCAAAGCCTTGGATTACTCCGTCTGGGTCTATGATAAATCTTCCCCTTGTTTCCGTACCGCTATCTTCATCGTATATTCCATATAAAGTCCCAATATAACCACCAGCATCTGATACCATAGGGAATGGAATATCTTTATTTATCATCTTGGATAGCTCATGGTCATTCCACATCTTGTGTACAAAATGGCTGTCGGTACTAACTGATAAAACTTCAACTCCCAATTCTTTAAATTCATCATATTTAGCAGCAACTGCTGCTACTTCTGTAGCTCAGACGAAAGTAAAGTCTCCGGGATAAAAACACAATAACACCCATTTCCCTTTATAGTCTTCTAATTTTACATTTACAAATTTTCCTTCATGATAAGCTGGAGCTTCAAACAAAGGTGCTGGCTTTCCTACTTTAACCATACTTGTAACCTCCTTTTTCTCAATTGAATTTTCAATTACTTCTTCTTTCTTTTCTCTTTTTATCTCCGGTCTTGCACAACCCGGCTTTAATTCATCAGCCATAAATCTACCTCCTTTTTAAATTTATTTTTGTAACCAATTCATTTTGAAAATGTTTACTATTATTATATTTAATACCCATTTTATTTGTATAAAAACATTTTATAGATTTTTATACAAATAAAAAGAATCCACAAAATGTGGATTCTAATATCCTTGGAAGGAGTCTGTTTTTATGTTCTGCTTTTCAATTCCCATACTCATTAACTTTTCTGTAAACATTTTATTCATCCCTGGAGAACCAGAAATGTAATAATTTCCGTTGTTATTATACTCATTTGCGAATTCATCTATTTCTTTATTAAATTGATCTCTATTTGAAATGAGTAAAACTTCTACACCTTTTACTTCTTCCCCAATTTGCAGCAATTCTTTCTCATAAGCAAATTCATTTCTGTCATCAGAATAAAGTAGTTTTATATGATTTACTTCTTTCTTATTTAACTGAATGTCTTTTAAAAATGCTCTCATAGGTGTGACCCCAATTCCGCCTGCTATTAGAACTGTGGGTTTATTTAGGTCTTCTAATAAAAATTTACCCATGGCTTTATCTATGAGCATCGTATCTCCAGGTTCAAGTTTAAGTAAATTTTTTTTGAAATTAGTGCAATCATCTACAACTCTTGTAGAAAACATAAATTCATCTTCTTCTTTTACCGAGGCGATGCTAAAAATTCTGTGTTCTTTTTCATCTTCAGCTAGAGGAATCCTCAATTCTTTAAACTTAAACACGGTGTGCTGGCCTGGAAGCCATGAGTAATCTTTTGGTTTATCAAATACAAAAGAATAAATATCACTAGTTTCTTTAATTATTCTCTTAAGTACAATTTCTTTGTTTAAACTTTCCACAATAACTCTCCCCTTTCATTTTCTACACTTATATACCCAATATTTTACTAATTCCATCAGATTTAACCTAAAGTATCTCCATTTTTAATTCGCTTATCTGGTACTACTAAGACAACTCCTCCTTCAGAGTATGTCCCAAGTACTAAAACTTCTGATTGAAAACCAGCTATGTTTTTCTTGGGAAAATTGACTACTGCCAATATTTGTTTCCCAATTAAATCGTTTTCGGTATAAAAAGAAGTTATTTGTGCACTTGATTTTTTTATCCCAATTTCTTCCCCAAAGTCGATAGTTAATTTATAAGCTGGCTTTTTTGCTTTCTCAAAGAATTCAGCTTCTATTATTTCCCCAACTCTTATATCTAATTTTAAAAAATCTTCAAAAGTTATCATATCTTTTATAGCCATTTTAATACCTCACCCTTTCGTAATCGACATATCTATAATATATGTCGTTCTCTTTAAAAACTTCAGATTCCTTAACAACTCTCCAATCAGGATCTAAATCTAGATTGGGTATAAATGTATCAGCATTAGGGAAATCTAAGAAGATTTTTGTTATATAAGCTCTATTTGAAAAAAGTAATAATTGTCTTGCGATAGTTCCCCCACCTGCAACAAATACTTCCTTTTCTTTATTTGGGTTTATGTCTTTAAGCAAAGGAAACAAATCCTCTAGTGAGTTTAAAACAATAAATCCCTCTTTATTGAAGTTTTTGTTTCTTGTTATTACAATGTTTGTTCTGTTTTCGAGAGGCTTTTGCTCTGGTAATGCTTCCACAGTTTTTCTGCCCATGATAACAATATGCCCTTCAGTAATTCTTTTAAATCTATGCAAGTCCTCTTCGATGGTTACAAGCATTTTTCCATTTGATCCTATTCTCCAATTTCCATCTACTGCAAATATTAAGTTCATATTCTATCCCCCTAAGTTGTTTTAATGTCACTAATCATAGGTATATGATTCTTTTCTATGACTTTTTTAGACTTCATATAACCATAAGTCATTGATTTAATTTTATTATACTACAATCTGTTTTATTGTAACAGAATCGTAAATTGAATGTTTATTGTAAACGTGTTATGATTTATATGAGGATAAAGGTAGAGAAAGGAGATAGTTATGAAAAAATTTTTAATTATGGGCTTATCACTGCTATTGATATTGTCTTTGGCAGCATGCTCAAATAATAATGGCAATAGCGAAGTTAATGAACCTGATACTCCAATAGATGAAACTCCTATTGAAAACCCTGATAATGGAAATGTTACAGAGCCTGAGCCTGAAGATGATTACACAGAAGAGGTTACACTTTACTTTGCTAATAATGATTACGTTGAAACAGGAAATGAAGAATACGATTGGTTGTTGGAAGAAAAAAGAGAAATCAATTACGAAGGAACAACTCTGGAAGAAGCTGTTATTCGTGAATTAATGAAAGGTCCAGTAGATACCGAAAATATGAGCACAGGTTTTCCAAGTACAGTTAAGTTGATAGATGTTACTGTAGATGAAGACAAGACTTGTTATGTTAATTTTGCCCAAGATGGTCTATATGGTGGTAGCATGGAAGAAAGCTATATAATAGCTCAGGTAGTAAATTCATTAGTTGGTTTGGATAGTGTTGAAAGAGTACAATTTCTAATAGATGGTGCCCCCGCCGAAACATTAATGGGTCATATAAGTATCGAAGAACCATTTGAATCATTTGACGAATAATATAATGCATAGCTTAAGCTATGCATTATATTATTAATATTATTTTACTGCCTGAAGGATCTTTTGTGACGACTGTTTCATCCTTTCTTTCAGCTAAATAATCATTTTCTTTAAGTTTTCTCTCTAATTCCATGAGCTTTTCTTCTGTTGATACTTTGATAGTATAATATTCTAATCCAATCGCGTTCTCAGGTGGTGCCGGGATATTTCTTCCATTCCATACATTAAACCCTATGTGATGGTGATATTGCCCTTGGGAATAAAAATAAGCTGAATTAGGTAATACCAGTGTTTTTTGGAAACCCAGTAATTCATAAAATTTAGCGTTTTTTTCTAGATCATCCACATGTAGATGAATGTGCCCTAATACAGTTTGTTCGGGTATTTTCCCCCATTTCTCATTTTTAGCTAAGTTCATAAGGCCTTTATAGTCTAATGGGTCTGTAACCATTTTTAGTTCTCCATTTACAAACCAATTTTTCTCATCTGTATCTACATAAATTTCTATTCCATTTCCTTCATTATCTTCGATATAAAAAGCCTCACTAACTCCATGATTAGCTCCACCCACTATCTCTATGTCTTTGTCTTTAACATGATTTATGAATTTCCCTAAATCTAGCCTAGATGGCAATTTTATCGCATAATGGTATAGTCCCGTAGTATGAG
>Ga0228536_1001572_pt1 | contig 19887 bp, 19 predicted proteins | sample SJ1Smetagenome_FD_168611 | JGI IMG/M metagenome (GOLD analysis project Ga0228536, IMG submission 168611) | Enriched culture of PCE-dechlorinating microbial communities from Ithaca, New York, USA - SJ1.S | ecosystem: Engineered > Modeled > Simulated communities (microbial... > Unclassified...
TTGAACAGGCCGCCGTAGTACGCCATGTCCGTACCGGTACGGATCGGGACGTACATGTCCGCCAGTGCGGCGCTGCGGCTGAAGCGCGGGTCAACGACCATGACCTTGGCGCCACGGTCCTTGGCCGCCTGCACCCACTTCATGGAAATGGGGTGGTTCTCAGCGGCGTTGCTGCCGTTGATCATGATGACGTCGGAGTTCTGCAGGTCCGTCCAGTGGTTCGTCATGGCGCCTCGACCGAATGTTGCCCCCAGACCGGAGACAGTGGCCGAGTGTCATATACGGGCCTGGTGGTCGATCCACACAACGCCGAGCGCGCGTGCGAACTTCGACAGGATGTAGCCCTCTTCGCCATCGAGCGCGGCGCCACCGAGCTGGGCGATGCCCTTGCAGCGGTTGACGGTCACGCCGTTCTCATCAACGGCCTCGTACGTGGCGTCACGGGTGGCCTTGATGCGCTTGGCGATCTCCTCGATCGCCCAGTCCCAGTCCTTCTCCTCGAACGCGTCTGCGCCAGGTGCGCGGTACTTCACCTTGATGGTGCGGGCCGGGTTGAGCTTCAGCTCGCCGGTCTCCGGGTCGTAGACGTTGCGGATGTTGAACTGGGCATTACCCTTTGAGCACAACGCGCCCCTGTTGATGGGGTGGTCCGGATCGCCTTCCAGGTTGATGAGCTCGCCGTCCTTGACGGAGAGCACCATGCCACAGCCGACGCCGCAATAGCAGCAGATGGATGTCGACTCGGTGGCTCCTGTGATGCGCATTTCCGGAACCGCATCAGCAGCGAACGCGTTCGAGGGGCCGAAGAGCTCGGCCAGCGCACCGGCTGCGAAGGACGCACCGGTGAGCTTGAAGAATCCTCGCCTCGAAAGGTTCACGCTTTCCCTCCCTACTTCAGGTCAGTAGTTGAATCCGGGTTGTTGCTACCAACGAACGCGCGTTCACATCACCCCCTTGGGCGCGAACGTACGGGCGTCCGATGCGCTGGCCGCCTGGCCTTCGGGCCCGCATGGGCCTGCGCTCGGACAAGACACCGGATAGACGACTCCCGCACGGCGTGGGGCCGGGCGGGCAGTACGCGGGGAGCGGGTGAGGGGAATCGAGGCGTCACCGCGGCGGACCACAGCGCAAAGCTGGCCCATTGAAGCGCGACCGTGGAGCATGTCGGACGACCTCACAATCAGTTCGCAGAGAATGCCGGTTCTCATGCGGTTCCCCTACCAGGCGCCGAGCGTAGCATATGTAACAGTAGTTGCAAAGCCGCTGCTTGCGCGCTGATTACCCTCCCAGGTGTCTTGTTCGGTACTCCGGTGAGAATCCCTGCACTATGTGCTCTTCTTGCTGGCGAGCGGCCACTTCATACACAACAATGTGTCTTTATGCATATCCAGACTGAATCCCCCCGAACCCGTCGTGTAGCTCGAACGTCCATATGCAGCAACATCCGCGCTGATGGCGATGGTGGCGCTTCCGGCCGTCGCACCCTACTCTGGCAGTATGGAGGCCCTGTCTGACATCGCACGCGCAACCGCCGATCGGCACGGCATGTTCGCCGACGCCTCCGTGGTGGTTGTGATGGTGAGCGGCGGAGCTGACTCGGTCGCGCTGCTCCGGCTCCTTGCCGAGGGGGCGCTGGCACCTGGCGCCGCAGTGTCGGTGCTGCACGTGAACCACCAGCTCAGAGGCGACGCTTCCGATGGCGACGAGGCGTTCGTGCGGAGCCTGTGTGACACGCTCGGCGTGACGTGCGCCGTGGTGTCGCATGATGTGGTTGGCTACGCGGTCTCGGCAGGCCTCAACCTGGAGGACGCGGGCCGGCGGCTGCGGTACCGGTTTGCCGACGAGGAGCTCGACGCCCGGTGTGCCGCTGCTGGCGTGCCCCGGTCTGCCGGACGTATCGCGGTTGCCCACACGGCCGATGACCGGCTCGAGACCTTTCTCTCGCGGCTGGTCTCGGGCTCCGGCGCCACCGGCCTGATCTCGATCGCACCGGTGCGTGGCCGCGTGGTGCGCCCCCTGATCGACGCTCGGCGCTCGGATATCGTGTCGTTCCTCGACGCGCTCGGGCAAGACTGGCGCGAAGACGCCACGAACGCGGACACGTCGCGGGAGCGCAGCTGGGTGCGCCACGTGCTGCTTCCGGTGATCGAGGAGCGCGCACCGGCGTTCGAGCAGGTCGCCCGGCGGACCATGCAGGTGCTCGCGGAAGACGATGCGCTCCTGCAGGAGATGGCCGAGGCGTTCGCGCGCGACTTTGCGCATCAAGACGGCGGAGCGCTCGTGTTCAACCGCCCGGCCCTGCGCACGCTTTCGCACCCGATGGCGCGTCGCACGCTGCGCACCGGGATCGTCCGGACGTTTCCCGATGCGTCACGCATGGAGTTCGAGCACCTCGAGGCGCTCACGACGGGGCTCGCGGACGATGCGTTCGCACGGGACCTCTCCTCCGGCCTGCGGGCCGTGGCCGAGTACGATACACTTAGAATTTCTCGCAAAGACTCCGCTCTGCCGGTCTTGGCACAGGGTCTGCTCCGCTGCCCCGGGAGCGTCGACCTCGGCGATGCGGGCACGATGCAGGTGGTGGAGACCACGGGCTCCGTGGCAACGGGGCCCGACCGGGTCTCGATCGACGCGGACGCGGTCTCCTGGCCGTTGGTCGTGGACGGTCCGCGTGAGGGTGACCGGATCCGACCGTTCGGTCTCGAGGGCACCAAGAAGCTCTCGGACCTGCTGGTAGATGTGAAGGTCCCGCAACGGTTGCGCGCTGTCACGCCGGTCGTGCGTGATAGTGAGCGTGTCGTGTGGGTGGCGGGCGTGAGGCTCGCCGAGGAGTGCCGCGTGACGGATGCGACCGAACGAGTCGTTGACATCGTGTGGCACAGGCATGGTATGGGTACCGACGAGCTGACAGGCTGATGGGGAGAGGTTACATGGGACTCCATGACGACATCGAGCGCGTGATCATCACCGAGGAGCAGATCGCCGCTCGCATCAGCGAGCTTGGTGCCGAGATCGCCGAGCGTTACGCCGACTGCGCACGGCCGCTGCTCCTGGTGGCGGTGCTCCGCGGCGCGGCGCTGTTCGTGGCCGACCTCTCCCGCTCCATCAACGGCGCCGTGGAACTGGACTTCATGGCTGTCTCGAGCTACGGATCATCCACCAACTCCTCTGGCGTCGTCCGCATCCTCAAGGACCTCGACGAAGACATCGAAGGCCGCGACGTGCTGGTGGTGGAGGACATCCTTGACACCGGCCTCACGCTCAAGTACCTGCTGCGCAACCTCGCGTCGCGCAAGCCCAGGAGCCTCGAGGTCGTGACACTGCTGGAGAAAGAGGGCAAACAACAGGTGCCGATCGAGTGCGCATATGTAGGATTCACCGTACCCGACGAGTTCGTGGTCGGCTACGGACTCGACTACGCCGAGAAGTACCGGAACCTCCCGTACATCGGTGTGCTGAAACGTGAGGTCTACGCCAACTAGTGGCGGACAAGGAGCGTTCACGCGTGAATCGTAATCTCAGAACCGCCCTGCTGTACCTGTTCTTCATCGTACTGGGGCTGCTCTTCCTCGCCAACACGCTGCAGCCGATGGGCGCAGTCAAGGAGCTGAGCAGTTCGGAGTTCATCACCGCCGTGGAAGACGGCCGGGTGGTGGACGCCAACATCTTAGTGCGCAGCCTGAAGATCGAGGGCACGTACTATCCGGACGAGGCGGCGAAGAAAGCCAAGGAAGCCGAGGGGTACACCACCACGTATCTCGGTGACGAGGCGTTGTTCGGCGTGCTCAAGGATTCGGGAACCGAGTACACGGTCGACCCGCAGGACAGTTCGATCTGGCTGACGCTCCTCACGTCGTTCCTGCCGATCGTGGTCATCGTGCTCGTCATGTTCTGGCTCATCAACCAGATGCAGGGCGGCAACTCCAAGGTGATGTCGTTCGGCAAGAGCCGCGCGAAGCGCATCACGCGCGACCAGCCACGCATCACGTTCAAGGACGTGGCTGGCGTGGACGAGGCGGTCGAGGAGCTCGAGGAGATCAAGGAGTTCCTGGCCAACCCCGGCAAGTTCCAGGCGTTGGGCGCCAAGATCCCTAAGGGCGTGCTGCTCGTCGGCCCTCCGGGGACCGGTAAGACGCTCCTTGCACGCGCCGTTGCTGGCGAGGCGGGCGTGCCGTTCTTCACCATCTCCGGCTCCGACTTCGTCGAGATGTTCGTGGGCGTGGGTGCGAGCCGCGTGCGCGACCTGTTCGAGCAGGCCAAGGCCGCGAGCCCCTGCATCGTGTTCATCGACGAGCTCGACGCTGTAGGCCGCATGCGTGGCGCCGGCCTCGGCGGCGGACACGACGAGCGCGAGCAGACGCTCAACCAGCTGCTTGTGGAGATGGACGGCTTCGACATCAAGGACAACGTCATCATCATGGCGGCCACCAACCGCCCAGACGTCCTGGACGCCGCGCTCCTGCGCCCGGGCCGTTTCGACCGCCAGATCCTGGTGGATCGCCCCGACCTCAAGGGCCGTCACGAGATCCTCAAGATCCACTCGCGGGGCAAGCCCCTTGGCGAGGCGATCGATCTTGAGGTCCTCGCACGTCGCACGCCGGGATTCACCGGTGCCGACCTGGCGAACCTCGTGAACGAGGCTGCCCTGCTGGCCGCCCGTCATGGCAAGAAGGAGATCGAGATGCACGAGCTCGAGGAGGCGATCGAGCGTGTGATCGCCGGCCCCGAGAAGAAGAGCCGCATCATCTCCGAGCACGAGAAGCGGATCATCGCATATCACGAGTCGGGGCACGCGCTCGTGGGCCACGTGCTTCCCAACACCGACCCGATCCACAAGATCAGCATCATCAGCCGCGGCCGTGCGCTCGGCTACACGCTGGCGCTGCCGGTGGAGGACAAGTTCCTCTCCTCGCGGGGCGAGATGCTCGACGAGATCGCGATGATGCTCGGCGGGCGTGTCGCCGAGTCCATCGCCATGGGCGACATCACCACTGGCGCCAGCAACGATATAGAGCGCGCCACCAAGCTCGCGCGCCAGATGGTCACCCAGTACGGCATGAGCGAGAAGCTCGGCCCGATGACGCTGGGCGAGGGTCAGCACGAGGTCTTCCTCGGCCGCGACTTCTCGGCCACCCCCAACTACTCCCAGGAGATCGCGTTCGAGATCGACAAGGAGGTCCGCCGCCTGATCGACGAGGCGTACGATACCGCGCACCGCATCCTCACCGAGCGGCGTGAGCAGCTTGATCTCATGGCCGACGTGCTCGTGGAGCGCGAGACCGTGGACAAGGAGGAGCTCGAGGCGCTGCTCGCGGGCACCTGGAGCGAGTTCCTCGAGAAGGCGAAGCTCAAGGCCGCCGAGGAGGCGAAAGCCGACAAAGGCACGAAGCGCGGCAAGAAGGCCGAGCCGGAGCCTGAGCCGGCAGAGCCGGTGGATGACCGTCCCATTGTGGACGTGGCCGTGCCGCCGCCCGGCGACGCGCCGAGTCCCGCCTGATAGCGAGATCGATCCGCCGATCGCGTACCGGTCGTGAAAGAGGCGCCTCTCCGGAGGCGCCTCTTTCACGTAAAGTCGTTGACTGAGTCAGCTATATGTCTTATACATATACGCGTCAGCACCGATGGAGGAATACCGTGGGCGAGCCGCAGGACACAGCGAGAGCACAGAAGCAGCCGGACGACTGCCGCCGTAGGCGGTGCTGTGAGTCGGGCGATGGCACCCGGCGCGGTGTGGGTGCCGGCAAAGGCTCGTTCGTGGAGCCCGCGCTGCTCGCGGCGCTCGCGATCTCGGCAGGACACGGCTACGACCTTGCGCGCGCGATCGAGGAGATGACCCAAGGCGAGGTCGTCCCCGATGCGGGTGGTCTGTATCGCATCCTCAGGCGCCTCGAGGAAGACGGGTTCGTGATCTCCGAGTGGCAGGAGGGCGAGTCGGGTCCCCAGCGGCGGCTCTACAGCATCACTTCAGATGGCCGCGCTCTGCTCGCGCACTGGCTGGTGCATCTGGAAGAGCGGCGACACGCGCTCGACGTCCTGACGGGCGTGGTGCGCTCGGCATCGGGTCCGGCGTAGGGCCGGTTCCATTAGAGGAGGTCCTCATGAAGGTAGCGGTATCCGCGCTCGGCCCCACGCTCGATGACACGGTGGACTCTCACTTCGGGCGTGCATTGTGGTTCATCGTGGCCGATAGCGAGCAGGACGGATTCGAGGCGATCGACAACGCAGCGAACAAGGGCGCTCTGGGCGGCGCGGGTACCGGGGCCGCCGAGCTCGTCTCCGACCGCGGCGTTCAGGCGGTCGTCACCGGTCACCTCGGCCCGAACGCGTTCAACGCGCTCAAGGCCGCGGGGATCCCGGGGTTCAGCGGGGTGGGGCGCACCGTCCGCGAGGCGATCGCGGCTATGGCGGCCGGTGAGCTTGAGGAGCTGACCGAGGCGGGCGAGGCGCACGCAGGCTGAGACCGGTACAAGGAGCGCGCACGCGCGACGGCCAGGGCCGTCGCTGACAACAGACACATGCCGGCTGTGGCCGGCTGACGGAAGGGTGTATCGATGAGTGACAACGGACGGATCGTTCTGGCGGTGCCCTCCAACGGACAGGGTGGTCTTGATGCCGAGCGTTCGGGGCACTTTGGGCGCTGTGACTGCTTCACGGTGGTGGAGATCGCCGATGGTGCGATCGTGGATACGCGGATCGTGGCCAATCCGCCGCACATGGAGGGCGGGTGCCTGCGCCCGGTGAACCTGCTGGCGGGTGAGGGCGTGAACGCGCTCGTGGTCGGGGGTATCGGCGGCCGTCCGCTCGCCGGGTTCAACGATGCCGGCATCACCGTCTACTTCGATGATCAGGTCCCGGTGGTACGGACGATCGCTGAGCTGGTGGCCGAGGGCAAGGTGGAGGTCATCGACCCGTCGTACGTCTGCGGCGGCCACTAGTCCATGCCAGGGAGCACGCCGCACATCGGCCGTCTCACCGTTGCGGTCGCGTCGGGCAAGGGCGGTACGGGCAAAACGCTCGTTGCCACCAACCTGGCCGTCGCGGCGGCCCGGGCGGGCTCACCCGCGGCGCTCGTTGACTGCGATGCGGACGCACCCAACGACGCGCTGTTCCTCGCGCCTGAGGCGCCGCAGGTGAGCGCCGTCGACGTGCCGCTTCCTGTGGTGGATGAGTCCGCGTGCACGCTCTGCGGCGCGTGTCGGACGCAGTGCGCGTACGGGGCGATCCGCATCCTCGGCGGCAGGGTCATCGTGTTCCCCGAGATGTGCCACAACTGCGGAGCGTGCGTGAAGGTGTGCCGTCCCGGCGCGCTGCGCGAGCAGCCGCGGCGCGTGGGCGAAGTGGAGTGGGGCCGCGTTTCAGGCGAGATCACCGGCCCCGCGGGCGTTGATGTCATCACCGGGAGGCTCGATATCGGCGAGGTGAAGACGCCCACGGTGATCCGGGCCGCGCGCAAACGCGCGGAGATCCTCGGCCGCACCCTAACGGTGCTCGACTCGCCGCCGGGTGTGGCGTGCGCGGCCGTTGCGGCCATGCGCGGCGCTGACGTGCTCGTGCTCGTCACGGAACCCACGCCGTTCGGCCTGCATGATCTGGAGCTTGCCGCTGGCCTCGGCCGCGAGATGGGCATCCCGCTCGGCATCGTGATCAACCGCGACACCGGCGGATCCTCAGATGTGGACGAGTTCGCCGTTCGCGAAGGGATACCGCTGCTGGCGCGCATCCCCTTCGACCGCCGCGTGGCAGAGGTGTACGCCGGCGGCGGGCTGGTGATCGACGAGCATCCGGAGGGCGGACGCTGGTTCGAGGCGCTGTGGGACGCTGTCCGCGCCCTGGCCGAGGGGGAGGCGTGATGCAGCGGATCGTCTTCGCATCGGGCAAGGGCGGCACCGGCAAGACCACGCTCACCGCGCTCACGGCCCGGCTGCTGGCCGATGGCGGCGAGCACCTCGCACTCGCCGACTGCGACGTGGAGGCGGCCAACCTCCCGATAGCGCTTCGTGCCGAGGTGGTCTCGAGCGAACCGTTCGCGGGTGGCTCGAAGGCGGTGATCGACGCGGAGGCGTGTCGCGGATGCGGCGCATGCGCACTGGCCTGCCGCTTTGGCGCCCTCGGCCCTTCGGCGGACTACTTCCGCGCGCAGACGTACGAGCTCGACCCGTGGGCGTGTGAGGGGTGCGCCGCATGCGTGAGTGCATGTCGGTATGGCGCGATCACGATGGTGGCCTCGCAGGCCGGTGAGGTGATGGCCGCCGAGACCGCTCCGGGTCCGATGGCGTTCGGCAGGCTCGCGCCGGGTGAAGACCTCTCAGGGAAGCTCGTGACAGAGGTGCGCCGGAAGACCGACGAGCTCGCGGAGGCCCGCGGCATCGAGCGGATGTGGATCGACGGGCCCCCCGGCGTAGGGTGCCCCGCCATCGCGGCGATCACCGGTACCGATCTCGTGGTGGGAGTGACCGAGCCCACCCTTTCGGGCGAGCACGACCTGATGCGGCTGGTCACCCTCGCGCGGCGGTTCAAGATCCCCGTAGCCGTTGTGCTCAACAAGGCCGACCTCTCAGAGTCGGGAGCCCGGCGCCTGCGCGAGCGGATCGCCGCCGAGGGACTGGAGCTCATCGGTGAGATCCCGTACGACCCTGCGGTGGCCGTGATGCCCGGGCTTCTCGCTCGCGGCGAGCTCACCGCGTATCCGGAGGGTCCGGGCATGGACGCCATCCGGAGTATCGCCGCCTGGCTGGCAGAGCGCAGGAGCGCACGCGGCTAGGTGTAGCGGCGCATGTCCGTCTCCGCTTGTGGGTACCATCGTGATGATGGTCCGGCGGAGGGGAGCCCTGTGGGGACGTTGGGTCACATCGGCAGCGCGGTCCGGGGCCTGCTTCCCGATCGCCGAACCGCGCTCTCGCGCAATGCTCACGCACTCATGCCGGAGCCGTCGGCGGCGCAACGCGCGCTGGTGGATGCGCTCGGCGAGGTCTCCAGTGCGGTCTCCTCGGCGTCGAGCGTTCGCGAGGCCAACGCCGTGATCGTGGAGGCGGCGAAGCGCTTCACGGATGCGGACAAGGTGGCGATCTGGCTGCTCGATGAGCATGCCGACGGGCTCGTACTGGACGAAAGCACGCTGGTGGTTCGAGGCCCCCGCGACACGCACCTGCAAGAGTGGTGGGGCACGCATCTGCCCGACATCATCGACGATGTCTTCCGCAACGGAGAGCCGTACGTGGACGTCGACCGCGAGCGCGGCGCCTGGTTGCTTGCGGTGCCCGTGCGCGCACGGGGCGAGCCGCTCGGCATGCTCGTGGCGATCAACGGCCTCGCGCACCGCTTGCTGCCTGAGCACTCGGCCTTCCTCTCGATCCTCGGTGCGTTCGCCGCGGTCTCGATCGCCAACGCGCGGCTCGCCGAGGAGTCGCGCTACGCGATCATGGCGGGCGAGCGGGAGCGCATGGCGCGCGAGATGCACGATGGGATTTCGCAGTCGCTCTTCTCCATCTCACTCGGCATGGAGCTGGCGAAGAAGCAGGTCTCTCGCGACCCGGCGCAGGCGCTGCGCACCCTCGACGACCTCGAGCGGCAGTTGAGCGTGAGCGCCACCGAGCTGCGTCGGCTGGTGTATGACCTCCGCCCGCTGAAGCTCCAGGAACTCGGCCTCGTCGATTCGATCCGTCTCTGGCTTGCCGAGGCGACCCGCGGCAGCCACATGACGGGCCGCATGGATGTGCGCGGCACGCAGCGCACGCTCGGCCCCTCGCAAGAGGCCTGCCTCTACCGGGTTGCCAAGGAGGCGATCAGCAACGCCGTGCGCCACTCAGGTGGTTCTGAGGTCGCCGTAACCCTCACGTACGCGCCTGGTGAGGTGGTGTTGACGGCGCAGGACGACGGGTGTGGTCTTGCCACCGCAGCCGAGCGGCCGCGGTTGCCTGGCAGCGGGGCCGGGATGCGCAACATGCACGACCGGATGGCTGGCGAGAACGGCCGTCTCGAGGTGCGCGGAGAGCCCGGCGCGGGCACCCTCGTGCGCGCGCAACTGCCGACAGGGGGCGAGTGATGGATCCCGTCCGTGTGTTCATCGCCGACGATCACGAGCTGGTGCGCTATGCCTTGCGGACCCTGCTCGAGGAGGAGCCTGACATCACCGTCGTGGGAGAGTCGAGCGACGGGGAGGGCGCCGTGGCCGCGGTGACCGCACAGGACGTGGATGTCGTGCTGCTCGATCTGCGGATGCCGGGCATCGGCGGCATCGAAGCGTGCCGCCTGATCAAGGAGCAGGCCCCCGGCGTGCACGTGCTCGTGCTCACGAGCTTTGGAGAGGACGACGAGCTCTTCGGCGTGCTCGCGGCGGGAGCCGGCGGCTACATCATGAAGGACACCCGCCCCGAACTGATCGCGCATGCGGTGCGTTCGATCGCCGAGGGGCAAGCGGTCTTCGACTCCGCGATAGCCGCCCGGGTGATCGCGGGGCGCGGCGATGACGCGGCCGACCCGGACGAGGAGTTGCGGTCGCGCTTCTCGGAACGGGAGCTCGAGGTGCTGCAGCTTCTCGCCCAGGGCATGAGCAACAAGCAGATCGGTCGCACGCTGTGGATCGGCGAGGCGACGGTCAAGACGCACGTGAGCCACATCCTCCGCAAGCTGGGGACCGCGGACCGCACCCACGCCGCGCTGATGGCGGTTCGCGCGGGCATTGTCGACGTCACAGGGCCCGAAACGCCTCCACCGCATCCCCCGGAAGTATGAGTGCGAGTCATCCCCAAGTCAGACCCGTCACCGAGGAGCGGCTCGTATGTGACAGGGGACACTCCTATGTAGATGGACGGTCATCCGGGAGGCAGGCACCCAGCCGGCTCCCGACAGGAGCCGTCACGGGTGTCTGACAGACTCGCGGGAGCGGGGGGAGGTGTTTCGCATGTTGACCAAGCTGTATGTCCGGTTGCAGAGCCGTTTTGCGAGCGACGAGGGCGCGACGGCGGTCGAGTACGGGCTGATGGTGGCGCTCATCGCGGTAGTGATCATCACCGCGGTGGAGCTGATCGGAACGAACCTCGATAAGGTCTTTACCGACATCGCGGGTAAGCTCAAGGGTCTCTGACGCGTAGATGTGCTCGATCAGGACCCGGTCGTTGCCGTCATCAAGCACGGCCGCGGCCGGGTTCTGTGCAGAGGGGCATCACGGCGCTTGGGGGAGCCATGTACGACAGGTTCTTCATAGCGCGTCACCACGACGACGGTGCAGCCGCCGTCGAATTCGCGCTGATCGCGGTCATCCTCTTCACGCTGATCTTTGGCGCTATCCAGTTCGGCTACACCTTCTTCGAGTACATCTCGGTCACGCACGCCGCGCGCGAAGGCGCGCGCTGGGCCGCGCTTGGCGCAGACGCCGGCATGGTGCAGGCCCGTGCCCTTGCCGCCTCGCCCGGGCTCGATCCGGACAGGGTGAGCATCTCCATCGACAATCCCGCGAGCACCTCTGTTCGCGTTTCTGTCACCTACCTCCGGACGGAGCTCGTGCCGGTTCCGGACGTGGTGCTGCCTGCCTCGATCAGCAGCGCAGCCGTCTTGAGACTGGAGTGAGAACGATGCGCCGGTTGCGGTTCTCGGATGATGATGGGGCGGTCGCGGTCACGTTCGCGATCGTGTTCCTTGTGCTTGTGGCGTTCGCCGCGCTCGCGGTGGACGTCGGGTTCTGGTACACGGCGAAGCGCCAGCTGCAGTCCGCCGCTGACGCGGCGGCGCTTGCCGGCTGCCGCGAGCTGGCGGAAGACGCCAGCAGCGCGATCATCACCCAGGCGGCCGAGACGTTTGCGGGTGCGAACTTCACAGTGCCGCTCGATGCGGCGCCCGTGTCCCGGGTGGCCGAGACCGAGATCGGCAGCGATTACGTGAAGGTCACCTGCGAGACGGATGCCCCGGTCTTCCTCGCGCACTTCCTGCTCAACAGCGGCACAACGCTCATCAGGGCACAGTCGGCCGCCAAGGTGGGGTTCCTGGCGGGCGGGCGCGGGCCCGTGCCGTGGGGCCTCGCAATCCTCGATGTGGGCGAGATGTCCGCCACTCTCGGCGGCGAATCCCGAGCGCTCTCCCCCGACGATGACTACTGGCGGACGACGTTCAGTGATGGGCGGACCGGTCTGCTCGATATCACGGCGGTGAACTCGCGTGGCTACGAGGCGACGTTCGAGGACCTGATCGGCGTCGGCGAGTTGCCGCCCACCGGACGCATCACAGAGATCGATGTGGACCGCAGCACGCTGACCTCGGGAGTGCACGGCACGGTTCGCGTGCAAGTCCAGCTTGCGTCGGCGCTCGCCACGGGCGGCTCCGTGACCGCGACTATCGGCAAGAAGGGGCCCGCGGTGACGCTGAGTCCGATCACCGAGACGCTCTACCGCGGCCCCGTGTCGGTCGGCACGACCGGTGAGGCCTGGGTCCCACTGGAGTGCGAGGTCGAGGTCAAGGAGGGAAGCGAAAAGCAGACGGCGGGGTTCCAGCTGATGCTGCGCCGCTCCAGCTACATACTCCAGGACGTGGACGTGCATCCCGTTGCGATACTGCCCACCGTCTCTGTGACCGTCCGGGTGAAGACGCTCGACTTCGAATACGGCGTTCCCTACGAGCTCAAGGTCGCTGGCGGCACCGGCGAGTACGGTAACTTCCAGGCGCTCGCCCTCGGCGTGATCGACCACTCGGAGTGCGGTCATGCCGACGACGTGACGAACGATCCTGGCGGTGACGACTATCGGGAGAACATCGTCGGGAACGACGACATCCACGTCCATCTGCTCGACATCATCGACACCGAGCCGGGCAACATGACCGGCCCTACGAAGCAGGGGATCAACGAACGGCTCACGCCGCCGCTCATGACGCTCGAGGAGTGGGAGGCGGCCGGACGGCCCGATACAAAGCAGGTGTGCATCGTCCCGATAGTGGAGCTGATCGAGGAGATCACCGGCCGGTCGCGGGTGCAGGTAGTGAGCTTCGCCACGTTCTTCCTCGAGTCGACACTTGAGGGAAATGACACCGTGCGTGGCCGTTTCATCGAGTGGACCGCGCCGGGCTGGCTGGTGGAGGACGATCCGCCTCCGGGTGGTCTCGTGATCGAGGCGGTGCATCTGACCGACGAGAATTTGGATTTCTAGGCCGGTTCGAACACAACGGGGGGAGACGTCATGCGCACGAAAGCGATCATCATCGTGATCGCCCTGGCCCTGGCCGGCGTAGCCACAGCGCTCGCGGTGAACTACATCAACAGCGCGCGCAGTGAGGTTGCCGCTTCGAGCGAGCCGATCGAGGTGCTCGTGGCGCAGGAGGACATCCCCCGCGGAGCCGCCGCCGAGGAGCTCATCGCCGGCGGGATGATCACGCTTGAGGAGGTTCCCCAGCGGTACGTTGCGGCCGATGCCATCTCAAGCGAACGCGCGATCGAGGGCCAGGTCCTCAACACGCCGCTCTCCAAGGGCGAGCAGGTCACCGTGGCGCGTTTCTCGCTCCCGAGCGCGGCCGGACTTGCCTACTCGGTGCCCGCCGACCAGGTGGCGATCGCGATCCCGGTCGATGAGGTCCGCGGGATCTCGGGCATGGTGCGCCCTGGCGACCGGGTCGCTGTATTCGTGACGATCGAAAGCCCGGACGAGGCCGAAGATGACGCGAAGGTGACGCGTTTGCTGATCGCCGAGGCGAAGGTCGTGGCGATGGGCACCGCGCTTACCGCCGAGCCCCCGCAGCAGCAGGACGAGGAGGAGGGTGGCGGAGCGCTTGTGACGGAGAACCGCGAGGAAGCCCGGGCACCGTCCGTGATGACCCTGGCCGTACCGCCGTCCGACGCCGAGAAGCTGATCTTCAGCGAGGAAGAGGGCAGTGTGTGGGTGGTGCTGCTGCCGGCGACAGCCGAGGCAGCGCCGGCAGCGCCGGGCCGTTCACTGCAGACACTCTTCGAATAGGCGGTCTCGCGATGATCACGGTGCTCGTATGCGACACGCGCGCGTCATACGTACAGATGGTCGCGGCAGCGCTGCCGCCCGAAACGGAGATCGTCACCGCCCACGTGACCGGCCTGACCGAGGCGGCCCGTCAGATGCGGGAAGGATCCGCACAGCTGCTTGTCATCGGCCCGACGGTGCCGGTAGATTCGGCGCTTGATTGTGTGCGAACGCTGCGCGACGACGGAGTCGGCGCGGGCATCGTGCTGTGCCCCACGGAGATCACCCAGAACCTGCTGCATGACGCGCTGCGCGCGGGAGCCGACGACGTGGTGGCTGCCGCCGCGCTGCCGGCGGAGATGGGCGAGGTGTTCGGCGAGGTGCTCCGTCGTATCCGCACCAGGGCCGGCACCGTGGAGCCGACGGCGCCAGCGCCGGCCGGCCGTGTGGTCACCGTGCTCAGCATGAAGGGCGGCGTTGGCAAGACCGTTGTGTCGTCCAACCTCGCCGTGGCCATCGCGGGTCTCGGCAAGAGCGTGGCGCTCGTCGATCTTGACCTCCAGTTCGGGGATGTGGGGATCGTGCTTGGCCTCGAGCCCACGCAGACCATCGTCGGCGCGGTGCAAAGCGGCGAGCGCCTCGATGCCGACATGCTCCGGGGCTTCATGGTCGAGCACTCCTCCGGCGTGCGCGCGCTCCTGGCGCCCACGCTTCCCGAGGACGCCGAGATCGTGACCGCAAGCCGGATCGACCGGATCCTCGGCCTTCTGGTGACGATGTTCGACTACGTGATCATCGACACTCCGCCCACGCTCGATGAGGCGGTGCTCACCGCGCTCGACCGGAGCGATCGCGTGCTCGTGGTCACGATGATGGATGTCGCCTCGATCAAGAACAGCCGCGTGTCGCTCCAGAAGCTGCGGCAGCTGGGGTACAACGGCTCGCTGGTGGACATCATGCTCAACCGCGCCGACAGCAAGGTGTACCTCAAGGCCGAGGAGGTCGAGGAGGTCATCGGCATGCCCATCAAGTACCGCCTCCCTTCTGACCTGCAGATCCCGCGTTCGGTGAACAAGGGCGTGCCGGTGGTGCTCGACGCGCCACGGAGCCACCCGGCCCGCGTGTTGGAGGAGACGGCGAAGTCGATCGTGGCGGAACGTGAAGGGGGCGCATCCTGATGTCGCTGAGGTCGCGGCTCACAGCCAACGGCATGGAGCAGGTGGAAGGCGCTGGCGCGCACGCCACGGACACGTCCGCGACGGTGAGGGATGAGATCGAGCGCAACATCCACTACCTGCTCGTGGAGGAGCTCGGTCCACGGATCGACTCGACGACCGGCTCGGACGTGGGGCTCCGCCGACAGATAGAGCGCAAGCTGAGTGAGCTCCTCGCGCAGGAGACCGCCCCGCTCTCGGCGGCCGACAGGCGGGAGATCACCGCCAACGTGCTGGACAACATCCTCGGCTACGGGCCGATCCAGTCGCTGATCGACGACCCCACGATCACCGAGGTCATGGTCAACAACGCGGACAGCATCTACATAGAGCGCGCGGGGCGCATCTACGAGACACAGAAGCGCTTCCTGGACGAGCAGCACCTCCTCAGGATCATCGACAAGATCGTGAGCCGGGTGGGGCGCCGGATCGACGAAGCGTCGCCGATGGTGGACGCGCGTCTGCCCGACGGGTCGCGCGTGAACGCGATCATCGCGCCGCTTGCGGTGAACGGCCCCATGCTCACCATCCGGAAGTTCTCCCGGGAGCCGTACACGTCTGAAGACCTCATCGGCTTCGGCACGATGAGCGAGCACCTCGCGCAGTTCCTCGAGGCGTGTGTGCGCGGGCGCCTGAACATCCTGATCAGCGGCGGCACCGGCACCGGCAAGACCACGCTTCTGAACGTGGTCTCGCAGTACGTGCCGGGTGACGAACGCATCATCACCGTGGAAGACGCTGCCGAGCTGCAGCTGCATCAGGAGCACGTGCTGCGCCTGGAGTCGCGCCCGCCCAACATCGAGGGCACCGGACAGGTCACGATCCGCGACCTCGTGCGAAACACGCTGCGCATGCGCCCCGACCGCATAATCGTTGGCGAGGTGCGCGGCGGCGAGGCGCTCGACATGCTGCAAGCGATGAATACCGGGCACGACGGCTCGCTTTCCACCGTGCACGCCAACGCACCGCGTGACGCGCTCGCGCGTATCGAGACGATGGTGCTCATGGCGGGGTTCGACCTGCCGGTGCGCGCCATCAGGGAGCAGGCGGCCTCGGCGTTCGATCTGCTCGTGCACCTCGCCCGGCTGCGTGACGGCAGCCGTCGGGTGGTCAAGGTCGCCGAGGTCGAGGGCATGGAGGGCGACACGATCGTCTTGCAGGACATCTTCTACTTCGACTACTCGATGGGCGTGGACGCCACCGGCAAGCACCTCGGCCACCTGAAGTCGACGGGACTCCGTCCCAAGTTCGCCCGCAGGCTTGAGGACATGGGCATCGAGCTGCCCGCGAGCCTGTTCGAGTATCAGCCACCGGCGAGGCGATGATCATGAAGCGTCTGACGGCCGTTCTCGCACTCACACTGGTGCTGGCGCTCGGCACGAGCATGGCGCTCGCGCAGGGCGAGGAGCTCGTGATCCGCGACGTGAGCGTGGCCGAGTTCCCGCGGGTGCAACTGCACGTTGATGTTCCCGCAAGCGACGGCGCTTCTTCGGCGAGCTTCGATGTCCGCGAGAACGGCCACGACGCGGAGGTGCTCTCAGCGCGTTCGGTACAGGCAGAGCCGATGGACGTGTTCCTGGTGCTGGATACGAGCGGCTCCATGCGCGGGGCGTCGCTTGAGGCGGCCAAGTCCGCGGCCCGCGCGTTCGTGGGCGAGCTGCAGGCGGGGTCGCGTGTCGCGGTGGTGGCGTTCGCGGAGTCCGCGCGGGTGGTCGCGCCGCTCGGCGAGAGCGGCAATCCGGTCCTCGGGCCGGCGATCGACGCCCTCGAGGCCGACGGTGAGACCGCGCTGTACGACGCGCTGCGCGTGACGGCTCAGGAGGCGATGCGCGCCGGTGCCAGCCGGCCGATCGCGGTCGTGCTGTCCGACGGCGGTGACACCGTCAGCGCGGGCACTCTCGACGACGCGATCAAGGCGCTGCGCGCCGCGGGAGTCCCGGTGCTGGTGGTGGCGCTCCCGTCGGCCGAAGCCGACGTCGGCGTGCTTGAGACGATCGCGCAGCAGACCGGCGGGCGGTTCGTGGGAGTGGCCGAGGCCGATGCGCTCACGCAGGTCTACGGCGACCTCGCGCGCGGCCTGCAGGTCACCTGGGACGTGACGTACGTGAGCCGGCGGCCCTCCACCAAGGATATCGACGTTGTCGTGACCGTGCAGGACTCCGGCCGCTCGATGACCGGTTCGACCATCGTCCCGAATCCGCTGTTCGACGCGTCGGCCGAGCGCGATGTGCGCGCGCTAGATCCGGTGCCGGCCGCCGATCTGGCCACGCTCGCGGGCGCGGGCGCGCTCATATTCATCTCGGTCTTCGCGTTCATCGCCGGACTCGTGCTTCTGTTGCTGAAGCCGAGAACGGCCCTCGAGTACGTGAAGTACTACGAGCAGAGCCAGCCCGGCCCGGAGGCCGCCGGAGAGCGCGAGGAGTATTCGAGCCGTGTCACCTCGTCGCTCCTCGGCGCGGTGGAGTATGTGGCGGGTAAGCGTGGTGTGAGCCGGTTCGTGTACGAGCAACTCGACCGCGCGGGGTGGCCGCTCAGGCCCACCGAATACATCGCAGGCCACCTTCTGCTCGTGATCGGATCGGGCATGCTCGCCACCTGGGTGAGCGGAAGCCTGCTCGTAGGCGTGATCGTAGTGGCGCTTGCCGTGCTTATCCCACTCGCGATCGTTGATGGTCGGATCTCGGCCCGCAAGCGCGCGTTCGAGGAGCAGCTGCCCGACGTGCTCACCCTCATCGCCGGCGCGCTCCGGGCGGGATGGGGGCTGCAGCAGTCGATCGACCTCGTGGTCGAGCAGATGGCACCGCCCGTCTCGCAGGAGTTCGCGCGCGCGCAGACCGAGATACGGCTTGGCCGCCCTGTTGAGGAAGCGCTCGATACGGTGGCGCGGCGGACCCAGAGCGAGGACTTCTCCTGGGCCGTCACTGCGATCGGCATCCAGCGCGATGTTGGCGGCAACCTCGCCGAGGTGCTCGACCTCGTTGCGGCGACCATCCGCGATCGCGGGGCGCTCAAGCGGCAGATATCCGGACTCACTGCCGAGGGCCGGCTCTCGGCGTGGATCCTGCTCATCCTGCCGTTCGTGCTGATCGGGACGTTGATGGTGCTGAACCCGGGATACATCTCGGCGCTGTTCACCACCGGGCCGGGGATCGGGATGCTGGTGCTCGGCGCGGTGTTGCTGCTGGTGGGTGCCGTCTGGCTCCGGAACATCGTCACGATCGAGGTGTGAGATGCCGTACCTGTTCGCCACCGTGCTCTTCCTGGCTGTGGGCCTGCTGGTCTGGGTCGTGCTCTCGTCGGTGTTCTCCGACGAGCGCGTGGTGAGCAGGCGGCTCGAGGGGCTCTCGGCATACGAGGTCGCCGAGGCGGGGGTCGCACATCCCCAGCTCCGTCCGTTCTCCGATCGCGTGCTGTCGCCGGGGTGGTCGCGGATGCGCGAGGGCCTCACCGCCATGACGCCGCACGCGACCAGAGAGCAGCTCCGTCACCGGTTGCTGCTCGCGGGCAACCCGCGCGGCATCGATGTGGGCCGGTTCCTCGCCATCAAGGTCTTGGGCGCGGTGGGCGTGACCGCTCTCATCATCGCGCTTGCCGTGGTGTTTCGCGCGTCACCCCTCGGCTGGATCCTGGGCATAGCGCTCTCGGTATTGTCGTACTGGCTGCCGGATGTGTGGCTCTCCTCGGCGATATCCCGCCGCCAGCGGCGGATCCGTCTCGCTCTGCCCGACATGCTCGACATGCTGACCATCAGCGTTGAGGCGGGCCTGGGGTTCGATCAGGCGGTGGCCAAGATCGTGCGCATGTCCCGTGGCCCGCTGGCCGAGGAGTTCGCGCGCATGCTGCAGGAGATCCAGGCCGGTGCCTCGCGGGGCGATGCGCTCAAGCGTATGACCGCGCGCACCGACGTGCAGGAGCTCAACACGTTCGCAACGGCGATCGTGCAGGCCGAGCAGCTCGGCATACCCGTGGCCAACGTGATGCGCGTGCAGGCCAGGGAGATGCGCCTGGTGCGGCGCCAGCGCGCCGAGGAGCAGGCGCAGAAGACACCCGTGAAGATCGTGTTCCCGCTGGTGCTGTGCATCCTTCCCGCCACGCTCATCGTCATCCTCGGCCCGGCCCTGCTCTCCATCGCTCGCGCGTTGTTCTAGCGGTCGTGCCGGCTGCTGAGGGTGCACGCTTTCACCCGCGGCGTCTCATGGAGGATACTTGACCGGTCCGGATCCCGACCACGACGGAGTGCCCATGGACCGCTCGCGCATCGAAGAGGGCGTACGCCTCATCCTGGAAGGCATCGGCGAAGACACGTCGCGTGAGGGGCTGCTCGATACCCCCAAGCGCGTGGCAAGCATGTACGAGGAGATCTTTGCCGGGCTCGATCAGGACCCGGCCGAGCACTTCGCGGTGACTTTCAACGAGGGCCATCAGGAGATGGTGCTCATCCGTGACATCCCGCTGTACTCGGTCTGCGAGCACCACCTCGTGCCGTTCCTCGGCAGGGCGCACGTGGCGTACATCCCGAGCAAGGAGGGCCGCATCTGCGGGCTCTCCAAGATCGCCCGGCTGGTGGACGTGTTCGCCAAGCGGCCGCAGGTGCAGGAGCGGCTCACCTCGCAGATCGCCGACACGCTCGTGGAGCAGCTCGACCCGCAGGGCGTGCTCGTGGTCATCGAGGCCGAGCACCTGTGCATGTCGATGCGGGGCGTGCGCAAGCCCGGCACGGTGACCACCACGTCGGCGGTGCGTGGCATCTTCGAGCGCAA